>Ga0129333_10004878_pt1 | contig 12558 bp, 13 predicted proteins | sample CPB6_08_DNA_FD_94474 | JGI IMG/M metagenome (GOLD analysis project Ga0129333, IMG submission 94474) | Freshwater to marine salinity gradient microbial communities from Chesapeake Bay, USA - CPBay_Sum_0.6_0.8_DNA | ecosystem: Environmental > Aquatic > Marine > Coastal | place: USA: Chesapeake... | reverse complement strand
GTATTTTGTAAATTTTGGGGCATGATCTTAAGTTGTAAAATTAAATGTGCCAGAATTAGCAAAGAAATGATACTTATAGCCGGCGTATAATAAAATGTTACCGCCTGTCGAATTCTGAGAGACCTCTAAGGGATATCTAATTATTACAGTGCCGGAACCACCAGGTGTTGCCCTAACTGAATTGTTATTGCCAGGAAATCCAAATCCCCCACCGCCACCACCGCCGCCAGTATTAGGATCACCGGGTTGATTTGAACCATCACGAGACCCATTGCCATTACCACCTCCGCCCCTGCCTCCGCCACCGGCCCACCATCCAGCACCACCTCCGCCGCCACCGAAAAATCCTTTAGGAGTTATTAGTCCAGGACAAGAAGGTATAGTGTTGATGCAATCCGTGCCATACATAAAAAATGCAGGGAATCCTAAACCAGATCCACCGGGCCCTGAACTATACTGCCCCCCGTTACCCCCGTTGCCATCTAGAGTAGCTCCAGGACGAGCAGCACCTCCTCCTGCTCCACCAGAACCACCAGAACCAGAACCACCTGTTCCTGGTATAGATCCGCAATACCCTATAGGTGGAGTGTAAAACTGACAAAAAAGAATGGTTGAGCCACCAGCAGCTGGAGCTGGAACTGATACATTGGATCCAGCTTTACCGGCAACTGATCTTTCACCGCCACCTCCGCCGCCTCCTGCAGCTGTTCCAGTACATGCACAAAAATTAACACCAGTATTTGCACCACCTCTGCCACCGCCCCCAGCAACTAAGGTTCCAAGACACGATGAAGAGCCAGGAGAACCCATTGCTCCTCCTGCCCCAATAACTACACAATATGTTGCTATTGTTAGAGAACCAGTAGAAGAATTATAAAGTATGCCGCCGCCACCACCTCCACCGCCACCATTAACAAAAGATTGATTATGAGGATTACCGTCACCGCCGCCACCACCGCCACCAACAACTATTAAATCTACACCTGGAACTGCTGATAAAACACTGGTATTAGATCCAGGAAGATATCCTGTTACTGCAGCATCTGTATAAGCTCTTTGACTAATTTCATCGTAGCTAGTAATAACTTTTAAATTTGAAGCATTATTACTACTAGCTAATAAAAAATCCCTGTCCTCTAAAAATATAGGGGAGTTTCTTAGAACTATATTAGAAGAATTTGAAAGTATTGTTCTATTTCTTATTACTCTACTATAGTTTTGATCGTCAGCGTAAACCGTAAAGTCTCTTTTATATACTTCGATAGTTAAAGCAATGTCTGTAGCAAGAGAATCGTTTACTGCAATTATAGAGTTTACTCTTTTTACAGTCGGAGATACATTAGTTGCAATCAAAGGTACAGGTGTAAATCCTACAACTATAGTTGAGGATTTAGGTAATATAGTATTCTTATTAGCAGTAGTTAAGTTTATAATTGACATTATATATTTGCCCTTAAAGCGATTACTTGCGCATTACTTTGTATATGAGAAACTATATCTAAATCAGCATAAAGACTCAGGGCGCTATTAGCATTAGCTACTGCTAATAAACTATCTCCATTTTCTATATAGAAATAATTATCTAGATTAGATATTTCTAAAGTTCTAAAAGCTGGAACAACAAGATCTGCTAATATATTACCAGTATTAGGTAAAAATATATTAGGATTTATCTTATAATTTATAAGAGTCACATTAGCATGTAAATTAGATCTATTAGTTACTTGTAAGTAATTTACTTTGAAAGTTGATAAAGTGTTTGGATCATTGAAAATATTAGCTGTTGTATCGGTTGTTAGATTAAAAAATCTGGAACCACAAACCATACCTTGTATGTTAGATAAATTTACATTGTTGGCAGTTAACGGATACGCATTTGCTGTTACTATTTCATATGATATGGTGGAGGCAACATTACTTAATTCTGATCTAGCAGAAATAAAATCTGACGTTTCAAGATGAATTAGATCGCCTCTTTGAAGAGCGAACCCAAAGCTTTTTGGTGGGACTATGACTCTAGAATATAATACTGTTGTATTTATACTAGGTTTGTTTAGAAATACTAAAACATTAGCTTGAGCATTTGCTACTGTGGCAAATCTTATGGAGTTTATTTTTAGATATGCATCACCTGATACATCATTTACTATAATATTTGCTAATGTATTAGTTAAGTTTGCTGTTAAAGTTCTACCAATAACAGTTTGCAATGCTGTATAATTAAAATTTGCCATTTCATCTAAATAGCAGCGTTAAAGCTGTTGCTCTTTGATTACTTACGGCGCCCAAATTAATCAAGGCATTAGCTGCAGTCGTAGCTCCGGTTCCGCCTGTTCTAACAGGTAAAACACCAAAAACATCTGCAGCATCAACTGAACCTGCTAAACCTGCAACAGCAGTAGTATTAGCAAATAAGGGCCTTGCTATGAAGGCTCTAGCAAAAGTTGCATCTACATTTCCAGTAATTATTACACTACCATCAACTATTAGATTTCTTTTGATATAGACGCCGCCACCTGTAGTAGCTAGCTGGTTATCACCGACAACCAGCCCATCTTGCTCAAGCTGTACCTTATTTATAGGCATCTTGCTTCCTTATGCTTGTGCTTCAGTCCAGCATAGACGTGTTTGAATGTTAGCTGGAAGTCTACCAATATTTCTGGCAACAATTGTAACTACGTCAGGGCCATCTGGATATGTACCTAATACGTTAGCTGTATTAGTATAACCACCACCTAAAATAGAGGTTCCAAGATCTCTAACAATATTTAAATCCTGCTGAATTGTTTCATAATTTGAAGAACCTGAAGAATTTACTGCATAAAAACCGTAAATTGTTTCTCCACCCACAGGACCTACGTTACCAGAGTGATCACAAATCTGGGATAGACTAGAACTACCTACCTCAGGGGTTGCAAACACTCCTGGATTGCCACCAAATGATCTAGGCTCACAATTCAATCTTAAGGATACTAGAAACTGCCCAGTAGTCATAACATCCAACTGTCTTAATACCAACTGCATTCTATTAATCAGTTCTTTACTACCAAATGGGCCAGTAATACCATTATCTACACTTGGTGCTACTCTAATACTAATCAATGCATAAGTAGCACCTATAGGAACTTGTTGATCAGTAGTTTCACCATATGTAAATACGAAAGATTTGTCATCATCAAATCTACCATCCATGATAACAGAAGTACCCCAGTGCGATATAGTCGGCGCAAATTGTGGAGCAGCCAATTCTACAGATATTGGGACTAATGGATTAAAGGTATGAACATTTGATGTAGTATTACCCATTGGCATAATTGAATATGTACCATTAGTGACAGTACCAAGAGCTGCTTGACTCAATGTTATAACATTGCCCGTAGCTCCCGTAGTAAATCTTTCAATAAATGTGCCAGGGGGCATTTCATTACCATAGATATATTGTCCTGTTTGAATCCAGTTGTCAATATTTGATAATGTAATTAAGTTAGGACTATTAATTACAGCATTGGCTGTAATTGTAGCACCTATTCTTTGTCTAGTTAGTCCTGTGAAAGTATTAGCAGTCTTTCCAGTATATCCAATAAATTCATAATTTAAAGGATTTTTGACGAAAAGTGTTCCAGTATTTGGGAAGAAAAATGTATTAGCTACAGTAACTACAGCAGTTTCAGTACTTGATATTGTGGCTGCTAAGGAAGTCACAGGAGAATATGTAGAAGTTTCATATCTAGCTGGTAAATTACCAGAACGCATATAAGCTTCAAAGTTAATATTGTTATTATAGAATCTGTGACAATAGATTACCTTGCCAACTGTATCTCTGAACCCAAATCTTACTGAACCAGCTCCGTACCATGAATAATCTATATAGAACATCTGCATTCTGGTCAAATCTAGATTATAACCAGATGGTCCTGTACCGTCACATTTATCTAAATTCCATGAAGCCTGGGGCACTTTTAATTCAGAAGTTTTAGACATTATAGCTTGTGCAGGCTGCACAATACTAGGACCTCTATAATATGGTAAAATTCTCAATTGAGTATCAGAATCAATAGAATCAATTCTGTAAGTCTGTCCTCTAATTACTACAAAGTCTCCAAGAACTAATTGTTTAGTAAATTTAGTAGTTACTCCATTAACTGTAGCCCCAGTAACTATAGAATTACTATGTAGGACATTTATAAAACTTGATAGTTGTTCACCTGAACGTCGTCTTACAGCATATAAAGTTTGCCCATCATATTCAAAAAACAATCCATTCTGTGAATCAAAAATACCTAGTCTTGTTGTTGCGCCATACCAATTTGTTACTGCCACATTAACAATACCATTAGCTATAGTAGTAGATGGTATAGTATTAGAAACATATCTGAATTTTACAGGATCAATGATTTCTTGGACTACCCAATTACCGTTGAAGCCAGATTCAACTGCTCCAGAAACTTGAATATTAGCACCAGGATTTAAATTATGAGGGATTTTTGTAGTTACTTCAACTTGGTTTCCACCTAAAGTAGTAGTTCTAATATCGTCTACGTTAAAATTAGGTTTAAGAATTGTACCAGTAGATACTTGTATACCTTTACCAGACTGATAACGGAAATATCTACGAGTTTGTCTAATCATTTGAACATTCTGTGACGGTGTACCTGTAGTCATAGTCACACCACCATCAAATGGTCTATGTTGTGAGCCACCATCTATTCTAGGATAAATTAATCCAGTAGTTAATCCATTTCTATGAAAATCATGTGAAACTACACTAAACTGATTTCTAGACTGAACTGTGGCAACAGTATACGCACCGTTTGCTACGTTAGCACTATTACCATTAGTTAAATAAATACCATTTCTCAACGTTAACCCGTGAGGTTCAACTGTAGTTACAGTAATAACATTACCTACTGATGATATTGCAGACACATTATAATTAGCATTTGTGTAAAATGTTCCACCATATCCCTGTGTCAAGGTTGAATTAAAAATATTAAAATCAGATCCTTTAAATGGATACTTCGCATTAAATGTAAATGAGTTCGCAGTAGTATTGTTAGATGTTACTATGAATCCGCCTTGTGCTCCAAACCATTCTGTGTCTGTTATAAAAACAGGTTGACCAATTGCTGGAGGAGAAACTGAAGTATTAGCTGTAACTGTTGTAGAATTAGCTGAGGCGACAAGATTTGTTAAAAACAAAGGAGTTTGTACATTGACAAAGAAAGAAGGTTTGTTGTTAACTAATACTAAACTTTCCCATTTTGTCGGCTGTAGACCATATTCAAAGTCAGTATCAATTAAAGCTTGACCCATAGAAACTCGTTGTTTTTGTACTGGATCGAGCAATTCTTCTGAGGGTTGAACAAATTCTGCTATTTCATCCACTACAATAGAAAGTCTGTCTGTCGACAACATACTAGCAGTATTATATGCTAAAATTACTGTAGTAGTAGCATTAGTAATACCAGTATTTTGTGCTATAGTATAGCTTGTGGCATTTAATGTTGGATCACTAAAGTTATACATAACTTGATTGGAGTTAACGTTAGTGATAAGCAAAAGCCTTTCTCTAGGAATAGCTCTAGTGATAACTATAGTTCTAGTTAAGGGCGTGAAAATATAATCTGTTTCGTGAAGAACTCTTCTTGCCATTTTTAATCCTTGTTGTCTTTAGACTTAATATTTATAATTAGTCACTAAGCATCAGAGCTTTTGCTGAGAAAGGATGCTGTTGGTTAGTTATAGTAGCAGTTGACAATGTAATATGAGTACCATAAAAACTCATTGTAATTGTGGGAGGACCGGAAAACTCAATATCAGATGTGCCTATTACTTTAAATCCTCTCTCAAATTCAGAAATAACAGGTAAGTTAAAATAGTCATCAGTTTTACCTGCAGGTAAAATAGGAAATCCACCTAAACTAATTTGAAGATTATATGCTGAACCTATTGTTATAGGTGTTCCTGCTACTCTTAATGTAAATCTTCTTGTAAGACCATTAAAAGCCTCGGATATATTATCCAATGGCTTGAATGAGAATCCGATTTTGGATGCTGAAATCGAACCGTCTGCTATGACGTCATTAATAACTCTAGTTGTCATTTATCTTCCTAGGTTTTAATATATTTATAATTTGATTTAATTGTAAGATATACCATTTATTCTCATGGCAGCTCTACCATCACTCTTAATTACAAATACATTGTATAGACCCCTTGGATATGGGATAACATTTGCATTTAATCTATATTGATTAACAAAATTAACATTAGCTGCAGTTAATGTAATTCTATCAATTACTACTTGTGAGGCATTGTCAAATCCAGAACCAGTGATTGTTATGTGTCCGCCGTTTACACTGACAAATCCATTGCCACCAGAATTACTAAATAACGAATTTGTGTATTCTATTTCTAGAATAGATGGGCCTAAATCTACCGTAGAATCTATTTGATTTACAGTAATAGAATTATCTTGTATATTATTAGATACGATACTATTATCGTCAAAAGCATAAGTATTTAATATTCTAATAGGCATTTAAAAATTCTTAAATCTTCTAGTTGGTCGTGTAAAACTACTAGTGTATCTGGCTGCTAAAGTCACTCTAAATTCATCAATGAAACCATTAAATCCAGATGCCATGGCAGTACTGTTTCCTCCAGAAACGAATCCATTCCAATTAAAAAATACTGGATTGAAGAAAATACTACCTGCAGGTCCGTTATTAGTAGGGAAATAGCTATTAGGATGTGTTTGGCTATTATAATTAGCAGTAGTACCTAAAACTCCGTCCATAAAGAAATACCAATTATTTGATGCATCTCTTACTGTAGCTATATGAGTCCAAGTATTAAGAGTTGGATACTGTCCACCACTAACCATGTTACCACCATACCCATTAATAGGACTCAACATCCAACAAACACCTTTGGTTGCTCCCGGAGATCCATATGGACCGGTTGTGTCCATTATTCCCCAACCCCAATTGGTAGAATAAGCATTGCCATTATCGGTACCTACAATGACGTTTCTACCACCTGCTGTTAGATAAACCCAACATTCTATAGTAAAAGCACCAGGTATATTAATAGAAGAATCAGATGCCCTTAGAGTGCCATTGTTACCACCTGCATTAGAATAAATGGAACCACTAAAAAGTCCAAAATTAGTATTCACATTTCCAGAAGGAAATACTATAGTAGAACCTGTAGTAGTAAATGTTCTACTTACATTGGCAGCGTCTACTACAGGTACAGTGTCGCCTCGTAATAACATAACGGTATTTGCCCAAAATTGGTCAGGCATCTCAACATCTAATGTGATTGGATTTTCAGTCTGCCTTCCTCCAGGATTTATAGCTCGGAATGTTACATTGTAAGATGTATCTTGTGTCAAAGATGTCACGTTTCCAGACAATCTACCATTTGCAGCTAAAGTTAACCCCGGGGGCAACGTACCCTGAGTGACATCATAAAATAAATTTTTATTTTTATCTATTGCTGTAATGTTTGCAACATAAAATACATTTGAAACAATAGTAGATAGAGTTGTATTAGCAAATACAGGAGGATTATTAGTACCTATAGGCAACGTAAATGTTCTGGGTGTTCTTTGGTTTTCTGCATCTATAGCTTCAACCGTAAATGAATAATTCGTATTAGGTAAATTAACTAATACATTTCCACTAAGAAATCCATTACTTGCTAAAGATAAATTAGAAGGTAATGTAGAACCAGATTGTAATACATATGATACTGCAGCATTAGCAGATAAAGTAACATTCACAAATTCTAACGCATCAAATATGTTTAAGGTAGCTGAAGTATTCCATGTAGGTTCACCGGAAACAATATACCCGTTAATATTCAAAGCTATCACACCATCAGGATTAATAGTTACAACTTTATATGTTCCTATAGCTTTCGGGGGAGTCAGGACTCTTATATTTCCTTGATTATAGTATGTAGTATTTGCTTCATGTATTAAGTTATTTCCTATATAAACTCTGACCCCTGGTCTAAATGATGAACCAATTATGTGAATAAACTGATTACCAGTTACACTTGCAGCAGTGGCATTATTAGGATACAAAATATTTGATATCGTTGGAGAACTAATATATGCTTTAGCAAGATCAGTACTGACTATAGTATTAGCTGCTATTTTACTAGCAGTAATAGCTGAATCATTTATAGAACTAGATATTATTTTTCTTATTGGCATTTACTAAAGTGCTGCTACAAAAGCGTTAGGTCTAAAAGCAAATTTACTATCTAAATTTACTACATACAATCTTTGAATACCAACAGTAAGATTGCCAAAACTTACATGAAGATTTGAATTAGAATTAAATACTACCGTATTAGCTACATTCGCTACATCAGCAAACCCGCTTGAATCAGGTTCTGCATATACTAATGAACCTGATGTAAAATTCGTTCCTACAATTCTATAGTAAGATGTTTCATTACTTCTATATAATTTATTTGAATTAGCTGTAAAGTCAGAATTTGTAATTATAACATTAGTTATTCTCGGGCCAGTATCAACTATTACCTTTGCAGAAGTAATAGCATTAGCAGCTATCTTTGTATTAGCGACAGCTGCTATTTCTATATTATTATTACTAGCTTTTCTAATTGGCATTATATTGTTCGCTGCATTTCTTTCCAATTAAGATTTTCTTCATCCCATACATAGAATATCGAAATATCATTATTCACCGGATAAGGTATCGGAGGTTCCCATAGACAAGTTGTTTCGTTTAATATCCAACTATTATAAGGTTTAGGTGGGATAAATGCGTCTCTCGCTCTATCAAAATGATATCCTATACCAGCGTAATTTCTTCTAAATCTTGAATTATATGATGTTTGCGCCCAATTAGTATCGGCGCCCAATAATGATTTACAAAATTGAATTCCTTTTATCTCAGATTCATTGCCGTTTTCATCGAGAATATCGTCGTTCCCAACAACAATAACCTGCATAACATTATCATTACCATCTAATTGTGCAAAATGTGCCATAATTGCTCCTATATTATCGAAATCTATAACGAATAACTGCTATACCTGCTCCCCCGTTTCCACCAGGGCCTCCTAAACTACCTCCGCCACCGCCACCGCCACCTGTTGAAGAAGAACCTGGTATTCCACAGAATTGACCAGGACCTAAATCTAATCCATTACCACCTCTACCGCCACCCCCAGTGCCGCCTGCACCACCTGGACCTGTACCTGCTCCGCCAAATGTTCCATTACCACCGCCTCCGCCACCACCTACACAAAATCCTAGAACTAATGATCCATTCCCGCCTGTTTCAGCTGAAGCTGCGGATAAATAACCTCCCCCGCCACCGCCTGAACTTGCATGAGGTCCTGTAGCACCTGCATTACCTTGGCCCGGAACTCCCGTTCCCCCGCCCTGTGCATTATTGAATCCTGTGCCACCACCGCCAGAACCTCCTGGCGCCCCGGGATAACCAGATGATCCAAGCCCTCCAGAACCACCTCTGCAAGCTATAAGTGATGCTATACCTGGTCCAGACAAACATGTATTAGAACCATCCAATGAAGACCCGGGTGCTATTCCACCAGTACCACCTCCACCTACAGTGACCGTTAGAATAACATTAGGTTCAAAAAAAGCTGAACCTGTCAGAACGCCTCCTGCACCGCCGCCACCTCCACCTTCCCAGGTTGATCCCCCAGGGCCACCACCGCCCCCGCCACCTGCAACTAATAGATAATCTACAGCAAATCTTGGAGAATTTGTCAAAGTACAAAATGCTGAAGATGAGTAAAATATGTGACAAACAAAATTAGCGTCAGACACTATGGTACCACCAAAACCTTTTAGAGCAGGTATAAATGGCATAACACTATTCTGAGATGCATATAGAGCATCGTTAGTTTCAAAATATCTATTGGCAGTAAAAAAATCTGAAACTAATGTTACTCCGTGTAATTTTCCGTTCTGTTTCATTATCTATACCTATATCTTAGTATTACTACTCCAGAACCACCATTATTATTAGCTCCTCCTCCGCCACCAGTATTAACATTTCCTTGTAAATTTGTGGATCCGCCTCCACCTATTCCGCCAATAAAACATGAACACTGAGGAGTATTTTGTGCCGCGCCGCCGCCCGCATAAGCTATTCTATTGAACCAAATACAACCGTTCCCACCGTTCCCTCCATAACCTTCTTGTGTTGCTCCGCCGCCTCCTCCAGATCTAACTGGATTAGCTAAAACAGCAGAAGCTCCTGGATATCCTTGCAACCCTGTACCAAATCCACCTGATCCAATAGGTATGCCAGCTCCCCCGCCAAATACAAAAGTCCCAGAATTAGCAAAGCAATGTACTGTGTATCCCGATCTACCAGTAGTGTTTACTGTTCCTCCTGTAGCTATTTGTGGACCCAGATAAGCTATTATAACTATTCCGTTACCGCCTCTAGTAGAAGGTTCACTGCCTAGGCCTCCACCACCGCCACCTGTTCCATCTGTACCAGGTGTAGCTGTTGTAGATGCTCCCCCTCCGTTGCCGCCGCCTCCTAGACCTCCGGGCCCACCACCACCGCCTTGTGGAGGTGGGCGACCTTGACCACCTCCACCTCCATAATAAAGATTAGCTCCAGTAATACAAATTTGACGACCATTGAAACCATCGACTCCTGTACCTCCGCCCCTTCCGCCACTAGAAAGAGATCCTGGGGGCGATCCGAACCCTGGATTACCGAAGCCTCCAGATGCTGAACCAGGTTGTAATCCTGTACCAACTCCTCCACCACCAACTGAGCCTGACCCTCCCCCAGAACCACCTGGAGTTGATTGAATTCCCCCACCTAAACCTCTATAACCTAAAGCACAAGAATCCCCTCCATTTACAGCAGGACTACCTGTACCTACTACAATTGGATAATTACCTGAAGATATTAATGGTAATTCTGTTTTCCAAACTAAACCGCCTGATCCTCCCCCGCCATATCCAGCACCACCACCACCCGCACCAATAACCAAAAGGTCTAATGTAAAGGCAACTAAACCAGAATAACCTCCTCCGCCTGATCCTCCCGGAGAACCAATAGAATTTGCACAATGGCCTCCAGCTCCGCCACCTATACCTGATGCTAGAATTGTGCCATTGCTAGTATAAAAAATATTACTACTTGCACCACTAGTAGAAGGTTGCCCCGCAGTTCCTCCTGCCCCTATAGTAACAGTAAAATTTGTAGCAGTGGATACCACGAAAGAATTAGCATTTGCACCACCTGCACCACCCCCTGAAGCAAATCCTACACCTATACCTCTACCAGATCCTCCCCCTCCACCAACAACAATATATTCCACATTCATACCATTACTAGTCACACTAGTAACGTTGAAGACTCCAGTATTAGCAAAGGTATGATACCTATATACTCCTATATTAGATATGTTTCCACCTGTAGCAGACATAACAAATCCATTGGAAAAAGGCCAATGTGTTCCTCTTAATCTTCCTATCAATGCTTCATTTACTGTAAAAATACCAGTAGCGTAATCAGAACTGTCAAGTATGGTATTGGCAGTTACACATCTTCCCCTAAATGAATTATTGAACTTCATGATATAAGCTCATAAGAAACAATGGACTCAACTTTGTTATTTACATTAGACAGCATTACTAGAACATCGCCCTCTTGTAAATAATGTGAAGTATCTCTGGATACTAGTTTGATTGTAGAATTATATCTTATTGGTAATAGTCTACTAAGATATTCTAATCTTGCACTACCACTTCTTTGAATATAAACTGTGGCATGACTTGCTAAAGTATTATCTACGTTACAAAGAAAAACTGTATTTAATTTTACTAAAGAATTACTATTAACTGAATTGGTAATGACATTAGTAGCAGTAGTAGTTAAATTTGCTACTGCTAACTTTCCAAAAACATTTCCTAATCTTAAATAATTTAAATCGGCCATTATGCTAAGTAATCGTACGACACCACTGCTTCTATTACGTTATTTGCTCCAGCATAAACTCTCAACGAATCACCTTCCTCTAGATAAAGCATAGAATCTTTAGTCACCGCAACAAAAGATGAATTGACAGGAACTGATACATTAGCAACAATTCTATATCCGACTCCTGATCTTAATAAATCCATACTAACATTAGCTGTAGATGAAGCATAGTTACAAAAAGATACAGTATTTATTTTAAATAACAAATTACTGTTAGTAGCATTAGTTACTATAGAAGAAGGAGTGGTGTTAACATTTGCCACTGCCATTTTTCCATTTAAAACTGCTACTCTTACAATATTTAATGCTGCCATTTTACACCTTTTTAGTAAGAACTAAACAACATAGCCATTGCTATTTGTCTAGATATGCCGGGATCATAGCTTGAATCTGCTTGGTCATATGCAACAGTAATTTCATCACCATTTGCTGGCATAGAGGTAAATGTTAATGTTTGATTTACTAACGAATAGTTATTGGGAGTGTCTTGTAAAATACCGTTGACAAATACCAATGCTTGATTTACATTCTGGGG
>Ga0129333_10004877_pt1 | contig 12559 bp, 14 predicted proteins | sample CPB6_08_DNA_FD_94474 | JGI IMG/M metagenome (GOLD analysis project Ga0129333, IMG submission 94474) | Freshwater to marine salinity gradient microbial communities from Chesapeake Bay, USA - CPBay_Sum_0.6_0.8_DNA | ecosystem: Environmental > Aquatic > Marine > Coastal | place: USA: Chesapeake... | reverse complement strand
CTGTACTTGCATCAACTTCCAAATCCCAACCAAAGAACGCCCCGCGCTCGCCAAGCAGATGCTTCAGCGAGTCAAGGGTATCTTGGATGCCGAAGGTGTTGCTTACGATGACAAGGTGCTTGTTGAACTCATAATGAAGCACTTCCCCGATTTCCGCCGCATCTTGAATGAGTTGCAGCGATACTCGGTGTCTGGCAAGATTGATGTGGGTATTCTGACCCAACTTGGTGAAATCAAGATCAAGGAACTCATCTCTGCCCTGAAGGACAAAGACTTCACTTCTGTTCGCAAGTGGGTTGTAGAGAACTCTGATGCCGATTCGGCATCGCTGTTCCGTAAGATTTACGAGTCTATGTACGAGTGCTTTGCTCCATCTAGCATTCCGAAGTTGGTTCTGATTCTTGCGGAGTATCAGTACAAGGCGGCATTTGTTGCCGATGCAGAGATCAACATGACTGCTTGCCTAACTGAGATTATGATGGAGTGTGAGTTCAAGTAAAATGGACGGATTTATTGGTTTGTAAACCTCAAGCGGTATACATACTATAAAGGAGTCACATATGAAATCACTATGGAAAGTTAACGGAAATCTGTCAGGTCTTGCAACCTTTAGCGATGTTGATTGGAGCAGCGTTGAACGCGATGTTCTAAACAAGCGTGTAAACATCAAGCAATTGTGCGAGAAGTATGGTTGCGGTGTTACCCAACCAACCTTCAAGGTTTGGTTCACAAAGCAGTTTGCATCGAAGTGGACGATCCATTGGGGAAGACCAGGCCGAGGAAACTACATTCGCTTTACACACGCCCAAGATGGTAGTACTCTGCTTGCTCAACTAGAGCAACTGGAAAGTCGATACGGAAAAGATGCATTGCGAGTAGCAATGCTCCAATTTGCTCTCGGAGACAACTGATGGCGTTTAGACCAGTAGGCAAGTGGGTTGCAGTACGAACTGATCTCGGCAAGCAGAAAACAACCGAGAGCGGAATCATCTATACCGACAACAAAACCAAAGGACACTATGTACTTGCAGAGGTTGTTGCTGTTGGTGCGGATGTCACCGAAGATATCCGCATCGGCGACACCGTGTACTGGGAACTAGCAACCAATCGTGGTAATCATTATGGTGATCTAGACTTGGTGCATCAAGATCACATTGCATTGGTGGTACGAGATGACGCTTAAACTTACCGACTATCTAAACGCCATCAATGTCAACAAGAATCCTCTGTGCGATGAAGAGCATGACGAGAAGGGATATGTTCCCTTCTTGGTGAATCGGGGACTCTCATATTTTCCCGATACCATCATGCAAGCAAACGAAATGAATCGCCACGGTTCATTGCGAAAGAGAATGCAGTTCGACTTTCTACGACATAGTGTTCGATCAAGAAAGCGATTTAGCAAGTGGTTCAAAGCAGAGGAAGCAGATAATCTGGCATCCATCAAAGAGAGGTACGGATGTTCGGATGCCAAAGCAAAAGAGATCATGCGAGTCTTGACCCCCGAGCAAATTGCTGACATTGTTCGCTCAACCAACAAGGGTGGAGCCTAACTTAGCCTGTTCCTACATATTAGAAAGATGAGGCAACCTCATTGGCATGGAGTGCATATGTATGGAACATCAACCAAAGATCACCGTTGAAGAACTAGTAGAGATCACGCTGGCAAAGCCAGACGATTTCCTAAAAGTGAAGGAAACCCTGACTCGTATTGGGATTTCCTCCAAGACCGAAAAGAAACTGTATCAGTCTTGCCACATTCTGCACAAGCGTGGCAAGTACTATATTGTTCACTTTAAAGAGTTGTTTGCGCTTGACGGTCTTCCGTCCACGCTTACAGAAGCAGATATTGCCAGACGCAATACCATTGTGACCTTGCTAGATGAATGGGGATTGCTCAAGATCGTTGATCCCGAGAAGACTGCGAATGTCACATCAGGTCTTGCCCAAATCAAGATCATTCCACACAAGGAAAAGGGAGATTGGGAACTGGTTCCCAAGTACCATATCGGCAAAAAGTTCTAAGCGAGCGTGACATGGAAATCGACCTTCGTAATGTACCAACTAGGTGGATCAATCTAGACCGAGCCACCTTTAATGCCAAGCAGATGACCGAGCAGTTTGATCGCTTGGGATTCACCGCGCACGAACGAGTGCCTGGAAGAATCATTCCACCGCCAAAAAATATGACCGCAATGCAGTTGAAGGCTTTTGGAAAGCACTTCATGGGATGTGGTCAGGCTCACATCGACGCGCTGCTCTCTGTCAACAAAGCACCATTACTAGTATTAGAAGACGATGCACTAGTCACCGATGCATTCCGTCCTGTGATTGATGTGCCAGATGATACGGATGCCGTATACTTGGGCATATCGCATGGAAATAGAAAGCAAGCAATCATTGACTTGAACAACGGATGGTATAGAATCGTTGGAATGTTAGCAGCACACGCAGTACTCTATGTGTCTGAGCGATACAGAAAGTACGCTTCTGACATAGCACAACATTGCTTGTATACCAAGCAAATTCCAATGGATAATGGGTTTGCTGCTGCCCAACAGAAGTTCAAGATCATTGCCTCACCAACACCCATGTTCATTCAGTCTGCTGGCAGACAGAGCGAAAACAAGTGGCAGAGTCTTACGGATCGTCCCCTTGTTCCAACTCACATACAGGTTTTCAATGAGTTGATTCCGATTACAGGAGGTGTTACGCGATGACATTCGGATTTTACAAGTTGTTCGAGAATGCTATCATTCCGTCCTATGGAACAGATCAGTCTGCTTGCTTTGATATTGCAGCGCACTTGATGGATGAGAAGGGTGTAGCCAGAAATATCAAAGTTGTTACGGATATACTTACGGTTCACCCCGAGTACCCAAATCCATACGAAAACACTTTGAGTTTCAATCTACAGGCTGGATATACCGCTCTGATACCTACTGGATTGATTGCCAAGATACCGCAAGGATACTCGCTTCGTACCCATGTTAGATCGGGAATCGCTATGAAGCGTGGACTGTACCTTCCCAATGGAGAAGGAATCATCGACTCTGACTATTTCGATGAGTTGTTTTTGATGGTGAAGAATGCCTCTAAGAGCGTTGTATCCATCAAACATGGCGAAAGAATATGTCAGGGCGAATGGGTTCCTGTTCTGCGATTCCCTATCGAAGAGATACATACTAGACCCGAGCAAACCACGAATCGTGCAGGTGGTTTCGGATCAACAGGAGTGTGAATACATTATGACTCGTGATGAACTTTTGGCATGGCACAAAGAAATCTGCGAAGCGGGTCGCACCCTAATGGATGCGAAAAACCGAGACTACGCAGGCAATGACGGACTAGAACCGTTCGCAAACTTTACAAGAGTAGAATCAATGGGCATCTGCTCCACAGAGCAGGGGTTTTTGGTTCGCCTTACCGACAAGATGAGCAGACTGAGTTCGTTTGTTGAGTCAGGTAAACTCCATGTCTCCAATGAGAGTTTCATGGATACTTGTGTAGATGTGATTAACTACATGGTGTTGTTGAGTGCTTACTTGAAAGAGAAAGAGAGAGTACAGAATGGCAAGCGATGACCGCATTTTCATTCAGATCGCAGCATACCGTGATCCTGAACTAGTTCCTACCATCAAGGACTGCCTAGACAAAGCCAAGCATCCTGAGCGTCTACGCTTTGGAATCTGTTGGCAGCACGAAGTCAATGATCCGTGGGATGCAGAACTGCTAGAGTTCAAAGACGATCCGCGCTTCAAGATCATTGATGTTCCGTGGAATCAGAGTCGCGGAGCGTGTTGGGCACGCAACTCTATTCAAGAGCAACTATATGGTGGAGAGGAGTACACCCTTCAACTAGACTCCCATCATCGGTTTGCACAAGATTGGGACGAGACTCTGATTGGTTGGATCAAGGATTTGCAAGCAAAGGGACACAAGAAGCCTTTGCTAACTTCTTATGTCACTCCATTCAATCCTGAGAAGCATCGCGGTCGTCAGCATGATGATCTCTTGGAGAAGAACTACGCGCTATACTTGGAGTTTGATCGCTTCACTCCCGAAGGATGCGTGTTCTTCAAGCCACACTACATTGATGGAAGTAACTTTTGGGCAGGCAATGGCAAAGGATTCGCGGAGTTGGATACCGCAGTTCCTTGCAGATTCTTTTCCGCTCACTTTGCCTTTACTCTTGGAGACATGGTACGCGAAGTACCACACGATCCAAACTACTATTTCCACGGTGAAGAGATTTCTCTTGCCATGCGATGCTATACGCATGGATACGATCTGTTCTCGCCTCACAGAAATGTGGTATGGCATGAATACACCCGAGAGTATAGAACCCATAAGCATTGGGTAGATCATACCGATCAGAACAAAGAAAAACTGGTTGATGGATTGAACTGGGTGGAAAGAAACAACATTTGCCATCACAGAAACCGAGTGCTATTTGAGATGGAAACCGATCCAAACATTGTGTTTGGAAAGTATGGTAAAGGAACAGAACGAACCCTAGAGCAGTACGAAGACTACGCTCGTCTAGACTTCAAGCGCAGAGCAGAGAAACTGGCAGATGGTAACGGTAAGTTTGCAACTCTGCTAATGTGGGATAGAAACTCATTCCACCAAGCAGACGACTTGGATTTCGTGGTGTGTGCCATTCACAATGATGCGAATGATACTCTATGGAGAGAAGATTTCCGTCCCGATACTCGTCCAATCTTTTGGGATGCATCGGTGAAGTCTTCAGATGATCTGCGGGAAGGTCACACCAAACTAGCAGTTGCGTTTGCTGCTCCACTAGATTCAAAGCCTTCTAAGTTTGTGATTTGGCCACATAGCAAGACAAAGGGATGGTTGACCCGTGTAGAACGCCCAATGTCGTTGGGATATTGAACTGAGGAAAGTATGGCATCACTAACCATCGTAAGCGGTCTAATCAACATCGGAAGAGGAGAGATGGGAACATCTTTCACTCGTTCGTTTGACCACTACAAGGAATGCTTTGGTAAACTACTGAAGGCAGTAAACTGTCCTATGATGCTGTTCATTAGTCCTGATCTAGAGGACTTTGTATGGCAGCATAGAGATAGGTCAAATACAACCATCAAGTTTGTTACGGCAGAAGACCTTCGTACCAAGATGGCGTTCTTCGATCAGATACAGAAGATACGCACAGACCCTGAATGGTACAATCAGAAGGGGTGGTTGGCAGAAAGCACACAGGCGAGATTGGAGTTGTACAATCCTCTTGTGATGTCCAAGTTTTTTTGGATGAACGATACTACCCTGTACAATCCATACAACACCAAGTATTTCTTGTGGTTAGATGGCGGCATCGTCAATACGGTTCACGAAAGCCTGCTAGGTGCCAAGTTTGAGACAGAAGTAGTAAAGTACATGGATGATGGTACGCTATTCCTGTGTTTCCCATATCAAGCAGATGGGGAGATACACGGATTCAAGGCATCCTCCATGAATGACTTCGCCAGAGGTAATACAGTAAATAGAGTTGCCCGTGGTGGATTGTTTGGTGGAACCAAAGACAGCATCAACAAGTTGAATGGTCACTACTATTCGTATCTTGCTGATAGTCTTGGTAGAGGATTGATGGGAACTGAAGAGAGCATCTTCACCCTGCTGACATACAACCATCCTGAACTGTGTCGATATGAAATGATTGGAGAGAATGGACTGATTGCTCCGTGGATTGAGAAGATTCTGAAAGAGCCAAAAGAGAATCGCAACAACAGTAAACTTGGCATCTATTCTGTTGCATTCAATATTCCATCGCAGTATAGGATGTGGGTGGAGTCTACAAAGAATCACGAAACAATGTTCCGCAACTCTTCCAAGTATGTGATTAACAACTCAACGGATGCATCAACTGACGAAGAGTTCAGATCGCTATTCAAGAAGCATTCCATTCAAGAAACCAAGAAGCCAGAAAACATTGGAATCTGTGGAGCAAGACAACTGTGTGCAGAGATGTTTGATGAGTCTCAGCACGAATACATGGTATTCTTTGAAGACGATATGCTTCTCTGCGGCAAAGAAGAGACATCCTGCAAGAATGGATTCATGCGATTCGACAATCGACTGTTTCAGAAGTGCATGGGTATCATGGAGAAAGAGTCTTTAGACTACTTGAAGTTGTCGTTTTCTGAGTTCTACGGAGACAACCACCTGAACTGGGCATGGCACAATCTACCTCAGAGCAAGAAAGAAGAGTACTTTCCAGGACCGCAGATCAAGGGTGTATGCAACAAGATGAAGATACACTACACGGGGTCTGTGGATGGACTTTCATATGCTATCGGGGAGTTTCACTACTGTAACTGGCCAGTCATGTTTAGTAAACGAGGAAATCGAAAGGTGTTCCTAGACACAAAATGGGCATATCCATTCGAGCAAACATGGATGAGTCATGCTCATCAATTGGTTTCGGCTGGAGAACTAAAGGTTGGTTGTCTACTTGCAACACCGATCAACCATCACAGAGCATATCACTACGATGGATCAATCCGAAAGGAAAACGCAGGATGAATTCCCTGATTCTTGGATCACAGATTGCAGTCGGCGATGCAGCAGAGATCACAAACATCCTGCTTCATGCAATCGGCAAAGAAATAAAGCCTGCTACTGCATTGAAGGTTGGTGCGTGTGACGGTGTGTTTGACGATTTAACTTGGGGATGGATCAGCGGATATGGAATGAATGTGCTGTTCATTGAGCCGATTCCTGATCGCTGTGAGAAACTGAAAGAGCATTGTCGCCATACTTTGAACGATAAAGCAACCATACTTCAATGCGCCGTATCTGATAAAGATGGAAGCATTGATATGTGTGTGATCCCAACCGAGTACATGGGCAAAACAACTCCAAATGGTCTGTATGTGCATCCTGCACTTTATGGGATGAGTTCAGTATGGCCTCCGAAGAATGGTCTAACTGGAGAGCATGATGGTAAGGTGTTAGAAGAGGTTGGTCAGCGCGTCAGCGTTCCGTGCCGAACCTTGCAGTCAATCTTGCAAGAATACTCACCATCCTCAATTGATCTTCTGAGCATAGACACAGAAGGACACGATTGGGTTGTACTAAAGCAATTTGATTTCGAGAAGTACAGACCGTATTGGATTGAGGTTGAACTTGCCAATCTATCAAACGAAGATAGAGCAAGCGCAGTAAGTTACCTACATTCTAATGGGTATCATGTGTACGCAAATGGTAGAGATGGATATGCCGTTCGTGCAGATTGTGTGGACTGGCAGAACTAAGAGGAACTTTAATGGCAAACATCGCATTCTATGGTTCTCATAACTCAGCAGTTGCTGTCGAACAAGATGGTAAACTAGTCACCGTTATTGAGATGGAGCGGTTCTTGACGGTCAAGAACGCAGGATACTCTCAGTATCTTGTGTCTCATACTCGCCCATATCTGCTGACCCATGTACTGCAATACATCAAAGAGCAACATGGAATTGAAGAGTACGATACCTGCTACTTCCTAAACACAGATACGGTTGAAGGCCCGCAGATGGTGTTTTATCACAATCTGATTCCCGCAAAGAAGTATCAGGCGTGTCTGCACCATGAATCCCACGCTGCTTGTGCGTTCTATCAAACCGATTACGATAAGGCATTGATTGTATCGTTCGACGGAGGTGGAAACGACGGATTCTTTAATGTGTACTATGCATCTGATAGAAACACCATGAACTTGGTGAAGAAGATCAATCTAGACATGGGATTCCCGTATATGTCTTTCGGAGACTATCTCGGAGATATCCGCAAAGAGCCAGCATTGAATCTTGGAAACTTGGTTTACTCTGGCAAAATCATGGGACTGTGTTCATATGGTACGGTTAATCACAAATGGCTTCCTCACTTTGAAGAGTACTACAGAGCAAATCCAAGCGGACTCAACTACTTGCAGCATCTGAAAGAGTTGGGAGAGAAAACTGGACTTGTGTTTGACACCAATGCTCGTATGAGCGGACAACTTGGATGGGATGTTGCAAAGACTTCTCAGATTGCTTTCGAGAATGTATTCATGGAAGTGATGGCTCCTGTGTTTGCAGAGTATCCTGATATTCCAGTACTCATGGTTGGTGGTTGTGCGTTGAACATCTTGCTGAACACCAAACTACAGCAAGAACTTGGAAGGCCTGTATTCGTTCCTCCGAATCCAAATGATTGCGGAATCGCAGTTGGAATGATACTGAACCACATGAAGCCAAAGACTGCTGTTGATGTCACCTATGCAGGTGTAGAAGTGATCGACAGGAACACCCTCATGTCTCATGTGGAAGACAGATGGGCAGAACCATTGGAACAAAGCAAGTTGATTGGCGATCTTGCGCGTGGAAAGATTGTTGGGGTTGTTCGTGGAAACTCAGAGCATGGGCCTAGAGCATTAGGCAACAGAAGCATTCTGTGCAATCCCGCATTTCCTTCGATGAAAGACATCTTGAATGCCAAGGTAAAGAACAGAGAATGGTATAGGCCATTTGCTCCAGTATGCCGACTAGAGGATGCCTCCAAGTACTTTGATATGAACTGGGAAACGCGATGGATGAGTTTCTGTCCAACAGTAAAGCCAGAATGGAGAGACAAACTGGTATCCATTACCCATGTGGATGGAACTGCGCGTGTTCAAACTGTTACCCGAGAGCAGAATCCTTGGCTATATGATTTGCTCACAGAGTTTGAGAAGAAAACAGGCATTGGGGTGTTGCTGAACACATCGTTCAATGTGAATGGAAAGCCAATTCTCTCTAGATATTCGGACGCACTACTGGTGTACGACAAGACAGAACTCGATTGCCTGGTTCTATCTGATTTCTACTTCAGAAAAGACAAGTCAACTCCGTAACTGGCTTGACTGATTGCAGATCGGTGCTAGAATGATCGCATGATTCGTCACGCTATCCTATCGGTTGTTGCCTCGTTCGCGCTTGCTTGCACCGTTCTCGGTGCGCCTCCGTCTGATCGACTGCTTGACGCGATTGCCACGGTAGAGTCAGACAACAATCCCGAAGCGGTTGGAGATGGTGGCAAGGCAATTGGTGTGTTTCAAATTCACCGTGTGTACTGGCAGGATGCAGTACAGCACGATCCCTCAATCGGGGGACGATACGAGGACTGCCGCGATCCTGCGTATGCTCGCCGCATTGTGATTGCCTACATGGATCGTTACGCTCCTGCCAACGCTTCAGACGAAACGCTTGCGCGTATTCATAACGGTGGTCCGCGCGGACATAAGAAGGCAGCAACGAATAAGTACTGGAACAAGGTGAAGCGGGAGATGAACTAACATGAAGACATTCGTGCAGATCGGAGCAAACAAAGGAAACGATACATTCTACAAGAGAATGTGCGATCTGCAAGAACCTGCAACCATTGTGTTGGTTGAAGCAAATCCGAATCTGATTCCCGAGTTGCAGGTGTGCTACTATTCGTTGCGGATGCTGCACAATGTCTTGGTATTCAACAATGGAATTGTTCACGATACTAGTGTTGATACTCTGATACCGCACTTTGGTTCCGATGGACTCTCTAGCGTACTAACTAGAAAATCTCATCCGTATCCGCTAGAAGCAATCAAGTTTCATCCGCTCACTTTTGCCGAACTTTGTTCTGCGGCAAAAGTGTCTTTCGTTGATGAGTTGCATATCGACACAGAGGGATACGACTATACCATTCTGAACTCCATCGACTTTGATGCCTTTCCGATACCGTACATAGAGTGTGAGGTATGGCCATTTGATGTGGATTCCACGGATAGCATCAAAACTGGTCCAAAGTACTTCAATGAAGTGCTAAAGCCAAAGATGGAAAGATACTACAGCATTGGCAGCAAAGTGGTAGACGAAATGGCTACCCATGTGTTCGTTAGAAAATGACCATGTTCACCTTGCTCTTTGAGAGCATTGTGCTATGCTTACTGTTATGAGCAAGTACTACACCAACATTTCTCTGCTTGGTAATCGTATCCTGTTGCGTGGTGTAGACTCGGCAACAGGACTGCGCTTTAATGAGGCCTCGGAATACCAGCCAACTCTGTGGGTGCCTTCCAACAAGCCAAATACGAAGCATCACACCGTGGATGGCAAGCGCGTGGAACCTGTGATGCCTGGAACCATGCGCGACTGCAAAGAGTTCTTGGATCAGTACCAAGGCGTGCAGGGATTCGAGATTTACGGCAACACGCAGTACCAGTACCAGTTTGCCTACGATTACACTCGCCAGCATTGGAAGGAAGATATCGCGTGGTCTGCTGACCACATTGATGTGGTGACGATTGACATTGAAACCACTTGCGAGTCAGGCTTTCCGATTCCCGAAGACCCCAACGAACAGATCAATGTCATCACTCTCTGGCGCAAAGATCGCTACCATTGTTGGGCGTTGGGTGATATCGCGGGAGACTTGGATGCGGATGCTCCCGTGGAACTGCACACATTCAAGCGCGAGGAAGACTTGCTTGAATCGTTCTTGGAGTATTGGGAGCAGAATCCTCCCGATGTAATCACGGGGTGGAACACTCGCTTCTTTGACTTGCCCTATCTGCACAATCGCATTGTGCGAGTGTTGGGCGACCGAGCGGTGGTTCGGTTGTCACCTTGGCGCAAGATCAAAGAGAAGCGCGTGGTCATCAAGCAGCGCGAGACTGTCTGCTACGAACTGGTGGGCATCTCATCACTAGACTACTTTGAGTTGTACAAGCAGTACACCTTCACCAATCAGGAGAGTTACAAACTCGACCATATCGCGTTTGTGGAACTGGGCGAGCGCAAGTTGTCCTACGAAGAGTACGGCAACATGGCTGACTTCTACAAGCAGAACTTCAAGCGATTTGTGGAGTACAACATCAAGGATGTTGCGCTTGTTCGGCGCCTGGACGACAAACTGAAACTGATCGAACTGCAACTGTCGATTGCGTATCTTGCCAAGTGCAACTATGAAGATGTGTTCTCGCAGGTTCGTACATGGGACTGTCTGATTCACTCGTATCTCATGGATCACAATACCGTGATCCCCATGAAGAAGGATTCTCGCAAGGACTTCCAGTATGCTGGCGCCTATGTGAAGGAACCGCTACTTGGTCGCCATGATTGGGTGGTATCGCTTGACTTGAACTCGCTGTATCCACATCTCATCATGCAGTACAACATCTCACCCGATACTATCGTGGATCGCGTTGGGATGGGCAAGGGAAACACGGTGGATGATTTGCTGCACCGCAAGGTGGACACATCGCATCTGCCTGAACTTGGATTTGCAATGGCTGCAAACGGTCAATGCTTCCGCAAGGATCGGCAGGGGTTCTTGCCTGCGCTCATGGATCGAATGTACGAGGATCGCAAGGCAGCAAAGACCGCCATGATCCACGCCAAGAAGCACAAGGAAACGCTGACCGACCCCAAGCAGAAGCGCGAGTGTGACGATCAGATTGCGTACCACTCCACCAAGCAGATGGCTTTGAAGATCGCGCTGAACTCCGCTTACGGCGCTCTAGGTAACGAATACTTCCGATTCTTCGATATCAGACAAGCAGAAGCAATCACTCTTTCGGGGCAACTCAGCATCAGGTGGATTGAGAATGCGCTGAACAAATACATGAATGAATTGCTGAAGACCACGGGGGTAGACTATGTGGTTGCCTCTGACACAGACTCTGTGTATCTTCGCATGGGTGCGCTTGTGAAGCGCGTGTTCCCGAATGGAGCAGACACCACCAAGATCGTGAACTTCCTGCACAAGTGTGTGGAAGACAAGATCGAACCGTACATTGAAGCGCAGTATGATGAGTTGGCGAAGTACATGAACGCTTATGCCAACAAGATGGTGATGAAGCGCGAGGTGATCGCTGACGCAGGCATTTGGACTGCCAAGAAGCGGTACATTCTGAATGTGCATGACTCTGAGGGTGTGAGATACACCAAGCCTGCTCTCAAGATCATGGGTATCGAAACCACTCGCTCTTCTACACCACAGGTGGTGCGCGATGCGCTGACCAAAGCCATCAATCTGATCCTGACCACGGATCAGGAAACGGTGATTCAGCACATTGAATCGTTCCGCGCAGAGTTCAACAGTATGCCTCCGCAATCAATCGCCTTTCCTCGCGGAGTGAAGGGGATGGACAAGTACGCAGACTCGGCATCGGTGTACAAGAAGTCTACTCCCCTGCAAGTGCGAGCCTCGTTGGTGTGGAATCAGGCGCTGAAGAATCGCAAACTTACTCGCAAATACAAGCAGATTTCCAACCACGACAAGATCAAGTACATTCATCTGCGTGTGCCAAACCCACTTGGAGAGAATGTGATTGCGTTCCCTGATTATCTTCCGAAGGAACTTGACCTTGAACGATTCATCGACTACGATACTCAGTTCGACAAGGCGTTCTTGGAACCGCTGAAGACCATCTTGGAAACGGTTGGTTGGAGTCACGAACGCAGAGCAACATTGGAGAGTCTATTCGGATGAGCGACTTCACGATCATTAACGGTAACTGCTTGGACGAGATGCGTAAACTTCCCGCGAACAGCGT
>Ga0129333_10004876_pt1 | contig 12560 bp, 17 predicted proteins | sample CPB6_08_DNA_FD_94474 | JGI IMG/M metagenome (GOLD analysis project Ga0129333, IMG submission 94474) | Freshwater to marine salinity gradient microbial communities from Chesapeake Bay, USA - CPBay_Sum_0.6_0.8_DNA | ecosystem: Environmental > Aquatic > Marine > Coastal | place: USA: Chesapeake... | reverse complement strand
TTCCACGTGGAGAGGTACAACGAGGACGGTAGGGTTGACGCCTTCCGGAGGGGAGACCTCGTGCTCTACGAAGGCGAGCCCGCTTTGATCATCGACGTGCCTGAAACGGTGCTGGGACACTACATCGAGACACCGGTCGGTGGTCTCATATGCCTTGACCTCGCGACGATACTCCAGGACGGGAAAAAGATAAACGTGGAGACTTGGAAAATTTTCCACATTTAGTGTCCTCCTGGTTCGAAATGAATTAAAGGATCATATCAAGGAGTGGAAATGTCCTTCAACATCCGACTCACCTCCGAAGAGTGGTCCAAGCTCAACGCTCTCCTCAAGGAGGGTCCCGTCAACAAGATCGCGGCCATCAAGCTCGTGAGGGATGCGAAGATGCACCACACCGTGGACCCGATCACGGGTCATGTCCGGGCCGGTGTCGGCCTCAAGGAGGCGAAGGAGGGGGTGGAGCACTACATGACCTCCCGTTGCATGAAGAACGCAGACGGCTCCGATCCCTGGTATCACAACGCGGAGCCGGCCGGTCGCATCGTCCCCTTCCAGCCCATCCGCCGGATCGTGGTCGACATGGGAGAGGGTGAGGTGGAGGTGGACATGGATGGGATGTCCCTCAAGTTCCTCAGCACCATGACCACCCTGAAGCTCGACGACCTCGCGAAGCTGGTGGACCTCTACAACCGGGTGAAGGACTGGGAGAAGGGACTGTGAACCCTGTCCGTCCCGGTGACCTCGTCCTCGTCAGGAAGCTCCCGAAGTACTGGGGCTCCGACGACATCAGGGGGAAGTGGGGGACCGTCATCCGCCAGGGCGGACACGAGAACCGTTGGATCGTCCTGATCGAGAACAGGGAGATCTCACTCCACCGCAACCACATCTCGCTTCCGGAGGAGACCGATGTTCAGGCCAGGTGACGTCATGGTCAGGCCAGGTGACATCGTGAGGACGAACACCTGGGGTTGGAATGAGAGCTACACCGGCCAGCACTTCCTCGTCACGGATGTCACCTGGGACGCCGACCACATGAAGCACGTCTTCCTGCTCCAGGACCACATCAAAGGAGGGTTCATCTGGGCCAATGAGGATGAGGTTACGCTCCTGCCTTCGCAGCCCTGACCGCTGCGGCAACTTCCGGGGCCGCAGCAATTCCGATCTCGCCTGACTTCACGGCTGACTTCACACCGTAGAGAACAGAAAGTCCTGACTTTGCTATCGTCACCACCGCAGAGCCGAGCATGTAGAGGAGCATTATCTGATACATCCTTGTCTTCACAGCCCGACGAAGAGTGTCATTGCCCTCCAGCTCCTCCACCGTGAGGTCTCTTTCTGACCCAAGCTTTCCGAAGAGCTGTCCCCTCTTGTAGCCACTAGAACTCTGGACCCCAGGAGTCCCGAAGGTCTCGTCTCCTGTTGACTTCTCGGTCCTTCCTGTGTCTCCTTCAACTGGAGCAAAGCCGCAGTAGATGTAGAAGTCGTAGAAGCCAACAGCGAGGACGTCAGGTATGACCGTGTCGAGCGTGCCCTGTTCGAAGGAGTGCATCGCATCGTAGGCCTTCTGACAGAAAGCAGCCGCCTTTGTCGCCCATACTGAACAGGTCCCACCTATCCACTTTATGAGGGCAGCAAGGCCCTTGAAGAGCAGCATTACTCCACCGAAACCAAGTATCGCCAGTGAGAATAAGTCGGCTCCCTCACGGAGAAGTGATCGTGACTCGGTGAGCCTCCTTGCTGAAGATGAGTCCCTCCTGATCCTCTCGGCCACGAGCCTTGCTTCCTTCACCTGCAGCTGGACAGCGCTCTCAGGCTTTGAGTTGAGGTCCTCCGACTTGTCCTCTATGTCCTTGAGGACCTCCTCGGCACACCCGTTGGTCTTGGACTCCTCGGCGATCTGGTGACCCTCGGCCGCGAGGTCCCCGTGGTGGCCATGGAATGGTTCGAGGAACCTCCTCACCTTCTCCTTACCGTAGGAGGCGGCCTTCTCATAGAGAGTCCTCAGTGTACCACCGACCCTGCTTATGAAGTCAACTACCTTCTGGACAACATCGTCTCCGATCTCCTTGAGCATGGGGACGACGGCAGCCTTGAAGGCAGACCACCCCTTCTTGAAATCGTCTGCGATCGACCTCCCAAAGTCTGCCGCCTTCTCCGCGGTCTGCTTTAGGAAGTCCATGATTCCTTCCCTGAGTATCATTTCTGCGGGAGTCGGGTTGTAGGCATAGATCTCTCGTAGTTCAAGCCTCACCATCTCCCTTACAAGAGTGTCCTGTCTCTTGTGAAGAGCGGCCATCTCGTCAATCCGCCTCTCCATCCTGCGGCGGTCAATAGTTCTCCTCATCCTGGTGGTCTCCGTCTTCAAATAACTATAAACGTCATTCACCTGTCGTACTATTCATTGATGGAATCGGAGCCCTCATTGTTAGGCATCCTGCACGTAACCAAAGGTGTCGCCTGGGTCTGGGACCTCAATCGGGAGGAGGACGGATTCCTTCAGGAGGGGACATACCTCATGGTGGTGGGAGATGAGGGCGGACAGGACGTGGAGGTGTCCACAGGCGTCGGGAGGTACCGAGTCCGAAAGAGGGACATTGCCGAGGCTCGCGTACAAACGACGCAATAATTAGAATGAACGGAGAGTCCTGATGAAGAAGAGTGCAAATTCCCTTGTGCGGGAGACGAGGGAACTGCTTGATGAGGTGTTGGGCGAGGCGACCGTGACCCTCGGCAGCGACACATACTTTGTTCCCGACTATGTCGTAAGAGACATGTTCAAGAGCGACAAAGAATGGGCAAAGCAGGCAACCGCAAAGGTCAAGCAACGCAGGCCAGGAGACGATGCCACCAAGTACGAGCCTCGAGTGAAGGCCGCCGTCCTTCCTCCTTCACTTGCACCTTCATTTGTGGGCATGAATGAAGAGATCAAGAGGGACCTCGCGGTCATCTATTATGAGAATAAGGAATTTCTAGATGATTTCATAGCCGACAAATCGGCAAGGACCGAATTACCCGGAAAACTGGGTTCAACCACGGAAGGCTCATGGTCCACTTCAACACTTCCAGCGCAAATTGTCAACAAGGTGTACGAACTTGAGACAAGAGGGAGAACCGACGTCGTGGGAAAGGGTGAAGCCCTTTGTCTCCTGCGGTGGTCCAACGGTGTTCCTGCAGGCGGCGGAGGTGCTGGTACCAGCACTGCTACCGTTGACCTTGTCTTCGGTGGAATTGGGGTGTCCGTGAAGGCAACCGGCGACATTTCAAAACCGTTCAGTTTCAAGGTGAACGGTACGCTGAACTCGTTCAAGAAGATGGCACAGGATAGTCTCAAGGCCTCTAACGTAGGTGCTGCTGTCGCCAAGTTCTCCGGCCTGTGGTCTACAAGCATGAGCGTGGCACAGATCTTTGAGATCACGAAGGAACAGAAGGCGACCAGGGATGAGTTCAGGGCGCTCGTTGACTCTATCAATAAAGCCGTCAGAGAAATGGAAGGCTCAGGAGCGGCAGGTGAATATGTCTACCTCGTTGTTTCTCCAACAGGCTGGAAGTCGATACCAAAGAAAGACGAAGGTTTCACATTCGGAGGCACCACCGAGGGCAAGGTCACTGTGAACTACAACATGTCATCAAAGCTCAGGGAAGCCGCTGAGCTTGACACACAGCAACGGTTCGATGCCTTCATAGCATCGAACACAGCCTCCGAGGGCAAGGCGGCAGCCAATGCCGAGAACACAGCATTCGAAAAGTACAAGGGACTAGCGGACCTTCCTTCTCTATCAGGGTCAGAAGACGCCAAGTCTGACACAATTAAGGACATCAAGGCAAAGATCAAAGACACTATCAATGCAATCGAAAAGTACAATAGTGCGCTTAAGAAAGCAAATGATGGGGGTTCGACACTCAGGCCAAACAGGCAGCTGGCGCTTGATGCCATACAGTCAGGAAAGTGTGCTTTGCTCAAATCCTTGAAAGCTGCAGCTGACACCCTTCAGAAAATTCCCAAGAATCCCAAGAAGGCCGACGACATCGAAAGAATGATTGCGGCATACAACGTTCACATGAATCAGATATTCGGGACCGCTGGCACTACAGGATTCCTAAGTCCAATGAACCTTTCCGATGACCCCGAAGGACAGGAATTGTTCGTCAACCTCCTGGGACCACCCAGAGGTGCAGTCTCAGAGGGACGTCGAAAGCCAAGGAGGTCGGAGGCATCCATGGGCGGTGTCCCAGGTCCCGCCGTTCCTCTCGGCAGGGGTCCAACAGGCAGGCCCACGCAGGGGACGGCAAAGTCCATCCTCAGCCGGAACGCAAGGAACCAGGCAAGGTACTTCGGCGGAGGGGAGGAGGTGGACCAGACCAAGCTCTTCTCTGAGACAAGGTCCCTCATGGAGGAGTTCCTCGGTGTCAATGTCCTCACTCCGGTACCGGTCTCACTCGTGGCAGGCCGTCCTGGAAGAGCCGGGGCCATGACCGACTACCAGCTGATGGAGGTCTACTTCAGTCGCCGGCGAGGTCTCCTCAATGAGTCCCACAACTGGAGGGCGCAGCTCATCATGGAGGGTGTCCTGGATGGACTCCTCAGCCTGGGCAAGGCGGCATTCAACAAGGGTGTCGACATTGCGGCCTCCGTGGCGAAGGCCGGAGCCGAGGCGGCCGTGGAGGTAGCCAAGGACCTGGGCAAGGACGTGAAGGCAATCGCCAACGGTGTGAAGACCGTGGCAGGGAATGTCGGGGACATCCTCACATACATCATCATGAAGCTCCCCGGCGGCGAGGAGCTGCTGACATTCGTGAAGGACTACGCCTCAAAGCTCGGAGGATTCCTGAAGGAGGCGCTGGCAAGCGTCGGGGAGAAGCTGCAAGGTTGGGCTGAGTCCACCAAGAAGTGGTTCCTCAGTTACCTCACTGACACCATCCTGGACAAGAACCCGGACCTCAAGGCAAAGGTGGAGGAGAAGCTGGGGATCGACGACGGAGTGAAGTCCAAGGCCAAGGAGGAGATGAAGGCGGAGGGGATGAGGTCCGTGAGGGACTTCAACCGAGTGATGGAGGAGAGGGACGCTGCCAGGAAGGGGAAGGGCAGGATCCAGTCGGAGGCCATCTCCTCCGGGGCAAAGAAGTCCGCTTTGAAGGCGGCAGCCACAGGAGGAGGCACCGTCACGGGGACGGCCGCGGAAGGAATAGGACTCGCCACGGACACCGCCAAGTTCCTCACCGCCCTGGCCGAGAGCAAGCCCATCTCCCCAGAGGACATGGCCAGGAAGTTCGCAGCCTCAGCCGTGAAGAGGGTCCTCACGGTCATCATGGAGGTGTGCAGCTCGGACAAGGGACTCTACACCAGGTGCATCGCCCCAATATGGTCAAGCCCAATCATGGCCCCGTTCAAGACCGGCTACGGCCTCGCCCTCGCATCCCTGGCCGGCATCGCGGCATCCGGCGGGGCCAACCTGGAGGTGATGACGGACTACGTGAAGGGGATCAGGAAGGGGATGGACTCCGGCGCCAACGTCCTGAAGGCCATCGCCCTGGAGCGCGGGGTCGGCAGCACCACGGAGACGGCCAAGATGTTCATGGCCAACAGGGGCAAGCTCCTCCTGGACCTCATGCTGGGGCTGATCACCGGCTCCAACGTGGAGGTGATCATCCGCGGTTTCTTTGACCCCTCCAAGGTTACCTCCTCCGTGCAGAGGATAGTGGGCCTCATCCTCAACGGGATCCGGGCCTACATGAAGGAGAACGCCCGACAGGCCATCCGGGACGCGGCCGGTGGGGACCTCGCCGACGAGGTGGAGGACGGGGTGGCCTCGGCAATGGAGACCGCAATCGACAGGACCATCGGGGCCATGCTGCCCTCCAACTGGTAGGTCGGTGGACGAGGTGTTTATACATGGGTACATTGGCCCGTGCGCGCGTGCGTGTGGGAGACCCCCGGACACCGGGACCTGGAGTCGGGGATGTATAAGCACCGGCGACCAGCGGGGTTAGGAAACCGAGGCACCCGTGGCGGTGATCGGGTGGGTCGAGTGGACGGACAGCTAAACACTCGTGTGTGTCAGTTACAGTTAAATCATCTGTAACTGACACAATGTGACATATGTGACATACCAGTTAAGTTCGCGTCTGTAACATTTCCCTGTAACCTCTGTAACTGTAACCTCTCCTCCTCGCATTTTCACTCCCAGCAGCGGCGCGAGCCCATCTCCCCGCGACAAACCCACCACGCGTCACCGTGATACATCCTCCCGTATCATTCGACTCCGTGGCGTCTCGATGGCGCGCAGAGTAGATCCTTCACGGGTCCCTTGTACACCTCGTACCACAGTGATACAGTAATCACATGAAGGAGAGGACATCATGGGAAGGCGTGGACCGCGCGGACGCAACTGGACGGCAGACGAGCGCAGGCTCATGTACCGAATGGTGAGGGACGGGGCCGACCGGGACTCCGTCAACGAGGCCCTCTATCGGCACCAGGAGCAGCAGGGTCTCGCACCCCGGGAGGTGCCGGTCGGCAGCTACGAGATGCTGCGCAAGACATACCTCCCCCACCTCATTGACGACGATGCCCTCGACGCGATGGCCCGGAAGCCCCGACCGATGGGTGACCTCCGCTAGGCTATTTGCGAGAATTTGCGCGAGGGGGTGTCCTTGGGGTCTCCAGTGGATTAATAGATCTATGTGGAGGCAAGGAAAATGGCGAAGGCGCTCCCCATCGAACACTACCGCGAGACCTACCGAGCCCACCAGCAGCGGGCCGGCCTCTTCGGGGTCGCACCCAAGGAGTTCAACGAGCGGGTCCTGAAGCGATTCCGCGGTGCCACCCCCTACCCGCAGATGTGGTCCTCCTACGCCTACCTGGAGGTGCAGTCCATCGCCGGTCGCAAGTGCTGTCCCAAGGCGGTCGGCCGTGCCTGCATGTGCGAGGACTCCTTCACCTGCCCCGACCACGGGGTCACCCACTTCGGCTCCCACGACTGAACCTGGAGGTAGAATGCGCATCATCGACATGCAGGAACGCCGCATCGGGGACGACGAGATCGCCGTCCACCTGGACAACCTCGTCTCCGTCAACGGGTGGAAGGTGCTCTCCCTGGTGGAGGAGCGGGCCCGGTGGACTGCCGGCCTCGGTGGTCCCACCTACACCGAGAACGCCCTTCGCCTCGCGGCGGCGGCCCGAAAGAAGATGAAGAATATTGTTCCGTAGGGTGTCCGTCGCCTCCCCAGTGGATTAAAGGATCTATGTGGGGAGGAAATGGAATCCTCCAAAAACCCCCCCGGCACCCCCTCCTCGGAGCCTCACCATGCGGATCAAGTTCACCGACTCCTTCGCCCTCGGCACCTCCATCCAGGACGTCAAGGTCCCGGACGCCCTCCTCCTCCGCCACCTCACCGGCGTGGAGTGGATCGACGAGGCGCTCGGTGGCGAGGGGTTCACCCCCAGCATGGTGACGATGTTCACCGGCGAGCCGGGTGCCGGCAAGACCACGGCGCTCCTGACGATGGCCTCCGGCCTCATGGAGAACGGTGCGGTCTGCCTCTTCAACACGGCGGAGGAGTCCCTCTTCCAGGTGAAGCGGACGGTCAACCGCCTCGGCCTCCGCGGCAACTTCCTGGTCGGTGGGGAGACCAACGTGGACGAGATCATCAAGGGTGCCGACAAGATCCGGGCCCGGAAGGAGAACAAGGGGAAGCCGTTCTTCCTCATGGTGGACTCCCTCCAGTGCCTGGACGACGGCAACTTCTCCACCGGCCGAATCACCTCCATGACGGCCGAGCGGTCCCTGGAGAAGCTCACCACCTGGGCCAAGGAGAACTTCGTCAACGTGATCGTCATCGGCCAGGTGACCAAGGGAGGTACCTTCGCCGGCTCCAACAAGATGAAGCACATGGTTGACTGCCACATGCACCTGTCCTGGGAGAAGAAGGACAAGGACCTCCTCGGCCACCGCAAGTTCGAGGTCCAGAAGAACCGGTTCGGTGGGACCGGTCGCACCTCCTGGCTCGCCATGGGGTCGGATGGCTTCCACGTCACCGCCGTCGAGGAGAACTGATGAAGAAGATTCTGGCACCCTCCGCCCCCAAGGAACGCAAGATCCTTGACCCCGAGGTGAAGTCCGCCAAGGAGCGCCGCAAGGAGGCAAAGAAGAACGCCCCTGGCGGGAAGCCGAAGCCGATCACCGCCAAGGGGTCCCGGAAGTTCATCGGAATCACCCCTGGACTCCTTGTCCGGGTCCGTGGGGAGCGTGACACAAAGTTCGTGGTGACCTCCGAACCCTACAGAGAGGTGAGGGGGGAGCGGATCCCGGCGGTGACCCGAGGCACCTCCAGGAGTCCCACCATGGTGGACCTCCTCGGACCTGATGGCCTCCGCACTGTCCGCCTCGGATGGTGCATTCCAGTCCTCGGCTGAAAGGAGAAGAGATGGCACTCACCCCGTTTGAACAGGCCCAGACCCGCCTCACCGGCCTCATCCTCGGCATGGCTGAGTCCCTGTCCGTGAACCACATGTGCCTCAGCGCGGAGGCCTACGAGGCGGAGGTGACCGGTGACCGAGGGGCTCCTCCACTGGAGATGGTGGTGGACGTCTCCCTCATGTGGGGTCGGGTGTCCGAGTTCAGTCAGCCTGGAGTCCACTGAAGAAAATTGTAGTTAATTGGACGCAGAGGTGTCCTCCTGTTCACCAGTGGATTAATAGATCTATGTAAGGAGGAATTCCGGAATGGCCAACGACACCGGCACCGCAGAGATGGAGAAGGGGACCAAGGGGCGCGAGTACAAGCACCCTGACTTCCCGGAACGCAGCCTCGAACGCCTGCAGAAGGACGCGGCCGAGTTCGACCTGGACGACCACCTGGTGGCCCTCCTCTTCAAGGAGCCCTTCTACGCGGACATCATCCGCTCCCTCCACAAGGAGGCGACGGAGAAGATCCCTACCGCAGGCGTCCTCTTCAAGGACGACATCATGAAGATGTGGTGGAATCCCCTCTTCCTCGCGGCCTACGAGGCCGCCCAGGTCTGCGGCATCCTCAAGCACGAGTCCCTCCACCTCGCCCTGGAGCACACCACCACCCGTCGGTACCAGCCCCACATCTGGTGGAATTGGGCCACCGACCTGGCAATCAACAGCACCCTCACCGAGGAGGAGATGCCGCCGTGTGGTCTCCGCCCCGGCAAGAAGTTCAAGATCCCGGCTGACTTTGCCGAATGGACCCCTACCCAGCAGGCCCGCCACCTGAAGCTCTCGGCCCTCATCGAAAGCTTCCCCCTCCACCTCACCGCCGAGGAGTACTTCGCCCGCCTCCTGGAGGATGAGACGGTCCAGGAGATGATGGAGGAGGCGAAGAAGGGCGAGGGCGAGCCCGGTGAGGGTGTCCCCGGCATGGGTGGAATGGACGACCACTCCGGATGGGATGAGCTCTCCGATGAGGAGCGTGAGTACGTGGCCGGCAAGGTCCGCCAGGCCGTGAAGGATGCCATGCAGAAGGCGGACTCCAAGAACGCCTGGGGTTCGGTCCCCGCCTCCATGCGGGAGGAGATCCGCAAGAAGGTGAACGGGGAGATCGACTGGCGCTCCGTCCTCAAGCAGTTTGTTGGAGCCACCCACCGCGCGGACCGGACCTCCTCGGTCTTCCGAGTGAACAAGAAGTACCCCGGCATCCACCCCGGCTTCTCCCGCGAGTACACCCCACGCATCCACGTCTACATGGACCAGTCCGGTTCGGTCGGGGACGAGGACATCGCCCTCTTCTTCGGGGAACTCGCCTCCCTCTCCACCCGGGCCCAGTTCACCCTCTACTACTTCGACACCGAGGTGGATGAGGAGAACAAGTTGGAGTGGCGGAAGGGCACGGTTCCCAAGACCCTGCGGACCCGGTGTGGAGGCACCGACTTTGATGCCCCCACCCGCCACGCCCTGAAGACGAAGCCGGAGGGTTACATCATCCTCACGGACGGTGGGGCTCCGAAGCCGGAACACTCCCGAATCCGCCGAGCCTGGGTCCTCTGCCCCGGACAGGACCTGGCGTTCAATGACATGGACGGACGGGACGTCCTGGTGAAGATGAAGAAGCCTGTCAAGGAGGGGTGAACAGTCCCCGGCAAGAGGTACAATAAACCGAAGAGGTGTGAATGCGAAACGACCCAAGCCGACCCGGACTCCTGATCCCAGACGACTACCCACAGTCCTTTGTCCTCGCGGCCTACGACTACTTCCGAGGCGGTGAAAAGTGGCCACAGCATGTCAAGGAGCTCCGAGGCCGATTCGGAACCGAGAAGTTCTACATGGAGGCGCTGGAGGAGATCTGGGAACAGAACGGCTGGCCCATTGACATCAAGCTCCGCAAGGAGTGGAGGAAGCTGTTCCGGGGGACACCGTGATCCCCTGTTGACCTTGGTAATAGGTAACCATTACCAACAAAAAATCGAGTAACCCAGGGATAACGCTGCGAGGTGCACATGGACAGCAACAAGGACGGCAAGGCAATCGACATTGAGACCCTGGTGGCCACGGCCTCCAACGACTGGAAGTCCGATCCGATCCCACCCATGAAGAAGGAGGGGGAGCGGCGCATCCTCTGGCCACTGAACGATTCCCAGGACGATGACTACCCGTCCCTGGGACCAGGCTTCCTCTGGTGAGAAATAAGTGAGAGAAATTGATCCGCAGACCTGTCCTCCAGACCCCAAAGAAGATATAGGATCAAAGGAGGAAGAGGAAATGCCAATGCCCACCACCCACTCCGAGCCCACCGCCCAGGTGATCGTGGACGCGTCCGGGGACGGATACTACCACGTCACCCACTTCAAGGGTGCCCGCCGCGACTGGGAGTGCGAGTGTGCCGCATTCCGTGCGTTCGGTCGGGGATGCAAGCACATCGGCCTGGCCAAGTCCGCCGTCCGTTCCAGGACGAAGCCGGACGGGGTCATCAGCGTGTGGAAGTCGCTGGACCTCCGGTAAAAGTGAAGAAAGTGCGCTGGGAGGTGTCCTCCCCGTCTCGAGTGGATTAATAGATCTATGTGGGGAGGAAATGGAATCCTCCCACTCACCCTCAAAGGAACACCAAGGAGCCCGCACATGGACGCAGCCACCCTCGTCAAGGTCATGAACGCCTTCCCCGCCGCCCAGGCGATCCTCATCCGGGGTGACCACGGCGTCGGCAAGTCGCAGCTCGTCCACCAGCTGGCCGCCGCCAAGGGGAAGGAGCTGATCGACGTCCGCGCCTCCACCATGCAGGAGGGTGACGCGGTGGGGTACCCGGACATCGACCGCATCAAGGAGACCGGTGTGGCCTCCTTCGCCCTCCCCTCCTGGTACGTCCGGGCCTGCAAGGAGGGCGTCATCCTCTTCCTGGACGAGCTCAACCGCGGCCTGGTCGGAGTCCTCAACGGCATGTTCCAGGTGGTCCTCGACCGGGAGCTCGGCAACGGTCCGGACGGGAAGCCGATGCGACTCCACCCGGACACCCAGGTGGTGGCGGCGGTGAACTGGGGCAACGACTACACGGTCAATGAGATGGACCCCGCCCTCCTCTCCCGCTTCTACGTGGCGGAGTTCAAGCCCACGGTGAACGACTGGATCCTCTGGGCCAAGGACAAGGGCGGCATCGACGAGGTCATCGTGGACTTCATCGGACAGCACCCCAACCACCTCCGCCCCACCAAGGCGGTGGAGCCCGGCAAGGTGGCCCCCAACCAGCGGTCCTGGTCGATGCTGGACCGGGTCCTGAAGCACAATGGCATCTCCCTCGGGGACCACGGCGGCTCGCCCCCGGAGCTCCTCTACCCCTTCGCCATGGGGTTCGTCGGGGTGGAGGCGGCGGCGAGCCTGGTGGACTTCGTGAAGAACTACGCCTCCGTCATCACGGCCGAGGACGTCCTCACCCGCTGGAGCAAGGTGGCCAAGAAGGTGGCGGACCTCCCCACCGAGAAGAAGCTGGCCATCGTGGAGAAGGTGAAGGACCACTGCAAGGGGAACCGCTGGAGCCCCTCCGAGGTGGCCAACCTGAAGCTCTTCTTCGACACCCTCACCGGTGAGTGCAAGATGTCCCTCTACAACGGGGTCCTCGCCTCCGGGAACACGGCCAACCTCACCTCCTTCCACGGACTCGTCAAGGAGGAGATCATGGGGGTCATCAACCGCGCACAGTCGGTGGCCAAGAAGGGGAAGTGAGGGGAGGGTTACAGGGACCGGAGGTTACAGTGGCAAATGTTACAGTGACAAATGTGACACAGTGGCACGGTTCCCTGTAACTGTAACCTCCGGCGAATGGGCCCACTGGTGCCCTGCCGGGGCCCCCTCTGGGGCCCCCTCCCGGGGGCCTTCCCGGGCCCCATACTAGGGGGTACTCTGATGGGCTCTGCGGGGCTGCCGGGGGCTAAAGCTGTGTAAAATTTTCTCGAGATCCCCGCCCGTTCCCCGATTTCTGTTCACCTCGTACACCCGTGACAACTTTTCCCGTTTTTCTCCCGGCCTCGTCCCCCGCGGGTCCCCAGGGTCCCGAAAATTCCCGGGAATTTTTCGCATCGACGGATACTTATGTGCAAAGGAGATAGGAAAT
>Ga0129333_10004875_pt1 | contig 12561 bp, 17 predicted proteins | sample CPB6_08_DNA_FD_94474 | JGI IMG/M metagenome (GOLD analysis project Ga0129333, IMG submission 94474) | Freshwater to marine salinity gradient microbial communities from Chesapeake Bay, USA - CPBay_Sum_0.6_0.8_DNA | ecosystem: Environmental > Aquatic > Marine > Coastal | place: USA: Chesapeake... | reverse complement strand
GATGTTCCAACTTGAGCGTGAAGCTAACCAAATCGCCAAAGACACACGTCGCGGCAAGGGTAACATCGTTATCTGCTCGTCGGATGTTGCATCCGCTCTGCAGATGGCCGGTGTTCTCGACTACGCTCCAGCCCTCAATAGCAACGCACTGAATGTTGACGACACAGGCAACACATTTGCTGGTGTTCTCAACGGTCGTATCAAGGTTTACATCGACCCATATTCAGCTGGTGGCAACTATATGACAGTCGGTTATAAGGGTGCTAGCGCATTTGACGCCGGTCTCTTCTACTGCCCATATGTTCCTCTCCAGATGGTTCGTGCCGTTGATCCAAACACGTTCCAGCCAAAGATTGGCTTCAAGACACGTTATGGAATGGCACCAAACCCATTTGCTAAGGGTGCTACAGTTGCTGACGCAAACGCAGCAATTGAGAAGGATTCCAACGTCTACTACCGTCGTTGTATCGTTCTTAACCTCCTATAATAATATTAATAGAGGTGAAGTCAAAGGGGGCCTTAGGGCCCCCTTTTTTTATGCATAAATACGTGATGGAGGATAAAACATGTCTCAAGTAGATCGTCTACCCGTAAATAAAAACTTTCTTTCACCATTAGGATTCAAGTTCCTTTTGATGAAAGCACCTACAGTTGAGTATTTTGTTCAGAACGTCAATATTCCTTCACTTGGCTTTCAATCAGCCGATGTCCCTACTCCATTTGTAAGCCTTCCATTTCCTGGTGACCATCTTCGTTTTGGTGAGTTTGAGTTGACATTTAAGATTGATGAAGATATGCAAAACTATTTGGAAATATTTAATTGGTTGAATGGTCTTGGCTTTCCTGACAACTTCAATCAATATAAAAATCTTACAACAGTAACAACCAGGGACGGTGTTGTTTCGGACGCATCTTTGATGATATTAACGAGCGCAAAAAATACAAACATTGAAATTAAATTTAAAAACATGTTTCCAACAACACTTAGCGCAGTTCAATTTGACACAACACAAACAGACGTTGAGTTTGTTAATGCTACTGCGTCGTTCAAATATCAATCCTTTACGATTACTAAACTATAGTTGACTTATTTGTTGCAGTTTGTTATTATGGAAAGAATTTTTGTGAGGATCTATGAAACTAGACGAAATTTATCAACTGTGGGAACAAGATAGCAAAATTGATCGTTCAGAACTTGCTGAAGAAAGCCTGAAGATTCCTCAACTCCACCACAAGTATTACAAGATCTATACAAACGAAAAGCTAATCCTCAACAGGCTCAACTATTCTTTGAAAGAATTGTTTAGAAAAAAGCACGAGTATTATCGTGGTGTTCTTTCTCAAGAAGACTTGGCTGAGCATGGTTGGGAACCCCAACAAATGACAATCTTGAGGCAAGATTTGCAGATCTATCTTGAGTCTGACAAAGACCTTGATGCTCTACAAATAAAAATTGATACTCAAAAAGAAAAAATTGACCTACTTGAATCGATTATCAAATCTCTTCAAACACGTGGATACCAAATCAAATCAGCAATTGATTTTATTAAGTTCCAGATGGGAGCTTAATGGATATCGTTTGTAAGCCATTAAACGACGTTTATTTGAAGGTAGAGTGTGAGCCTGGCATAGCACTAGAGCTCAGCGATTACTTCACGTTTAAAGTGCCTGGTTACAAGTTTATGCCGGCTTACAGAAACAAGTTTTGGTCTGGAGATATTAAATTATTTAACGCAATGAACAAAACAATCTATGTTGGATTGTTGTCCCATATACAAGAATTTGCAAGACAGCGTGATTACACAATAGAAATTGATCCTTCGTTTGCCGACAGTGAATTTAGTGTTAAAGAAGCTGAAGATATAATTAAAAAGTTGAAAATTCCAGTGACACTGAAACCTCGTGAATATCAAATAGAAGCGTTTGTTCATGGAGTAAGAAAGAGACGGGCACTGTTATTATCACCGACAGGATCTGGTAAATCCTTAATAATCTACCTCCTCACGCGTTATTTTAGAAGCAGAACATTAATTATTGTACCAACAGTATCGCTTGTTCATCAGATGTATTCTGATTTTGAATCGTACGGGTTCTATAGTGAAAAGTACATCTACAAAATTCTTTCAGGAGTGGAGAAGCAAACAGAACATCCTGTTGTCATTTCAACGTGGCAGTCGATCTATAAAATGCCAAAACAATGGTTTGCTCAGTTTGATGTATGTATTGGTGATGAGGCTCACTTATTCAAAGCAAAGTCTCTTACAACAATCATGACAAAGCTTGAAAAGTGCAAACACAAGTTTGGGTTTACTGGAACGCTTGATGGAACAAGCACACACAAGCTAGTCCTTGAAGGTTTGTTTGGCGACGTTAAAAAGGTAACAACAACGGCAGAATTGATTGAACAGAAACATCTTTCTGAATTCTCGATAAAGGCGATTGTTCTGCAATACAAGGAAGAAGAGAGAAAGCTACTAAAGGATTATACGTACCACGATGAGATTGAGTGGATTGTATCAAATCCAGCTCGCAATAGATTTATTACTAACTTGGCTCTATCTCTTAAAGGAAATACTCTACTATTGTTTAAATTCGTTGAAAAACATGGAGAAATCCTTTATAATAAATTAAATGAATCCAAAAAGAACGGATTGTTCTTTGTTCATGGTGGTGTAGAAGGAGAAGAGAGAGAAGATATTAGAAAGATTGTGGATGCAAATGATAACGCTATTATCGTAGCGTCGTTTGGTACTTTTAGCACGGGAGTTAACATAAAAAACTTGCATAACATTATTTTTGCAAGTCCGTCTAAATCACGAATTCGAAATCTTCAATCGATAGGTCGAGGCTTACGAACGAGCCAAACAAAGACTCGTTGTGTGCTCTATGACATAGCAGACGATCTTTCATGGAAGTCAAGACGCAACCATACACTCAATCATTTTAGTGAACGGATTGCAATTTATAATGAAGAAAAGTTTCAATACAAAATCTATAACGTGGAACTAACGAAAGGCTAATATGATAGTTCTTTTTAAACTGGTAACAGGGGAAGAAGTTATCGGAGAGATTGTTGATATGCACGAGGATAAGGATAGAATGATTCTCGTCAACAACCCTTTGAAAGTTGTCTATCAACAGACACCTCGCGGTGTTCCGAATACAGTAGTTGCTCGGTTTATGGTTTTTGGTAACCCACGTAACGTTGTTATTAACAGCCAAGCCGTTGTCGCAATATCTGAACCAAGGGATACTTTTGTTACTTATTATCTCAGCGCTCTGAAGCATTATGAAGAGATTGATGAGGAACTGGATGAGCAACTAATTTATGCTAGTAAAATTAACGAAGAGGAATCATCTGAAAAGGCTGAAAAAATGGTACAAGATATCTTCACCAACATTCTCAACAATATGCCAAGATCGAAACCAAACTAATATGAAACTAAATGATGCTCATTACGTAGACAATAAAAAGTTCTACCAGGCTATAATCGAATACAGAACCGCTGTTGCTGATGCTATTACTCACAACAAGCCGCGGCCGCGAATTCCAGAATATATTGGTGAATGTATTTTTCTAATCGCTAATAGGCTTGCTACCAAGCCTAATTTTGCAAACTACTCATATAAAGATGATATGATTGCAGACGGAATAGAAAACTGCATTTGCTATATTGATAATTTTGACCCGGCAAAATCTGATAATCCTTTTGCTTACTTTACTCAAATTATCTACTTTGCTTTTTTGAAGAGATTACAGAAGGAGAAGAAGCAACTCTATATCAAGCATAAGTCGTTAGAGAATGCTTCAATATACCATACAACCTTCACGCGGGATGAAGAAGAGAATGGAGAATTTACGTTTGATCCGTTGTTGGATAATCAGGTAATGCATGACTTTATCAAGAGCTTCGAAAAAGATCTTGAGAAGAAAAAACAAAAACGTAAAAAAGGATTAGAAAAGTTTATTGAGGATGATGAAGAACAATGAAAGTAATTCTGCTCGGAGACACCCATTTTGGTGCAAGGAACGACAGTCAAATATTCCATGATTTTTTTGAGCAATTCTATACAGAATTCTTTTTTCCGTACATTAACAACAATCATGTAGACCACATTATTCAGCTTGGTGATGTGTTTGATAGAAGGAAGTATATTAACTTCCAGTCATTACATCGAGCAAAGAAATATTTCTTTGATCCATTAGCAAAGACAAAGTTACCGGTTGATATTATTGTTGGTAATCATGATACGTTCTTTCGTAACACAAATGAGGTCAATTCTCTTAGCTTGTTGTTGAAGGAGTACAGCTTTAATTTGTGGCGAAGTCCTGCTGATATTAGTATTGGGGGACTTTCGATGTTACTTGTACCGTGGATCAATGCAGAAAACGAGAATCAGGCACTTGAAGCTCTAAAGACAACGAAGTCTCAAATTGCAATAGGTCATTTTGAAATTCAAGGGTTTGAAATGTATAGAGGGGCAGTAAGTGATACTGGTCTTCCTACTTCAGTGTTTGATAAATTCGATGCTGTGTACTCTGGCCACTTCCATCACAAGTCGTCGCGTAAAAACATTCATTATGTTGGGACACCGTATGAAATGACGTGGTCCGACTTTGGTGATCCACACGGCTTCCATATTTTGGATACAGATACGAGAGAAGTAGAGTATATTGAAAACCCATTTAAGATCTTCGTCAAGATGTGGTACGATGACGGTGGGAAGCAAATGAACGAGTGTGTAGCAGACGATTATACGTCCTACAAAAACAAAATGGTTAAAATGATTGTAACCAATAAAACAAATCCTTATTGGTTCGATTTAGTAATTGATAAATTAGAAAAAGCTGGTGTTGCAGATTTACAAGTTGTTGACGACCATTTAAATCTTAATCTTGAAGATGATGAAGACATTGTAAGTGAAGCTGAGGATACTCTAACAATTTTAAACAAGGTCGTTCAACAAACAAACGTCCAAACAGATAAAGAGCGGCTTGATAAACTAATCAAAGACCTATATAATGAAGCATTAACTATGGAGTAGTTTGTGATCCTCTTTAAGAAAATACGATATAAGAACTTTCTTTCAACTGGTAACCAATTTACTGAGATTGCACTTAACAAGCACCGGTCAACACTAATTGTTGGGGAAAATGGTGCGGGTAAGTCTTCAATTCTTGATGCTCTTTGCTTTTCTCTCTACGGTAAACCGTTTCGTAAAGTTAATAAAGCTCAACTGATTAACTCAATCAACGAAAAGGGAACGCTCGTTGAGATCGAGTTTGCTATTGGCAAAAGAGAGTATTTAATTCGTAGGGGAATTAAGCCTAATATCTTTGAGATTTTCCAAGACGGAAAGCTTTTGAACCAGAACGCCGAATCAAAAGATTATCAAGCATACCTTGAAACAAACATTCTCAAACTTAATTTTAAATCCTTTTCACAGATTGTTATTTTAGGAAGTGCATCGTTTGTACCTTTCATGCAACTTCCTGCTGCCCATCGCCGGGAGATTATTGAAGATCTACTAGACATTGAAATCTTTTCTAAGATGAACAATCTCTTAAAAGATCGCATCTTTATTAACAAGTCTAAGCTTTCAGAAGCCGATCATAAAATTGACATGGCTGACCAAAAGGTTAAACTATTTAAGGAACATATCCTTTCTCTTAAGCAAAACAACGACGAGCTTATTGCAGCCAAACAAGTAAAGGTTAAGCAGCTTAAGAAGCAATTGAAAGCAACAATAACGTTAACAGAAGAAGTTAAACAAGCAATTGGTGGTTTGATTGAACAAATTGCAGACCGGGACATAGTTGAACAGCAAAGTGTTGATATTGAAATACAAACAAAAACATTAGATAGCGACGAAAACAAATGTAACCATGAAATTAAATTTTTCAACACGAAAGATAGCTGCCCAACGTGTAAACAGAACATTGAGGACAAACACCGCGCTAAGCTTGTCAAGGAGATAGAGAAAAAGAAAGACAAGATATCTCAAAATAAAAAAGACCTTGCTGACCAACAATCCCAGCTAGACAATAGACTACAAGAAATCAAAGCAATCGATAGCCAAGTTAAAGAAAAGCAAAAACAACTTTCCGATTATGTTGTCCAAGTACAAACGAACGGATCTTTTATTAAAGGTCTTCTTGATGAGATTGAGACACTTAGTAAAAACACTAAACAGATAGATAATAACAACGAACAGATTGCTACAACTGAACAAGAGCTGGCTACCCTTGAAGCTGAAAAAGAAGAGCTTGTAAAAGACAAGCAAGCCATGGATATTGCAGCATCGTTATTAAAAGATACAGGAATCAAAACAAAGATTGTTCGTCAGTATATTCCTGTAATGAATAAGTTAATTAATAAGTATCTTGCAGCAATGGATTTCTTTGTTAATTTTGAGTTGAACGAAAACTTTGAAGAGAAGATTAAATCCAGGTTTAGAGATGAGTTTAGTTATGAGTCGTTCTCTGAAGGTGAGAAGCTTAGAATTGATCTCTCGTTATTGTTCACATGGAGAGCAATTGCGAAGTTAAGAAACAGCGCAAGCACAAATTTACTAATAATGGACGAGGTGTTTGATAGCTCTCTCGACATGGGCGGTACCGAAGAATTTTTAAAGATACTTAATGGTGTAACAAACGATACAAACGTGTTTATTATTAGTCATAAGGGCGACCAGTTATTTGATAAGTTTGAACATAATATTAAATTTGAGAAGCACAAAAATTTTAGTAGGATAGCATGATACATCCATTAGTTTCTGAAGATAATAAAACATACAACAGTAAACTGGAAGATTTTGACTTTACAAATCCTCCAGTAAATCCTGTTGAGTTTGCCCACGAGTTGATTGAAAGCATGAAGCACCATAAAGGAATGGGACTTGCAGCAAATCAGCTTGGTTTTCCTTATAGAGTATTTGCATTTGATGGAAAGCCTCCTTTTGTATGTTTCAATCCTGTAATCATTTCCTCTTCAAGCGAAACAGCAAATCTCGTGGAAGGATGCTTGACATATCCTCATTTATGGATTAAAATAAAACGACCCGATCACGTAAGAGCTAGGTTCCAGGATCCGTATGGTAATGTAATTACAAAAGTGTTTGGTGGTTATAATGCCAGATGTTTCCTCCATGAGCTTGATCATTTAAATGGAATCAATTATACTATGAAAGCTGATCGTTTCCATTTAGACCAAGCAAGACGCAAGCAAAAAGTTTTATTAAGGAGATAGTATGAAGCAGTACGCTTATTCTGAAATATTCCATTCGATTCAGGGTGAAGGGGCATATTGTGGGGTACCAACAGCCTGGCTTCGTTTCTTTCTTTGTAACCTACAATGTGATGGGTTTGGCCAAAAAGATCCAACAAATCCTGATACGTATGTTCTTCCATATAAGAACATTGATATTAAGCAGTATACGAAGTTAGAAGACCTGCCTGTATGGACACACGGATGTGACTCGTCCTATTCATGGTCTGCTAAGTTTAAGCACTTGCAGCACAAGGCAACCGCTGAACAAATTTGTTCCAAGATTCGTCAGTCAATGTATCATCCATCGAATCCAGAGGGGCTGTTTAATCCTGGGGGTGCTGCAAGGCCTCACCACCATCTCTGCTTTACTGGTGGGGAGCCACTAATGAAGCATGCGCAAGAAGCAGCGATTGAGATTGTGGATCACTTCTACACAGAAAAAGATCATCCACGTTCAATTACGTGGGAGACTAATGGCACTCAGGAGCTAACGTCAGAGTTCATCTATTTCTTTGATCATTATCATCATCATGAAGGAGAAGTTTTCTTTTCTATCTCTCCGAAACTGTTTTCTGTCTCTGGCGAAACAAGGGAAAGAGCAATCAAGCCAGAGATCGTGCAAACTTATTATAAGGAAGTGTCTTCTCGCGGTCAGCTAAAGTTTGTTGTAAATGGAACAGACCAAGCGTGGAAAGAAATGGAAGATACGGTTGAAGAATTTAGGGATTACGGTATTTCCTATCCAGTTTGGATAATGGGTGTCGGTGCTACACTTGAGGGTCAGAAGGGCACACTGCCTGGTTATTGTGGTGAAGCAGCGATTGCAACAGAAGCATTCAAGCGTGGTTATAACTATTCATCCCGAGTGCATGTTCACATTTGGGGTAACACGATGGGAACATAAATGGAAAAGCTCTATTACTCGTTTGAAGATTTTTCTAAGGATGTTCGTCACATCTACAGAGAATGCAACATTAAGGGATGGAGCTTCGATTGCATTGTAGGAATTCCTCGTGGGGGTGTTATACCTGCTGTGCAGCTATCTCACATGTTCAAGACAAAGTTTGCTACTTTAGGAATTACGACAAGAGACAATGCTGCAACCCAACTTAATATGGGTGACATTGTTGGATTTGTTGATAAAATTAACCAAGGCCAAAAACTGTTGTTTATAGATGATATTCTTGACTCAGGAAAAACACTAAACATTCTGGTTGAACAGTTGCGTAAGAATGGTGTGAGAGAAAAGTATAGAATTGCAACATTGTTCCACAATCCTCATAATGCATTTTTATTAACTCCTGATATACATTGTCGTATTATTGATAGATCTAATGACCAACGTTGGATTGACTTTTGGTGGGAAAATGACAGCGTCTCCTGAACTGATTGAGCAGCTAATTAAAGAAGCAAAAGCATACAGACCTGATGAACCAATTACCAAGTTCTACAAGTGGGTTCCTGATGGCGTGTATGATTGTGTAAAGGATAAGTGTAGACATTTCATACATGATGGATTTTCGTATTTCACAGCATCGAAAATGTGGATTGAAAATCCAAAACAAAATCATAGATTGCCTGAATGGATGAACCTTCCTTGGTCATCATATCCTGACTTCCCTCCGAAGCAAAAATAGATTGACTTATATAAATAAAGTCTTTATAGTTGTACCTTTGTAATGGAGAATCTTATGACTGATAAATCCTATATTAGTAATGTAATTCGTGCACGTGCTAAAAAGGCAGGTTCACGTCTCTTCGCGTGTGATAACCTTTCCGAGCATATTAAACATGGCGAACTCGAGAAGCTTGTTAAGGAAGTAGAAGACAAGTTTAAGGGAGTTCTCCAGTCTCTTGTTATCGATACCGATAACGATCCTAACTCAGCCGATACTGCAAAGCGCTTAGCAAAGATGTATGTGTATGAGTTACTTGAAGGTCGTTTTAGTCCCCCTCCCACAGTCACATCCTTTCCTAATGAAGGCTCTGAGCGTTACGAAGGTATGCTGTGTGTGCGAGCCGAGCTTGTCTCAATGTGTTCCCACCATCACCAGCCAGTTAAGGGTGTAGCAATTATTGGTATCATTCCTACTGGGTACGTGATTGGTCTTTCAAAGTATGTACGGATTGCTCAGTGGTGTGCTCGTCGTGGTACTCTCCAGGAAGAACTGTGTAACCAGATTGCAAGGGAGATTATGAAAGCGACTGATACTGAGAACGTTGGTGTGTATATCCAAGCTACACACGGTTGTATGGAACATCGTGGTGTAATGGCTCACTCGAGTCTGACCCAGACGACTGTTGTACACGGACTGTTCCATAACGATTCTGTAAAGTCGGAATTCTTTAATAACGTTAAGATGCAGCTGAATAATGGGTGAGCGACTAACAAAGCGGTGGACTAAAACAACCGAAGAAGCGTTTGGCCCTCGTGGCAAGCAAGGTCGAGATGCTGAGCTATTCTTGATGAAAGTTTTATCAGAACAATTCAAGTGGGAAGTCTGTGATCAAGAAGCTAGTCGCGAAGACCAAGTAAGTGGTGTCGATGTTGCCTTTAAGGCTCCAACATGGTCAAATTGGTATACTGCAGACGTTAAAGGTAACATTCAGGAAAATGGTCGCTTCTATGTCGACACCGATGTTGATGGGTGGTTGTTTAATTCTAAGAAGATGTCTCATAGAATTTGGCATGTCAATCCCAAGACAGGGTGGATGGTGTGGTATGATAGAGAGGATATGAAGGAACACGTAAAGAAGATTGGAAAATTCAATCAGGGGTTGCTTCCAATTAATACTTGGGATAAACTTGACTTCATTACTAGACGCAAAGCAAAGGTTTAATTATGGCACTAAAGGTTAAAAGAAATCGCATTTGGGTTACCTTCCGAAAAGAAGGCATTCATCGTTACCCAGCTGCACTGACAGATCCGAAGCTTGCTACTGGAGGTAAGGATGATGTTAGCTTTCTTGGTCATCCACATAGACACATTTTCCATTTCCGTGTAGAAATTGATGTCTTTCACGATGATCGAGATATTGAATTCATTCAGTTTAAGCGATGGCTCGAAAGTTTGTTTAATGATGGTGTGTTGCAGTTGGACTATAAGAGCTGTGAGATGATTGCTGATGACGTAGCTAACGAAATCCATAAACGTTATCCGAGCCGTTGCTGCATTGTGTCGGTCGCTGAAGATAATGAGAATGGATGTATCAAACATTACGAGGTGGAATAATTATGGCACGTGCGTTCAACAATTTCTATGATCGTCAGTATGCATTTAACGAGCCAATTAAGTTTTGTCATATTAGTCCTACAAAGTATCTAAATGAATTTACAGAAACAAACGGTGCCCACTTACTTCTTGCTCACCTCGTTGAGCAAGATTCGTCCTATGCTGACTACTATGCCAATCTCGATGATGGCAAGTATAAGATTCTTGATAATAGTGCTTTCGAGATGTTTAAGCAAGGCCGGCCAATGTATGACTCAAACAAGTTGCTTGATATGGGTAGGAGATGTAAAGCCGACTGTATTGTAATGAGTGATTATCCGAAAGAAAGCTCAGAAAAAACAATCAATGCAGCAAAAGAGTTGATTCCCCAGTTTAAGGATGCTGGCTTCCAAACGTTCTTTGTTCCTCAAAGCACGCAAGGAAATACGGCTGAGTACCTTGATTGTTTTCGGTGGGCTTTGGATAATGAAGAAATTGACGTTATTGGTGTTTCAATTCTAGCATGTCCTCTTGCGCTTGATGTTAATGAAACTTCATATTATGAAGGCCCTAGGTCCGATAGCTACAAAATGCAACGATATCTTTCTCGTTGGCAGATCATGAGAATGCTTAGCGAAAACGATGACCTTAACGATAGAGCCATTAAGCGGTTGCATTTTCTTGGGATGACGGACGGACCTAAAGAAATCTTATTAATGAAAGATTATGGATACGACCAGTTTATTCACACGTGGGATTCTAGTGCTGCAATTTGGACTGGGCTTCATAACATTATGTTTGATAATTCTCCAACTGGTTTAAAAAATGGTAAGTTTGAAAAGGAAGTGGATTTTAATTACCAAGAGGGATATCATTTTAAATCTATGGTGGAGCACAATATCAATTATATAAACCAACTGCTAAAATGAGAAAAATTATAGCATTTACAGGGACTAAGGGTAGCGGTAAAGATACCGCTGCTGCTATTCTTTGCAAGCACTACAAAGATGCAAGGCAAATTGCGTTTGCTGATCCTATTAAAAAGTTTATAATGAAATTGTTTGACTTGCCAACGACAATGGATTATGATGTCTTTAAACGAAGCACAATCAACTACAATTTCATACGTGTGACATCAGGAAGGCATGTTGTTCGAGAAATTGGTATGCTGATGCGGAATTATGATGTTGATCAATTCACTCGTTATGTTGCTGGTGAGTTTGCAAAATATCCTCAAGCAACATTTGCTGTAACAGATTTAAGATTTGACAATGAGTTGATAATGCTTAAGGAACAAGGAGCTGTGGTTGTTGAAATTGCAAACCCCAATGTTCCTCGAGGAACAGATAATCATGTAACAGAACTCGGATTTGCTTCTGAATTCGTAGATCATGTGATATATAATGATAGTACAGTAGAAGTTTTTGAGCAGCGCTTGATTGAGTTGTATAAACAAATATTATGAGGTTATTATGAAACACATCTTAGGTCCAAATTCCAAGTCATCACTTACAAACGTCGTTGATGGAGACAGCCAACCAAATGCTGTCGATCTTCGTTTGGGCAAAGTTTTTAAGATCCTTCCCAATCGCTTTGAGATTAGCAACGAATTTAAAAAGCATCGTGGCACAGTTGAAGTTCAGCATGATCCAGAGGGATGGTATGTGCTTAATGTTGGACATTATGAGGTTGTGATGGAGAATGTGGTTCACGTTGGAGATAATGAAGCAGGCTGGGTTATTACACGTTCTACGTTGAATCGTAACGGTGTGTTCCTTACATCTGGTTTGTATGATACAGGATATCACGGAGTTATGGCTGCAGTAATGCATGTTACGATTGATCAGATGAAGGTAATGAGAGGAACGAGAATCGGTCAATACATTAGTTTTGATGCAGAGGCGTTGCACAAATATGATGGTGACTATGGTATTAATAAACAACATGATAAAAAATACGGAGTGTAATTATGCAAATACAAGTTTCCATCGATGAGCTACGAAAGAATAAGCTATTTGTTGCCACACCAATGTATGGTGGCCAATGTGCTGGAATGTATACACGCTCCATTGCTGATC
>Ga0129333_10004874_pt1 | contig 12565 bp, 10 predicted proteins | sample CPB6_08_DNA_FD_94474 | JGI IMG/M metagenome (GOLD analysis project Ga0129333, IMG submission 94474) | Freshwater to marine salinity gradient microbial communities from Chesapeake Bay, USA - CPBay_Sum_0.6_0.8_DNA | ecosystem: Environmental > Aquatic > Marine > Coastal | place: USA: Chesapeake... | reverse complement strand
GAGCGTGCCAACCGTCACCCACGCGGAGTTGGCGGCATTACGGACCTTGAGCAGGCCGGTGTTGCTATCCGCCCACCACTGAAAGGCGTAGGTGGTGCTGGGTTCGCTGGTGCCGCTGTTGTTGGTCGCAACTGCACTCAGCGCATTGTTCAGGTCTGAGCGGAAACTCGCGCCCGACTGGTTGGCAATGATGTAATCGTGCTGCGCCAAGGCTTAGACCTCCCTGCCGTAACCCACGGCCACATAGGTGAAGGAGCGGGACACGGCAGTGCCGGCACTGTTCTTAAATGTTACTTGGAAACCCGTTCTAGTGATACTGGCAAGTTCCAAAAAGTCACCTGTCGCCAAGTTGGACGGACTGATCGCCACTGCTGGCGCTTGGTAAAAGGCATTGGCAAACGTAGCGGTGTAGGTGCCAGCGCCGCTGCTGAGGCTGGCGGATTGCTCCGTGTGCTGCTGTAGTTCCATCACGGCGCCCAGCTCGTCGATCACGATGTTGACGCTGGTATCGGTCGAGGTGGCCAAGGTTTTGAACTGGAAGCCGCGACCACGCTGCACGCCGTTGACCAGCTCATTCCAGTTGCCCCAGGTCGGAGTGCCGCTGGGGTTGTCGTCAGTGCTGCGGACATAGAGCTTGGCATCCACCTTGTCGAGGTTGTCCTCATCAATGGATGCCCACAGGTCGATGTCCTCAAACTTGTCATCCCAGAGCGCAGAAGGCAGGTAGGGGCGGGTGACAAAACGGCGTTGCAGGTTCACGTCGTAGCGGGCACCCATGTCAAAGGTGCTGCCAAACTCGTATTCGCCCTCGGCCACCACACCGCCGACACCATCAATCGACGGCAAAGCGTCCCAGTCACCATCAACCGCCATGTCGTCCACGGCGTCACCAGCGTCGAGGATCAGACCATCCAGCTCGCTGGAATAGAACATGTTTGTGGCGTTGCCTTGGAACGGTGGCGTGGTGGTGTCCTCGGAATAGGTGGTGACGGATAGCCGTGGAAACACCGCCGGCAGATCGACCACAACAGTCGCGGCGTTCACCGAGCGGTTGTCGTCAACGTCTGCAAACTTCAGCAGATAGGTGCCCTCCAGTAGTGCCACGCGGCGTTCGGTGGAGTTGCCGGATACGGCGTCCACAATGCTTTGCGACTCCTCCCACACCGCACCAGACAGCACACTGGAGTGACGAATCAGCACGTTGCCGCCCAGCACCACGTCGAGATCAGTGCTCAAGTTCCAGCGCAGCAGAGCGGTGCCGTCATCGGCGGGCAGGATCGTTAGGCCGGTGACATCAGCAGGTGGTATTGACCTGCCCGAGGAGGACAGCGTGAGCTTGCTGACGCCGGTTTGCAGCAGCGCGGCATTGAGGGTCCAGACCTCAATTTCGTAGATCGCCACACGGGCGTCGAGGATTTCGTAGCTGGTGCCCTTGGCAACGATCTGCTCAGTCCAGTTGTCGTCATCAGCGCGGTAACGGACTTTGTAACCGCTGGATCCGGTGACGCTTTCCCAGTTCAGGACGATCTTGACGCGAGCCTGACCGTTCAGGTTGTAAAGCTGCAGCGTATGGGTGAGGTTTGACGGACCCGGATACCTGACGTTCAGATCAGTAATATCGCGGACTTGCAGTTCTTCGCCGTCTTCGACGTAGGCATATTTGCTGCTGTTGTAGGCCAACGCCGTGACGCCAAACGTGCCATCGCCGCCATCGGTGACAGCAAGGACGCGCCAGGTGCTGGTTTGAATTGCGGTGTTCTGGGCAATCCAAATGCTGTTGGCTGCAGGTGCCTCGCTGAACGCCGGATCGACGGTGATGGTGCCGTTGGAGACTGCGGTGATGGGGCGTGACTCCATCCGACCATCGGGCAGGATCACGGCCAGCGTTGGCGTGCTGGTGGTGGGGATGCTGCTGGCGCTGGCGTTATCCACCGTGACGGTGGTGATTGTTGCGCTGCTGATGCGTCCACCACGGCGGCTCCCAGCTCGCATCGGATCGGCCACTTCAATGATTTGCCCTGGGCGGCAGATCGTGCCAGCGTCAATCGAGGTGGCAAATGTGATCGTCTCGGCTTCGTACTGGTTGCTGTAGATCAGCCACTTGGCTAGGCGACGTGCTTGACCGCGTGAGGTGCAGGCAAATGCCGTGATCTCTGTGCTGTTGAAACCGTACTTGGCGATCAGGTCTACATCTTCAACAATCTCAAATGCGGTGTCGCGGGTGCCCATGTCGAAGTAGGACACCGTGACGCTGTTGAAGCGGGTGCTTACGTCTGAGGTGCTGTAACCGAACTCGCCGTTGATGACGTTGCTTTGGTTGAACTGGTATGTCGCATCTTGCGGACTGTCCTGCGCGATCGTCAGCGCACCAGTGTTCCAGAACGGCATAGATCGGAACACCGAACACAGCTCATTGATGAGGTTGTATGCCTGATCCAGCGTCTGGATGTTGACGTTGCATTGGAAGCGGGGTTCCTGCCCGCCAAAGCCGTCATCGACTAATTCGTTGGCGTAGATGGAAGCCTGATAAAAGCTCCATTTGTCGATTTGTGCGGCGTCAATATGCTGGCCAAATCCCCAGCGCGTGTTGGTGAGCAGGGCATACAGGCACCAAGCGGGGTCGGCACACCATTGAGCAGCGCCAAAGGTTCCGTTCCAGACACCGGCATAGGTGACGCGCCCCGTGGCAATGTCAACTGTGGCGTTGCTGGGAAGCTGGATCTTGAGGCCGCGAATCCGATATGAACGGCTCGGGATGCTGCTGAACTGTTCAGCAGAAATGCGGATGGCGGTGTAGGCGCTATTCGGGTAGCGCATCTTCCGCGAAACGATCTGCGTATAACTTGCCCAGTTGAAAAGGTTGGCCAGTTTGCTGCTGGTGCTGTCATTAGTAACGCGCACCACGCGAACATCAATCGGAAAAACGCGGCCTACCAAGCTGATTTCATAGTCGCGCTGGAATAAATCGCCCGTGCGTCCTGAAATCTTGTCATCTATGACCGTGGCAAACGCACCACCGTTCTCAGCTATTTGAATCTGCAGTTGAACAGATGTGCCAATAATGTCGCCAGAATCTGTAAATTGTTGAAGCGCGGGCAGCGAAATTGTGACGCGGACTGTATCGGTATCCGTGTCGGTAATTGTGCGCGTAATTGGCGTATCTTTTTGAACTTCTACGCCAACGGAAACCTCGGTTTCAACGCGATCAAAACCTGTTACCGGATCCTGATCGTTGGTGCCGTAGCGGTTGCTGATTTGGAAATCGGTGAAGTTATAGTCCGTGTCCTTAATGTCAGTGACATCGGCTGACTCCCGCAGGATTGGGGTGTCATTAGCGAAGACATCTTTAAGCAGCGCCTTGTTCCAGTTGGCGCTATCGCGTGCGTAGCCAGCTTTTGATGGTGTCGCAAAACCTTCAATCTCACCTTCACAAAGAAGGTCGATGATATTTGCGTAGGCTGTTGAGTCGAGGCTGTCTTTGGCTTCTGTTGGCGTGTTGACAGAAGCGCCACCGCCGCCTCCGCCGCCGCCGCCCTTGCCGCCACCGCCACCGCCGCCACCGCCGCCACCACCTGCGCCTGCGATGTAAGCCATCAGACCTTCACCTGTGCAACATCAATACCGGCACTTACGGTAATTGAACCGCAAATAACCTCGCCAAAAATGATGGGAACTGGTACACCTTGACGGCTTGTATTTTGCACGCCATTGAAGCTGTAACTTTCGCGGGGATCGGATCCGCCGCCGCTGGCGCCGCCAACGGAATTAACAGATGCGGTCGAGGGTGTTGGGGCAATCATCTGCGCGACGCCGCCAAGCACCAATGCGGCGCCAACTGCACTAAATGCAACACCAATGCTGGTCAATGCAGCAGCCGTCCCAGCAGTGCCAGCTAATGCTCCAGTGGCGCCCACAGAAATTAAACCTTGTGTTCCAAATAAACCGGCACCCGGAAAAATAAAAGATGCGGCAATCAAACCAACGCCGATAAGAATTTGACCCGTGCTGCCACCCGCACCACCAACCACGGGCACGATCTTGATCACTTGCTGACCGGCTGGGTTATGGATCTCATCCAGCGTTAACGACCAGTCACCCACCAGCACCTTGTAGTGCTGATCCGCCATGTGTTGTTCCAAGCCGGGAAAGTTGGCCAGCAGGAAGCGGACTGCCTCGGCGGCATTGCTGACGGCTGCCTGAAAGCTGCGTTGGCCGACGAACTTGGCAAGCTTGCCGTAGAGCCTAATCTCTTGAAGCATGGCGCAGCCTCCTCCCTGTGCATTGTAAAAGCCATTCCCCGTACAAGTCACGACTTGAGAGCCGTCCCCTGAGGTGATGCAGGATCATTTGATTGCCGATGTAGACGCCGACGTGGTTGAGCCCGCGATCAGCAATCGACATCAGCACAGCATCGCCCACCTGCAACTCCTCATCAGCACGCAACTCGCGGAAGCCAGCTTCCACCCAGCAGTCATCAAACATCGGCGCCTGTACAAATTCCAATGGACTCAGCGGGCGTTCCCAGTCCTTCAGTTCCAGACCCCACTCCTCCTTGTACCAGTCGCGTACCAAGGTCCAGCAATCCGTGATTGACCACACCCATTGCCGTCCGATCAGTGGTGCCTTATAGCCCGATGGCTTGCATTCGCCCCAGCTCTCCAGTTGTGCGTTGACGATGTACCAGGGCAGACCGGACTTCTCGCACGCCACCAAATCGGCTTGGCTAGGTGTCGGCGGCATCAGTACATGGCTGTGAACCACTGCCGTGATCTCGCCCTTGTCCTCAGCGGCTGCCCAGTCCTCAGGGTCCAGCACGAAGAAGTCTTCGGCATTGGCGAGGTTCTTGCACGGCCAGTAACGTTCGCGGCCTTTGATGACCACCAGCAGACCGCAGGCTTCTTTCGGTAGGCAAGCCTTGGCGTGCTCCAGTGCAGCGGCGCGGGATGTTTTGTTCATGTCTTGATGGTGCCAACGCCGGGGAACGAACCGAAGGGCAAGATGCCGTCAGGCCGAATCACATAACGATCATCAACGCGGAACTGATAGCTCTGCGATGTAAAAGTTGCTGGCGTGTAGAACGTTGCCGTGAAGTTGGTGTTTTGCACTGCACTTGTTTCGCTCGTAAGTTCAACAAACTTGTTAGTGCTAATTCCGACAACTTCGGTGCCAGTCGGGATGCCGCTCCCTGTTACTGGATTGCCTGCTGCAATGCTGCTGGTGTCGGACATATAAAGGCGAGGCTTCCCGCCGACAACTTTGTACTGCACAGTCTTTGTGACTGGCGATGTCAAGTAGTTGCTGTTGCTGGCGATGCTTAGCGTAAGCGTGGTACCAGAAATGCTTTTAATGGTCGTGCCCGTGGGAACTCCGGTGCCGGTAATGGTCATTCCAGCAGCTAAACCAGTCACGCTGGCGACTGTCATCTGAGTGCCCTTGGCGGTCAACGTGCCATTGCGTGTGATCAGGGTTGTTGCCGTGGCATTGGCGGACAGGGTGAGCTGGGTATCTGCCTTCGCCGTGACCGTTGTACCAGTAGGAATACCTAGTCCCTTGATCGGATCGCCAATGCGGATCCTGTTTAGTTCTTCCGTCGTCAAATTTGTCAAAAGGTTGCTGCCGCTGGTGACATCACCGTGAACATCAACGGCGCCAAAGCGCAGGATGCAACTGCTCAATCGTTTGCCGCATACATCAGTTGCCAAGGTCGTAGCGGGTTCATCAGCAGCGGTCCAGAACGGTCCGATCTGCGTTGGGTCGTAACCACAGCCGACAGCACTGCGGTAGGTCCACTGGCAGACGTTGTTAATGCACAGGCGGCGGGGTGCCTTGACGTGCTGCAGGTCAAATGCAGCGGCGCACTCAAACTCGACGACGTTGCGGTTTTCGGCTGATTTGCGGGCGATGTAGTAAACGTCTCGCGGAAATTCAGCGGTAGGATCAACGGCACCACTGGGGTTCACACCGCCTTCAAAGTTCACGTTGTCGAGGTAACGCGCCAGCGTGCGGATGCGTGTCAGCTTGGCACCGATCAGATCGTTGTTAGGCGTCTCTTCGTTGACGATCAACAGCAGGGCGCTGATGGTGTTGGCAAGGTTGCTGATCGACAGCTTCGGGCGCGGTAGTTGACCCTGACCGTTCCACTCAAAACCTTCGACCTGTACTGGGTAACGAAGGTAGCTGTTGCCATTCCAGATCACATCGCCTGGCGTGTTCAGTGCATTGGCGCCAGCGTGGAAGCGATACACATCAGTGGCACCATGCAGGGTGGCGTCAAGCTGCAGTTCAAACAGCTCAATAATTGACGACAGCGCAGCACCTTGGAGATCCTGCGAGACGGCCATGATTGCCGCCCATGTCACCGTGCCGTCTACAACAAAGCCGACCTTGTTGGACTGGGTGCCGTCAAGCGTCTGCGTCGTGTAAATAACCGTTGGCCATGTCGGCTCGGTTGCGGCGGACGTACCAGCCACAATGCACTTGAACACCAAGCCGGTGCCGGGCAGGCTGCTAGCGCGGACAATATCGCCAACGCTGTAGGCAGTTGAGCTGGCCCAGGCTGAATACGCCATCAGGGTTCAAATACTTGTTGGAAGGTGGCCGTGATGGTGGCCCGGTTTTTGTACGGCAGCGATTTGCTCCACTCGGCGCAAACCCACTTGTAGGAGGTGGAGTCGTCGAGGGGGGTCCAGTCGAAGCTGGCGTTGTCGGCGGCCCGGTCGTTGAGGAAGGTTTCGATGGTGTCCGCGTCGGTTTCGGAGACTTCCCAGGTCAGGCTCCAGCTCTTGGGGTTCTGATTTATTCCGTACGTCAGTCTTTGTTGGTAACCGTCGCCGAATTGGACCGTGCGGACGTTGGGACGGTTGCTTTTCTGAGCACCGTAAGTGGGGGTGATGGCGGGGAAGGTGGCCATTAGGCGAGCAAGCCTCCGGGACGTTTTTGTTTGATGAGTTCTTGCTGGACCGCGATGCCGATGACCTTGCCGAGTTGGTTGGCTTGGCCGGGATCGCCTCCCACATTAGAGCCGCCGGCATCGACGTTCACGACAATGTTTGCGCCCCCCATGCCCATCGCGTCGTTGGGGTAGATGCTGCCACTGGTGCGCGGCATGAACAGTTCGGGGCCGCGTTCGCCGACGAGGTAAGGGGTTCCAGCAGATACGGGACCACCATTGGCCCTGTAACCGGCAAAACCAAGTGCCGCGGCGTTTTGTGCAACGGATGCAGCTGATGCAGCCTTGTTAGCTGCAGCGGCTGCGGGATTCAAGAAACTCAAACCTATGTTTAAAATTTGCATCTGGATTTGAGCTGCAATCATGCGAGCAGCCATATCCAAGAAATGGTCAGCTGTTCGTTGGAACAGATTGGCCAAGGCTTCCTGAGCACTCATGCTGCCGTTTATAAGACCTTTGAAGGATTCACCAAAAGCGTTACCTAAAGTTTCCGCCAGGCCGATTAGCTGATTTACAGGATCCATCATTTTGTTTAATTCGGCTTGAACTTCAGTAATTGCATCTTTAAGACGCTTTTGAGGACTCTGAGCTTTTTCTGCTTCTGCAGTAGCAGCCGCGGAGCCTTCTAGCAGTAGACGCCTCTTCTCTTTAAGTTTATTAACTTCGTCTTGCAGTGCTTTGTTACCTACGGCACGCGCTTCAAGTTCAAGTATAACTTGATCAAGAATTGCGAGTCTTTCGGCTTTAATTATATTTATTTTTGCTAATTCTTGCGCGAGTTCCGGGTTAATACCTTGTGCAATAAGTTTGCTATACTCTTCTTGTACTTTATATTGATCTCGCTGTTCTTTTACCATTGAGCTAAAAGTCTGCAGTGCAGAATTGGCTTCTTCTTGGATACGAGCACTTAACTCCAGTTGGAGTTTATCTAGTTGTACAGTTCTGTCTTTAATATCAAGTCTTTTTTCTAGCACGCGAATTTGCTTAAGCAGGGCATTGTATTCAGCAGTAACAGCTTGAGTGTTTACGCCGACTGTAGGTAACGCGCCAAGACCCGGTATCCGTTTTGGTGTCTGCCTTTGAATAACGGTTATCTCTGCTTGAATCCTTTCGAATATACTGATAGCATCGGTTAATTCGTCCAGTAGATTTTTAATCTCTGGAGTTGGTTGATTAGTTACTGTTTGTATATCTGCAAGACTTACGCGAGCTTGACGTGCGCTCTGGGCAGCTTGGTACTTAAGTACCTGTAGCTGCCTGTCGTACACCTGCCTGGATACAGCATCATTTTGACGATTTATTTTTTCGTTTATGTTTGCAATTTTGCGTTGGTTGTCGATGTTTAGACGAGCGATACGTATTTCTGTGTCTTCTTTAAATCGGGCAGCCTGAATTTGAAGATCCAGGATGCTAAGTAGGCGTTGCCGTTCCGCGTCTGCAGCTTCTTGGTCAATCTTTTTACGCCCAATGTCGTACTCATCAAGAGCAGCGCGTACATTCTCTACTGCTTCTTTTGTCGGATCCAGGGCGACTTCACCGGCGCCTGTAATACGGCGACGTTGAGCAGCGTTCTCTAGTTCTTGTATGCGAATTTGACCTTCTTTACGAGCAAGTTCAGCAGCTTTTCCTAGTCGCTGCCTATCAAGATCTTCCGCTTTACGGCTAATTTCCCGGTTTAGATCTTCTTGAACACGGGCAGTTTCACGCACCATGTCTCTGTGATCCAGCTCGTAGTCACGGCGTTTGTACGCAATTTCTCTGTTTTGATTTGTGATCTCTTGATACAGAGAAGTTGCTTTCTCACTTAAAAATTGCGCGTTTTCCGCTGCATATTTTCTACGTGTTTCGCCGATAAGTCTTTCTATTCTGATGCCTACGGAAGGCAGGTTCATTGGATTGGGATTTTCTCTCCGTATACGCTGTTCTTCTTTTTGAAGTTCAACGGCATTTTTCCTTAACTGCAGCCTAATAGCTAACGACTTTTGGTCCGCCTCAGAGTATCTAATACTGCCGGCTGCATAACGGGCAGAAAGTGCCGCCAAGTCGGCAAGTTTTTTCTCTGCGTCTATCTGTTTATCTAAGGTAGCAAGAATGTCTTGTACTTCTTGACTTTGTTCAACAAAAAATTTATTAGATGCTTCAATAGCAGTTCCCAAACCTGGAATAGCCTTTAATAAAGCACCCACACCCGTAATTATAAAGTTAATTACCCCAAATATGGTTTGAACAGCGCGTAGAATTAGAGCTAAAGCTGCTGCGAAAGGTGCTGCAATAATTCCTAGGGTAACTCCAACAGCTTTAACTACGCCATCCCAGGCGCTCTGTAGTCCTGTTACAGCTGCTGTTATACCCTCCGTGGCCCCTCCAACATCACCTGTAACCATTGCAATTTGATTTTGAACTGCGGCATTGGCCTCCGCATACTTACCAAGTTCTTTATACTTATTTACTGTATTTTCAAGGTCTGCATTAAATTGCAGACCTGTTTGTCGTACAGCGCTAAAACTATCTCCGGCTGTAGCAATGGCTTGACCAAGCTTTTGCGCTCCAACAATCGCTTGGTCGAGTGCTTGACCCAAAGCACCGCCAAGAATTTGGCCTCCGAAACCGCTACCGAAAAAAGAACCCGCGATGCTACCCGCTACAGCACCAGGGCCGCCTCCAAACAACAGAGGAAAACCGGCGCCTAGTGCCAAGTTCTCGGCAAAACGTCCTGCTGCTCCACCCCCCACTGGTTTGCGGATTTTGGCTGGGCCTGCCATAGGTGGCGATACGGTGCCGCCAGGAGTAATCAGTCGGCCACTTAACTGATTTATATTTGTTTGTACTGCTTCGGGAGTATCTTGAAGTAGTTGTCTTTGTCGAGCTAATTCAGTATTTACTTCTCTAAGACGACCAGCTAATTTTGTATAGTCATCGCTACCGTGTAGAACTTGGTTTAGTACATCCCCTAAAACGTTGCCGTAAGCTTGCAATGCGTTTGTAGTTTGAGCAGGTTTGAACTTAAGTAGATCTTCAAGAGATGTAAACGCACCGAAGGAAGGTCCTTCGCCTTCCATACCCATTAACTGGAGCGCTTTTGCTGTGCGTGCAGCTTCAGCGTTGAACTGCTTGAGATCCTTAAAAAGAGATGTGAAATCCGCTTTTGTCGCGGCATCCGTGAAAATGTTGAAGGCCGCGGAACCGGTTTTTACAGCAGAAGCAAGTTCTCTGAAACGATCAGCTTGTCTTTTAAGACCCTGGGAAGACTGATCAATACGTGCAGTGCTATTTGTGTACGCGGTAGCAAAATCGACCGCTTCTTTTTTTAAAGTTCTGTATCTATTTGCTAAAGTTTCAAGGGATTTACTTGTACCGCCGCCAGCAATTTCGCTAAAAAGTTGTTGTTTTGATAGTGATTTAGATATATTTTGAATTTCCAGCAGCTGACCACGTAGCTCACGCAGCGCCCGCGCCTTAACCTCGACGTTTACGCCTACGTAGTATTCGGCCACGCTGTGCGCCCTGGGACTAGGTCTATTTTACGTGATTTATCGGGTAGGTAACTTACGACCAGCCTTAGCAGCCTCCATGGCACGCTGCTCCTGCTCGTTTTTGAGGTCGTAGAACGCAGCCCACCCGATAAGTTCTTCCATGGAAATAGAGGCGCACAGCTCTGTCAGTGTTTTTCCTAACTCCTTGGCTAGGAAAAACAGGAAATACCAGTCGCCGTCAGCTTTTGATAGCTGCCTTAGCTTCCTCCAGTTTCTGGTCGGTGCCTGAAGTCAGCATTGCCAGCTGGATTTCTTGGAGGATGCTGGCTTCGACTTCGCGGCGGAGGGCGGCGCGATCGCCGTCTTGGAACAGGCGCTTGCCGTCTTTGTCGAGGGCTTTTTCCAGCATCAGACTCAGCGCAAAATCGCCCGCGTCATCGCCGCTTGATTTTTTCTGGATGGACTCGCGTTCGGCGATAGTCAGAGGGTGCCAGTAGATCTCCAGCAGGATCTCGTCACCGGACTTGACTTCGTGCTTGTACAGCTGGCTGACTCCGAACTTGTTACGGAGCAGTTCAACGGCTCGCATTGGAAAAATGCAGGTTGTTCAATAATACACTAGGCGTTAGCTGTGAATTGGCAAGAGATCAGGCCAACAAAGTGCGAACGATCCTCAATGTCCAACGGTGTGGGGCCCACAATGTCTAATACACGAGGGTCACATGTAAAAGTGTCCACGTACCCAGAAGCGTTTACGGATGTAAGGCCGTCTATGACCGCTTCGCTGATGGCAGCCAAAGTAGCTGTACCAGCAGCTTTTGGCACATACACATTGGAGGTTATGACACCAGTGTAAAAATCGGCTGCGGCTCCCATATTTTGAAGCGTAGAGCGGTTGAAATTTACTGATATAGATACGTATTTGGTTGTTTTTCCCGGTGTTGTAAACGGCGTGTTGTCATAAAGCATTGTTACCGTGTTATCCACGGCTGCAACGGCGTCTGTAACGGCTTTTTCGAAGGCTGCTCGAACGTCTACAAGGCTCATGGCTGGAAGTATTTAACGCTCGATGGTGAATCGGCACTACCACGATAACTGCCTGCAATACGGATGCCAGGGCGCTTGTCTCCGAATACGAAATCAATAACACCCTTCACATCACCTTGAATGTAAGTGGTGAGACGGCTTCCATGGTTTTCAACATCACGTAAAAGTGCGTAGCGCGCATACTCTGCAGTATTTCCTATAAAAATAGAGTCTGTAATTTTAAAGGTAGGTGTGCTAAATCTAGGGGCTACCACTGGTTGTAGTTGTTTTGCGGCAGCGCGACCTGCTCCACCGCCTCCGGCTTTGAAATACGCGCGTGTTTTGTCTTTCTTTAACTGGTTCCACGGGCTAAATTTTTCTACTTTATCTCGTGGGGCAGGGCGACTTAATGAGGCTTTCCAGCTGGAAGCAAAAAAGCCTGTGTATTGCGGACTGTAGGTGGGTAGATCTTGCATAATTATGCTCACAAGATCGTTCAACTGCTCGTTAAGCAGTGCTGTTAAATCAACGTCTACTTGATCCAGAGTGCGTTTACGTGCCATTAGAAGCGCACCAGCAGGATGAAGAGGTAGGTTTGGCCGCCGCGATAGGTGCGGATGTCGGTGATTTGGGCGGTGCGGCTGGAGCCGGCGTAGGTGAAACTAACTTCGTCGCCGAGGGTGGGTTGGTTGTTGCCGATTAGGTCGGGGGTTATGTAGAGCTTGGCTTGGCGTTGTTCGCGGCCTTCCTCTTCTTCGGAGACCACAAATTCGATGGGAATTTTGATGTTGGAGTAAGTGGTGTTGGTTGTGGTTAGTGCGCCAGTGCTGGTGTTGTAGGTGGGGGTGGCTTTGCGGGTGTAGGTGACGACGGTGTCGAGGGACGTGCCGAGTTCGGCGACGACGTCTTTAGCGACGGACTTGAACAGGGAGTCGAGTGCGCCAGCCATGTCAGCCTCGGTATAAACGAATGGCGTAGTTAGCGGCGCCGCCCATGCAGTAGGGGCCTAGGTAGGTCTGGAGCCAGGGGTAGACGTCGAAGACGTTGTTGATGACGCCGCTGGTTTGCGAGGTTTTGTTGTATTTGACTTGGAGGTCGCCCAGTTTGACCTCGTCGT
>Ga0129333_10004873_pt1 | contig 12567 bp, 7 predicted proteins | sample CPB6_08_DNA_FD_94474 | JGI IMG/M metagenome (GOLD analysis project Ga0129333, IMG submission 94474) | Freshwater to marine salinity gradient microbial communities from Chesapeake Bay, USA - CPBay_Sum_0.6_0.8_DNA | ecosystem: Environmental > Aquatic > Marine > Coastal | place: USA: Chesapeake Bay... | reverse complement strand
TAGATTGTGATCCAACAACGGTAGGATTGTCAATCAGCACTGTACCCGATGTGGCACCGACATTGATTTGTGTAGCAGAACCACCAAAGTTAATTGTAGTAGCATTGCTGTCCCATAAGTTCTGAGTTGCTTGACTACCAACAACAGTGGGGTTATCAATCAGTACAGTACCTGTGGTAGCACCGACATTGATTTGTGTAGCAGCACCGCCAAAGTTGATAGTAGTAGCGTTGCTATCCCATAAGTTCTGAGTTGCTTGTGATCCAACAACGGTAGGATTATCAATCAATACCGTACCTGTGGTAGCACCAACATTGATTTGTGTAGCAGAACCACCAAAGTTAATTGTAGTAGCATTGCTGTCCCATAAGTTCTGAGTTGTTTGTGATCCAACAACCGTGGGAGTATTGATCAACATCGTTCCAGCATTACTACCAATAGTAAAGTCAGTTGTTGATGAACCGCTGCCGTTACCAAACCCAATAGTCTTAGAAGTCGTTGGGCCTGAGAATAAGTTATAGACTCCGGTGCCAGTACTTGTAGTAGCGATGTTAATGGTCTGAGAACCTGTGGTTTGAGCCCAATCAAGTGTTTGCTGTCCGCCACCACTATTCTTAAAGAAGGTTCCTGTTTGTGTTCCCGCTGTTGTAACCCAACTATTAACTTGTTGTGTTCCGCCGGCAATACCAACATCAGCAGTTTGAGTGGTTCCTGCTATTAGCATTTTAGCAGTTTGAGAGGTTCCAGTACTAAACAAGTTACCGGTTTGAGCACTGGCTGCTAACATAACATTTGCTTGTTGTGTGCTTCCTCCAATCATTACATCAAGTGTTTGTGCTGCTGCGCCTGTTTTAATAGCAGTGACCGTTTGAGTACCAGTAGCAACTAATAGATTAGCAGTCTGAGTTCCACTATCAGTTTTAGCGATATCTAGCGTTTGACTGCCGCTTGGTGTTTTGATTAGATTTACTGTTTGACTACCAGATGTTGTAGTCTGAATCATATTAACTGCTTGATCGCCGGCTGATGTTCTCATTACATTAGCAGTTTGCTGGCCAGTGCTTACAAAGGCATTAGCAGTCAGAGTACCTGTTCCTGTCTTTACTAAATCAACAGTCTGACTACCTCCGCTTGTACTAATAGCATTAACCGTCTGAGTGCCAGTTGATAAGAACAGATTAGCAGTCAGAGTACCTGAACCTGTCGTTCCAATCGTAAGATCTTGATTGCCGCTTAGTGTTGAAATAGCATTAACTGTTTGATTGCCACTTGTGCTAGCAGTAAGCAAACTAAGAGTTTGATTGCCTGCTGATGTATTAGCAATCTTGATACTCTGAGTACCAGTTGCTCCCAAAATATTAGCAGTTTGATTGCCGCTAGCGGTTTGTAATACATTAGCAACGGTGTTGCCAGCAGAGGTAATCTTCATAAAGTCAAGCGTTTGATTGCCAGTCGCTGTAATTAGCATGTTGGCATTCTGACTGCTTGTGGCCATCATGATATTGGCATTCTGTGTACCGGCACTGGTCTTCAGAAGATTTAATACCTGATCACCTGCCACTTGATCTGCTATGTTTAATGTTCTAGCAGCACCAGCAAAATTGACTAGTGTCGCTATAGTGTACCATAAGTTCTGTGCAGTTTGCCCTGCATCACCAACAACAGTGCTGCTTCTTAAGGTAAGATTACTGTTGGCAGTTCCAACAAACATATTGGTTGCTTCACCAAAAGCATGAACATTTTTAGCACGAGCATCCCATAGATACTGCTCGGATTGTCCAACATCACCAATAACTGTGTTAGAACGAAGTGTTAGCGTGCTATTAGCATTACCCATGTTAATAGTATCAGCAGCACCGATAAAGTTAACTGTAGTCGCTACATCATCCCATAGATTCTGTGTAGTCTGTCCTGTATCACCAACAACAGTGTTAGAACGAAGTGTTAGCGTACTATTAGCGTTCCCCATGTTAATGGTATCAGCATCGCCAATAAAATTAACTGTAGTCGCCACGTCATTCCATAAGTTCTGTGTAGTTTCTGTACCAACAACTGTGGGATTACGAAGAGTCATTGTTCCTGCTGTGTTACCAATATAAACTTGAGTTGCATTACCAGCAAACATCATCGTTGTTGTAATAGAACTATCAAACAGCCATTGTGTGCTGTTAGCACCGTATATAGTATTGGATCTCAGTGTCGTGTAGCTTGCTGCTTTTCCAATCTTTAAAGCGCTCATATCAGTAAAAGCGTCAATAACACTAACGTTGGTTTCAAACAAGTTAAGCGTGGCATTTGCTTTGTTAGATATAAAGCTTATCTCTGTAGTGTTATAGTCAGTGCCAACATATAGCATCTGACTTTCTATACCTGTACGCCCTGCTCCATTACCGATAGCCAAGTATTCACCACGAAGACCATTATAAGCACTGAGATTTCCTCCTGTGCCTATGCCACCTTTAACGATTAAAGCACCATCATAATTGCCATAACTTTCAGAGGTATTAGCTATCTGTACAATGCTGTTAGCATCGAACAAAGCATTTTCACCGAAGCTGATGTACCCATCAACGTTGAGATTTCCGCCAATGCCGACTCCGCCTACAACAGTAAGAGCACCTGTATCAGGAGTTGTACTAATCGTAGTGCCATTGACTTTAATGTCTCGTTCTGTTTTAAGACCGCCTGCTGTATGAATACTATAGCTTGCTGCTAGTCCAGTTGAACTATCAGTATTAGCAATATATAGTTTGCCATCTTCAGTAATAGTAGCAGCCGGAGTATTAGTTCCACCACTAACACTGTTACCTATTTCAAGCTTATTAGCAGTGATGCCGTTAGCAACATTCAAGCTATTACCAATACCAACACCACCCTCTACGATGACGGCACCTGTGCTATAGTTAACACTGGCTATCTCGCTGCCTACATAAAGATTATTACCAACACTTACACCACCGTCTACTCTAAGTGCTCCTGTGGTTGCTTCGCTACCAGTTAATACTGAAGACGTATTACTAGTCTTTACTCTGCCGTTAGTATCTACCGTAAAGAAAGCAATACTACCTGTGCCAGTACCGTTTCCAACATTCAGTGTATCAGTGTTAACATTACTGCCAACGTTTAAGTTTTTAGCAATCGAAACACCACCAGCAAATCTAGCAGGCCCTGTTGTATTTGACGTACTAGCATCTGTATTACCAACATAAAGTGAGCTAGTAGAGTCTAGTTGTAAGTTGCTTGCTGCTTCTAACCCAAGATTAGCACCAACTACTCTAATACCAGTAGCATTATAAATCAGTTTGTTCGTTGACTTGTTATATTCAATGTTACCAGTGCTCGACTCTGTTGGCACGATAGTAGTACCATCATGAATTAACAGAATGTTAGAGTTGCCAGTGATATCAATATCAGCACTGACTGTTCCTGTAATGTTTCCTGAGAAGTTACCATAGTATTTGCCAGTCACAGTGACATTTGGCACATACAACATTTGTTCTGTGGGACTATATCTGAATAGATTGCCACTTGAAACCGTTAGAATTTGAATGTTAGCATTAGGTGCCAGATAAGGATTGGTACTACGAACATGATATGGTATAGAACCTTCTTGTATACCGCTATAATCATCAAAGATACTAACGTTACCAATGAATCTTCCGATTTCAGTGACTTTGAAGTGATCTGCTACGACATTACCTGTGGGTACATTGTTGCTAACACCGCCAATAACAGTTAATGGAGGACGAGCATCTGTATAAACAAGTGATCTAGAACCAGCAACAATAAAGTTAGAGTCAAAGGTATTAGCATCAAGATTTACAACGCTGAAGTTTTCTAAGAAACTAGGAGCGATATCAATGATAATATCGCTTACACCGATAGGATTACTATTGGTAATAGTTGCTGTTGTACCACCGTTGATTGTTAATAGTTGTGCTCCAAGACTAGTGGGATTTGACGGATCACCTGCCTGAAATGTTATCTTAGCGATGTTTGATTGTACTGTAACCTCGCCACTAAGAACTGCCGACTCTTCTCCAAGACTATTGATTAGATTGATACCATCTCCTCTGATGATAGAGCCTACACCAGATTGAGGTTTGTTATAGAGTTCAGTAAAATTCTCTTGAATTTTTTGGAACGCTTCTCTAATGCTGTCTGATTGACCATCGTCAGGGAAGTCACCATAATTTATATATTGTTGAGCCATGTCAGAGGATTTCCGTAATTACTAGTATTTATCAGATTTAGAACAATAAAAAAACCCGAACGAATCGGGTTTTTTTATTATCAGTGTCAGTCTTATTTCAGACCAGCAAGACGCTTGATGTCATGAACATTCTCTTGAGTATCTACTTCCACATTATTAGTAGGTAGAACAGTCTGATTCTTCTTCTGACCATTGAGACCACCGCTGATCATACGAATCATATAGTCAATGTCTGTTGTAAACTGCTCATCTTGCAACTTATTCTGAGCAGTGTTTGCCCATTCATTTACTTGTTCTTTAGAACATTCGTGTCCTTCTTCAAGAGCGGCACCACATTCATTACATTGCTGATGACCTTCTTCTACTTCTTTCTTCTCTTCAGATTCATCAGATTCGTCTTCTTCCTTAACAGGATACTCGGTGTCGCCCATCTTGAACGAAGATTTGCCCTGCTCCTCGGCATCATTACGAGCCTTGATGAAAGCATTACCTTCATCTGCCTTGGTCTTATCTTCCTCTTTCTCGGTTTCAGACTCATCGTTAGTATGAAGAACGTCATCATCTCTATCATCTGTCTTTACGGCTTCAACGTCATCTGAGCCAACCATCTTCTTGATAAATGATAGAATACTGTCGCCGTTCTCAACTTCTGAATCTTGACTTAGACCAGACATCACTCCTGATGGATCACTAACGCTAATGCCACCATGCTCAGCATCAGCAGACTTATCTGCTGTATCCCCAGCAATACCACGTTGACCGATACCACTATTACGAAGTAAAGCCATCATTTCTTTAGCGTCTTCGCCAGTAGCGTTAACGCTAACGCTGTCTCCGCTACCGCCCATACCACCATAAGCAGTGCCTTCTTGTCCGGTGCTTGTAGTAATCGTAAGTCCTTCATTAAGCATTTTTGTTAGAGCAGCATCCCATGCTTTGAACTCAGCACTTTCTGATACTGACTGAAGTTTGTCCTTGGCTGCTTCTCTATTTTTCTGCTGTTGAGGTACTAAATTTTCTGTTCCCTTGACTCCTACGGATTTCAGCGTTGGTTTGTTACGACCTCTTGTTCCAGGTGGCAGATCATAACTCTTCTTTTCTTCATTCATGTCTTTTCCTTCGTAAAACACAGGCTCATCATGAACCTCATGTAAATCGTCTTCTAATCTCATATCATGATCTATCTCGTTAATGGGATGACCGATATCTTCTGTATAACACTCATGTACCCAAGATTTTAAATCTTCACGATCACCCTCACGAATCGCTCTTGGAATACGACCTGACTCGAAATAATGATCACGAAGTGCCTCAAACATTGCCTCATCCATTGGATGACCTTCTTGGCAGTTCTTGTGCTCATGTGGAAACTTACTTAGTATCTCTTCCAACTGATAACCTTCTTTTAGAACACTCTCTGCCATCGCTTGTTTACGAATGGTAGCGAAGTAGACTTTTTCACCCTTCTTATCACCATACTTCTTCTTCATTGATTTCTTCATGTCGCTCTTGTCGTACTTTGACTTGAGTTTCTTTTCACGACGCTTGTCTGATGATGACATTTTCTTTTCTTTAACTTGCTGCTGTAGAGCAACTGTTTTACCATCTTTGTCAACGACTGGGACTACATCATCGGGAGCTACGGTTGATTTACCACCAGGAGTACCAAATGGAGTGTTTGCTGCTTCTTGAATCATTGAAGATTCAATGTGCTCGACCCAATCCTTGAGTTTATGCTTTGAGCTTGGAAGCTTGTCTAACTTTTTGCTACTCGTTGGTTTCTTACCAATCATGACTGCTGCTAGCGTATCACTTGCCAGTTTATTCTTCGCAAGTTTTTCCTTACCAGCAGTGCTATGCTCACCAGTTTTAGATGGGCGGCCACGACCTCTTTTTGTAGGAGCCTGTTCTTCCTCGCCATCAATTTCGGGACCTTCTTTAGTTCCCTTTACTCTGTGACCATACTCATCACGCTTTTCGTCGGGCTGATAAGCAGTGCCATATTTGCCTTTATGAACTCGTCCCGTTTTTGTTTCTTTCGTTGCTTCAGTTAGAGTTTCAGTATTCAGTTCTTCTATCTTAGCGAGAATTGTTTTAAAATCCATGATTGTTTTCCTTAGTCCTTTGAGCTAGCGGTCTTTGGGCGAGCAGGGCGATTTACTGTTGATAGTGGGCTGGTAGTGCCAGGCTTGCTTGTTTCATTACGCTGTTCTCCTTTGGGAGCTCCGTAATCTATTTTGTCTTTCTTATGCTCTGATCTAATCTTAGTTAGATACTGATCAGCATACTCTTTGTTAGCCTGCTTGCCACTATCTTCCATCTTTTCTGTAGTAAGTAGTGGCTTCTTAGCACGATTAGCAATGTCTGCTGTTTCTTTATCCACGCTGTCAGCATATGTGGCATCTTGAACTTTAACTAAATTCTCGTCATGACCTAATAAACGAGCCAATTGTTTGATCATGTCTTCAGTAGCAGGATATCGAAATTCTACATCAATCATAGTCACTGATTGATCTTTAATTCTTTCATCAAACCCATATGGACTTGGTTGAATCGCTGTAATTTTTGGCTCACTGATACTAATGGGATCAAATTTCTGTAAGTTGATACAGAACATTTTGCACCAGTTATCACTACAATCACCAGCAATTCTGATCTTGTACTTGTATGTTCTAGCACTTTCTGTTAGAAAATGACGAAATGAACGAAGCGTCATAAGAGTATTCCTATTTTATGTATTATTTATCAAAATTGTATCTATTTCTGTTTGCTCTGTTCTCTAGCTTTTGCCAAAAGATCATTGAGTAAATCGTTTCTGTCAATGACTTGTGCTACTCCTGACACTACTTCTTCTGATGATTCTTCTCGTGACTGCTGAACGGCTATCTTTCTATCTATCTCTGCTTTCTTTAGTTGTAGATCAATCATCTTGAGTTTCTTGTTAGTTTTTGCTATCTTTGCTGAAATAGCATGTCCTAACATTGAGCTGGCACTGTTAAATATTTCAGCACTAAATCTACTATCAACTTGCATGCCAAGATCAAGTAAATCATTGGTTGCTTTCTTTGCTAGATCAGCAAGTTCATCAAGTTCAGCGTCGCTAGACTCTAGACCTCTTACTTGAGGTAACGCTGCTTCTATTCGTTCTATTGTTTTTAATGTATCAGATGTAATAAGTTCTTGTGGGACAATTTCTGACTCACTATCGATTTTCTCTGGCTCTGAGTCACTGTCAGTGTCTCCAAGATTAAAAAGCTCTTCTAATTTTTTATTCATGATATATTATTTAGATTACTTCCCACCGTTTCTGAACATTTCGGTTTCAGTAATTACTCTAAAAGATATACCACTTCTTTTACACCATGCAGCGGCAGCCTGCCATTTAGCATGATTGATAGCAACTGTTGCTCTGTCTTTAGCACTCATTTTGTTTTCAAGAGTTGTTTGTTTCTTGGGCTTGATTTCTATCAACTCAGCATGTTGCTTGCCTGTTTTATCTTGATAGACAATAAAGAAATCAGGGATATAGATTGTTTGCTTGCCACTTAATGGGTTTCTATATGGTATTTGAATACTCTCACTAGCCCATTTTAGAATCTTATCATTATTATCACAGAACATCATGAATGTAAGTTCCCATCCGCTTCTATATTTCGGACTCTTTGTCCCAATATACTTTGCTGGATTCTTTACTTCATATATTCCCTGAGCCCACTTAGCCATTTTACTCCACTATGTTTCTTTGAACGCTCATAATTGGACCAAGAATGTTATCAATACCATACAGTATGATTTTGTTCCTATTAAGTGTATTGAGATAGTAAGCCATTGTTGCTGATATCTGCATCTCAGTATCTCCCTGAAATGTATCAAGTAGTTCTAAGACATCAACATCACTAAGTTCTGAAATCTTAAACAAGAATAAAGCAAACGACTCTGCTGTTGCATCATCTTCACAGTAGTTCTTGAAAAAGCTAAGAACTATCTCATACTTACTAGCATTGAGTTCTGGTTGAACAGCATAAAAGCTATTATATATTACTGCGGTTGGATCTAAGCTCATGGGAATGATGGAGGAGTTTTTAATGTAGCAGGAGGCGCTTGTGTTGATGAAGATGTACCTACTGGAAAGGCAAAGTTAGTATTACGAACTATAGCAGTGCTTTGAGCTATAGCAACTTGACTTAATTCAGTTGTTGCTGCTGCTTTCAAATTTTTAACATTCAATTGACCACTTTTCTTTGCAGCACCGATTTTTTGAATCGCTCCCAAGAAATTGCCCTGTTGTAAGTCTGAGGACACACCAGAAACAGTGTCAAGTAAGCCACCTTGACCCAAAATTGATTTGGTGGATCCGGGTCTGGCAATCGGACTAGTTTCACGATCATAGCGACCAGTATCAGCAAATCCCTTGACAGCTTCTTGTGGTTTCTCACCATTAAGAGCACCCTCGTAATACTTCACATATTCATAACGAAATGTCATTGAATGTTCCATGGTTTGAGAGGTCTGACTATAATCATAAGTGTCATGATTGAATGATTCAATAACAGGGTTAATCAACTCATAGAGAGCGAAGTTATGCTGATTGAACCCGTATATTTCAATGCTATCAAAGAATGGTATCTTTCCTATAGCTAGAGCCTTAGCAGCAGTTGGAGGAGACGGTTCGCTTCCTTTATAGCCCCAACCAATACTGGTATTCATGCTCTGTGAGTAAATGTTTTGCTTACTATCTTCTTTAGCATTGTCAGGGTCACCAATATTATAAGAGTAATAAGCATACCATAGCTTTCTTATCAAGCCGTTATTATCATCATGAAAGGTAACAGTTACTGGATCGTATGTTATCTTTTCAATATTATGTCGCTTACGATTGTACTGATTTAGCTGACTGACTTGAAAGCTATATTTTGGAAGTTGAATGTTCTTGACTGCTAAACCAAAGTTTTTGTCTTGCGGGAATATTTTTGCTGCTTCAATATAACGATCATTTAGACTAAAGTATACATGAAACAGCCACTTAAACTTTGGAGCATAGGCATAAGCATCAGGAAGAAATGTCTTTGATGCGTGTGAGTAGTCTTTGAGATACTTAGTCTCAAAGAAGCCTTCAGCGGCTCCTTTGAGAACTTGTTGAAAGAAACCAGCCAATTGCTAGCTCCTTTTATGCGCCGATACCGCTGACGTTTGTTCCTAGAGTACGTCCAACTGCTGCGCCGAGACCGATAGCAGGACCTTCGGTATCAAGCGGAGTCTGTACAGCATTGTCATAACGAACAGATAAGGAAATAGTCAATGCTTCGTTTGTTCCATAGTTTAGTGTGTTATAGTTAGCACTATTTAAGAAGCAACCATATAGTTCCCATGCTTCAAGAACGTTAGGTGTAGATACCCCACGAGCACCATCAAGAATCTGAATAACCATCTTGAACTTATAATCTGTACCACTAGCAGCACTAGCTTGCTCACTAAAATCAAACTGTTTCTGTAGCTGTTCGCCAACTAACTTGGCGACTGCTCCAGTAGCATCATCACGAACGTTAACCGTGACTGCTGTCCATTCGGGCTTGCCTGCTAGATAAACTCTACTGTTGTAAATTTCAAGAGGGATCTCAGGAAATGTTAGATTTGGACGAGTACAATCCACTACTTGTTTAGTAAGCTCTGTGGTGGGTTTGCTGATGCCAAAGTTTTCGAAGTAAACTCGAAAACGATAAGCAAGCTTGGGCATTAACAAGCCCTGAGCATCACCCGATCCATCGCTGCTTGTAGGGATCGTCATCTTTCCAATTGATGTAAAAGCCATTTTGTTTCTCCTATGTTTCTATTTATCACTAGGGAAAGGCTCGTTTCCGAGCCCATCCTTATAGGCTAGCGATTTCTCCTGTGTTCATAATACGAACAGGGATGTAGATAAATTCAACTGCCTTAACAGGCTCAATTGCGATATCGACCCAAAGTTCATTCTTATCAATACGAGCAGGGGTGTTATTACTTGTATCACAAACTACTAGATAGTCATAAAGACCACGCTTAGTAAGAATGTCAGCCAAGAGCGTCTGAACAACACTTCGAACTTCGTTACGAGTAATCGTATCGTTGGGTTCAAAGATAAACGGACGAACAGCAACTTGAAGTCGTTCTCTGATAAAGCAAATCAAGCGAGCAACATTGATACGATCAAGAGCGCTCTGACTATCATAGCTTGTTTTGTTACCATAGTTTAACAATCCAATGTTAGCAAATTCGCTGATTGGGTTGATAAAGTTAGTATAGAGAACATCACGAGTGCTGTTTCTAATCTTGGTTGTTACATACTCACCGCTAGCAGAATCGATATAACCAATGCTAAGAGCGTTATCAACAACACCACGACGCATACCAGCAGGAGCTAACCAGGGATATGCTACGGTGTCATTGTAAAGCATGGTTCTTAACATCATGTGACTGGCAGGAACTACAACTCGTGTGCCTGATAGATCAGTATCAAGACCACTTGGATAGAAGATACCCAAGTAAGTATTACGAGTAACAAGTCCATCTTCACCAGTAGCATCAGCACCACGCTTGTTAGTTGCCCATGCTGTTAGATCGTTAGCATTATCAGCAAGACGCATTGGAGTGTCACCAATAATGAACGCTGTCTGATTACGATCATTGTTTAGCTTGATCATCTCAGGCTGTAGCTCAGGATAACCTGGGCAAGCAATCAGATTAAAGAAGCGCTCTTCTTCACGAATTTCTGTATTCGTATTGATAGCACTTGATAAAGCAGCTACGACCATAGCACGCTGAGCTTTACGACCCATGTATGCCTGTCCATTAGTTTTTAGACCACTAACGCTGACCCATGTATAACTGTACTGTGGAAGATTTCCAACAGTAGATGGGTTATTAGAATCATAAGCACCAGCATCAACATAGTTAGCTTGAATAAAGTAGTTAGTTCTAAATTGTTTAATGTTATAAGAACTACGACGTGTATTAAACAGCAACATGCCTCTAGGATATAGAGTAGGATCGGGAGCGTCTAAATCAACGTAGTTGCTTACAAGCATATCCTTAACGCTTGGGATAGGATCATTCAGCGGGTCAATCGAACCCGATGCTGCCCAACGAGCATCAGCGAATACGATACCGTTTTCAGAGACCTGATCGGTTGTATCTATCTGAACCCATTGACTAATACCCTCAACCTCCTGCCAACGATATATTAGCGGATAGTTTTCAAGATCACTGCTATCAATCCAAAGATCACCATGAACTAGTGCTGTACCATCACTTTGTGATTCTGGTGCTGTTCCTGTGATTTGAACACCGCTAGGATCTGTTAGCCCACTAGATGTTGTAGCATTGTAAATGCCATCACTATCAAATACGCTACGACGATAGCCAATCCAAGCAGTACCACTATTGACCATGATATCTACGTTGCTATAATCGTTACCACTGGAGCTGAGAACGCTGTAGAACCAATTTGTCTTATTAGATGGAGCTGTACGAGGACTGGTTTCATCAGCAGTGTACTCAAAGGGTTGCCATGCTGATAGACGTGTTGCCAAACTTGCTTTCATACGACCATCATAATGATCCAGACCTGTTACATTTCCTGAACCATCTAGAGAAGTTACAACTGCTCTAATTGTAGTATCAGTTCTGAATGATGCTGGAATATTGTTGATCTCAATGATATCACCAATGGCATACTGACCTGCTTCTGCTTGTGAAGTGGTTAGATCGACAACAAACCCAGTGATCGTCAAGTTTGAATACGTTACTTTACTAATCTTGATGTCGCCAGCTGTAAGACCAGATTTTGTTCCTGTAATTGAGACTCCTGAACCAATAATTGGTAATGTTATAGTCTGGTGTGGACCGTATGTGGCGGAACTTGAATCATCAAACCCAGCTGCCTGATATGGGGTGTTAGTATATCCATTATTATACAGAACGATAGAGCCGCCCTCTGTATGCTCAAGAACTAAAGCACCACTAGAAGCACGATAGCACTTGGTATAGGGGATTTGAGCACTGGTCCAAGCATCGATGAACCAATCAGCATCCTTAGTAACACCGCCTGTACTTGGCAAGGTCACTGTATAAAGAGTACTTAGTTCAGCAGATCCTGGCTCGCTGACTGATACCGTGAAAGCAGCATCTGCCGATGTTGTCCAGGTGAAGTTAGTTTCCGAAGCGGTGAACACAGCAGTCTTTGATACACGACGACGAAGAACCATGTTGCTAGCACTCATCTGCGCTGTGGCAAATACTGAGTTAAGAGCGATATTCTTGCCGCCAGCACCGTCCATAGCATTGGTAGCAGCTTCTTCAGTAGCATAGATAGGAGCGCT
>Ga0129333_10004872_pt1 | contig 12567 bp, 9 predicted proteins | sample CPB6_08_DNA_FD_94474 | JGI IMG/M metagenome (GOLD analysis project Ga0129333, IMG submission 94474) | Freshwater to marine salinity gradient microbial communities from Chesapeake Bay, USA - CPBay_Sum_0.6_0.8_DNA | ecosystem: Environmental > Aquatic > Marine > Coastal | place: USA: Chesapeake Bay... | reverse complement strand
CGTGATCGCCTGCGAGGAGGGGATCCTGCCGCACAGCCGCGTGCAGGCGGACCCGACCCAGCTCGAGGAGGAGCGAAGGCTGCTCTTCGTCGGCATCACGCGGGCTGAGCGAACCCTGCTGCTCAGCAGCGCGGCCATGCGCACCCTGCGCGGCATCCGCGAGGCGACCATGGAGAGTTCGTTCGTCGAGGAGCTGCCTGCGGACCGCGTCGTGCGGCGTGACCTCGCCGGCGGACGGCGTGGCCAGGATCCCGATGCGCCGGCGTGGGAGCCCGAGCCCGAGGAGCGGCAGGGTTGGAAGGCCGGCATGCGGGTGCGGCACCGTCAGTTCGGCATGGGCCAGATCGAGGCCGTGCTGCGACAGGGCAGCGTGACGACCCTGCGCGTGGCCTTCCGCACCGTCGGCGTGAAGAGCCTCGTCGCCGAGTACGCACGGCTCGAGATCGTCGGCTGAGTCCGGCCCGGGGGGCCGGAGCCGTTCACCGGCAGCAGCCGGTCTGCCACATGATGAACGACCAGCGGTCCACCGCATCGCGCACGCGCAGCGAGAGTGGCTTGCCCTGGCCGTGGCCGCCGTCGCGGTCGACCCACAGCAGGATCGGATCGGCGTCGTGGTCGTTCGCGGCCATGGCCTGCAGCCTGGCGGCCATCTTGCGCGCGTGCAGCGGATGCACGCGCGTGTCGTTCTCGCCCGCGGTGATCATCATGGCCGGGTAGCGCTGGCCCTTCCTGATGTTGTGGTAGGGGCTGTACGCGCGCAGCCAGCGGAACTGGGCGGGATCGTCGCTGCTGCCGTACTCGGGCACCCAGAACTTGGCCATGAGGAACTGCTGGTAGCGCAGCATGTCCAAGAGCGGCACCTGGCAGACCACGCACGACCACAGGTCGGGCCGCTGCGTGATCGCCACGCCGGTCAGCAGCCCGCCGTTCGAGCCGCCCATGACCGCGAGCCGGTCGGCCTTCGTGTAGCCCTTCGACGCGAGCCAGCCGGCGACGGCGTACAGGTCATCGAACACGTTCTGCTTGCGGTCGAGCATGCCGCCCTGGTGCCAGGACTCGCCGTACTCGCCGCCGCCGCGCAGGTTGGCCAGCGCATAGACGCCGCCGGCCTCGAACCAGGGCCAGTTGGTCGCGTTGAAGCCCGGTTCCATGCTGACGTTGAACCCACCGTAGCCGTAGAGGAGGCATGGGTTCGAGCCGTCGAGCTTCAGGCCCTTGCGGTGCACGATGAAGACCGGGACCTTGGTGCCGTCCTTGCTCGCGACGAAGTGCTGGCTCACCTCGACCATCGAGGGATCGACCGGCACCTCGGGCCGCGCCCAGAGTGCCAGCGTGGCCTTGGGGCCGGTGAGCTCGGTGCGGTAGATCGAGCGTGGCTCGTTGAAGCTCTCGTAGGTGATGAAGGCCTCGTCGCGGTCCTCCTCGGTCGCGATGCCCGCGTTGCCCAGGCCGGGCAGGGCGATCTCGCCGCCGCTCGCGCCGGATCGCCGGAAGAGCTCCATGCGCGAGATCACGTCCTTCTTCCACGAGGCGACCAGCCAGGACGCGGTCGGCGACACGCCGTCGAGCACGGCGTCCTTGCGCTCGGCGATCACGGTGCGCCAGCACTCCTGCGCCGGCTCGGTCAGGTCGATCGCGAGCAGCCGTCCGTTGGGGCTCTGGAAGGTCGTCGTCGCGAGCAACGTCGACCCCTCGATCGCGACCGGGTCGAAGCGCCCGTCGAGGCCGACCGCGATCGGCACGAAGCGCACCTGCCCGGTCCGTCGCCATTCCTCGACGCTCGCCACGTACAGGTCGTTGCGCTGCCAGCCTTCGCTGACGCCCAGCGTGATCCAGCGGCCGTCGCGGCTCAGGCCCGCGCCCGGCACGCGTGACGGCTCCTTCTGCACGAAGAGCACCGGATCGTTGCGCTCGTGCATGCCCAGCAGGTGCCACTTCACGGTGCGCGAGTAGGGGTCCTTCGGATCCGAGAGCCGCGAGTAGAGGAATTGCCGCCCATCCGGGGCCCATCCGCCGAAGCCCGCCTTGCCCGGAATCGTGTCCGCGAGCCATGAGCCGCCCGCGGTCGAGAGCACGTGCAGCTGGCTCATCTCGTCGCCCGCGCGCGAGAGGCCGAAGGCGACGAACTGGCCGTCCGGGCTCGGCACGTACCAGTCCAGGCTCGTGAGGCCCTTCTCGTCGAGCGCGTTCACGTCAAGCAGCGTGCGCGGGGCGCCGTCGAAGCCTTCGCGCACCTTCAGCACGGGTTGGTTCTGCGTGCCCGCGCGCTCCGAATAGAAGTACAGGTTCCCGCGCATCGCCGGCGCCGAGATGCCGCCGATCTGCATGAGCGGCGTCAGCGCCCGCTCCAACGCGCCGCGGCAGGGCAGCGCGTCGAGCACGCGGCGGGTGTGGTCGTTCTGCGCCGTGGTCCAGGCGGCGACCTCGGCGCTGTCCTTCTCGAGGGCTTCGAGCCAGCGGTACTCGTCGGTGAACGACTCGCCATGGAGCGCGTCGGTGACCGGGCGCTGCTCGGTCGGGGGCGGTGCGATCAGGGCGAGGGCGGCGATGGCGGCGTGCAGGAGCATGGCCGGATCCTATGCCCGCCGATGCGGGGTGGGAGCCGTGCCGGCGCGTGCGGGCAGCGGCGTGCGGCCCGTCAGGCGCGCGTGAGCCGCATGCGCACGGTCTCGGGCAGGGCAGCGAGGGCGCGCACGATGCCGTCGCCCCGGAACGGGTCCACGTCCAGGATGACGTAGCTCGTGTGCGGGTCCGACTGCAGGTACTCGGCGTTGATGTTCACGCCCTCGCGCGCGAAGTGGCCGTGCATGGTGCTGAGGACGCCCGGCACGTTGCGGTGCACGTGCATGATGCGGACCTGGCCGGCGCGCAGGGTGGGCAGGTCGACCTCGGGGAAGTTCACCGCGCTCGCGGTCGAGCCGCTGGCCCAGTGGCGCACGAGCTTTTCGGCGACCTCGACCGCGATCGCCTCCTGCGCTTCCTCGGTGCTGCCGCCGATGTGCGGCGTCAGGATCACGTTGCCGAGGCCCCGCAGCGTGCTCTCGAACGGCTCGTCCCGGCTTGCGGGTTCGCTGGGGAACACGTCGAGCGCGGCACCCGACAGGTGGCCCGAGCGCAGGCTCGCCGACAGCGCCTCGACGTCGACGACGCCGCCGCGCGCATTGTTGATGAGCGACGCACCGCGCTTCATGCGCGCGAGCTGCGTCGCGCCGATCAGGTGCTCGGTCGCGGGCGTCGAGGGCACGTGCAGGGTGACGATGTCGGCCTCGGCGAGCACCGCATCGAGGGAGGTCCTCGGCTGCGCATTGCCCAGCGGCAGCTTGCGCACGATGTCGTGGAAGACGACGCGCATGCCCATCGACTCGGCCAGCACGCTGACCTGGCTGCCGATGTGGCCGTAGCCGACGATGCCCAGCGTCCGGCCGCGGACCTCATGGGCATCCTTCGCGCTCTTGTCCCATGTGCCCGCGTGCAGCAGCGAGCTCTTCTCGAAGAGCCGGCGCGCCAGGCAGACCGCCTCGGCCACCGTCATCTCGGCGACGCTGCGCGTGTTGCTGAAGGGGCTGTTGAAGACGGGGATCCCCGCACGGCTCGCGGGCGCGAGGTCGACCTGGTCGGTGCCGATGCAGAAGCACCCGATCGCCGCAGGGTGCCCGGCCGCGAGCGCAGCCTCGCGGACCGAGGTCTTCGACCTGATGCCCAGGACGGTCGCGCGCGCGAGCGCGGTGTGCAGCGCGTCGCCCTCGAGCGCGCCGGCGTGGCGCTCGATCGCGAACCCGGCATCGCGGAGGATCGGGTCGGCGGAGGCATGGACGTTCTCGGCGAGGACGGCGATCGGCTGCATGTCAGGTTCCCACGATGTCGGGCAGGTCGAAGAGGCCTGCGGTCAGGTTCACCGGGCCGCCGGCCGTGACGAGCACGTCGGCTTCATGATGCACGCTGAGCGAGCCGTCGGCGGTGAAGATCGGCCAGGCCGAGCCCTCCGAGCGCGTCTCGGTGGTGCCCACGGCGATCATCGGTTCGACGGCGACGAGCATGCCCGGGCGCCAGAGCGACCAGGCCTCGCTCCACTCGCCCGGATAGGTCGGCACGGTGTTCGCCACGTACGGGGCCGCGTGGAGCGAGCGCCCGTAGCCGTGGCCGCCGAGCCCGCGCACGAGGCAGAACCCGCAGCGTTTCTCCGCGTGCTGCTGCACGGCCTTCGCCCAGTCGACCAGCGGGCGACCGGGCTGCATCGCCTCGATCCCGAGCCGGAGGCTCTCGCGGCCCGCGGCCATCAGTTCCGCGGCGAGCTTGTCGCAGCCCCGGATCGCATAGGTCCATGCCGCGTCGCCGATCCAGCCCTGGTGCTTCACGCCGATGTCGACGCTGATCAGGTCGCCCTCGGCGAGCGGACGGTCGGTCATGTCATGCGTGCCGTGGACGACGCAGTCGTTCACGCTCAGGCACGAGTGGCTGGGGAAGGGCGGGTGCCCGCGCACCTTGTAGCCCTTGAAGCACGACGTGCACTTCAGGTCGGCGAGCTGGCGGGCCACGAACGCGTCGATGGCCGCCAGCGTGAGCCCGGGCCGCAGCTCCTCGACGAGCCTCCGGTGGATGGTCACGACGCACGCAGCCGCGGCGGTCGCGGCATCCTGGTCACGGGGTTCGATCATGTCGTTGCCTCGAAGCCTGGTTCATCGGGGTTCACGGCGCGGCCCGCGTGCAGCACGAGGCCCGGTGCGCCGGCGGCGAGTCCGTGCACGAGCGCATCCTCGCTCGCCTCATGGAGCAGCAGCAGGTCGGCGCGCCTGCCCGGCTCGATGGAGCCGGTGCGCCCCGCCACGCCGAGCAGGTGGGCTGCGTTGGTGATCGAGGCCCGCAGCACCTCGGCGGTCGAGAGTCCCATGAACCGCGCGGCCAGCTGCATCGCGAAGGGGAGTCCCAGGCCCGGCGCGCTGCCGGGATTGGCGTTGCTCGCGATGACCAGCGTGCCGCCCTCGTCCACCAGTCGCCGTGCATCCATGAAGCGCATGTCGAGCGCGAAACCCGTGGCCGGCAGCGCCACCGCGAACGCACCGCTGCGCGCGACCGTCGCCAGGTCATCGGCGCTCGAGGCCTCGAGGTGGTCGACGCTGCGCACGCCCATCCCGATGAGGTCGGCCAGCAGGCCCGATCGCGTGAACTGGTCCACGTGCGCGCGCACCGGGCAACCGAGCGCGAGGCACGCCTCGACGAAGCGCACCGCATCGTCGCCGGTCCAGGCTCCCTGTTCGATGTAGAGGTCCATCGTCGTGCCCGGTCGCGCCGCGGCGACCGCAGGCAGCGTCTCCCGGAGGGTTCGCCCGACGAAGCCCGGCTCGTCGGGGTCGATGGCATGTCCCGCGAGGCAGGTGGCGACCGTCTCGACGTGACCGGAGCAGGCATGCGCGGCATCGTCGATCGCCCCGAGCATGCGCAGTTCGGATGCCGTCGAGAGCCCGTAGCCGCTCTTGACCTCGACGGTGCCGGTGCCCAGGCGCGCCATGCGTTGCAAGCGCAGCGCCGTGGCGCGGGCAAGCCCGTCGCGATCGGAGGCCCTGACCGAGCGGACCGTGCTCATGATGCCGCCGCCTGACGCGAGGATCGAGAGGTACGGCTCGCCGGCGCGCTTGCGGGCCCACTCGCCCCAGCGGTCGCCGGACCAGCATGCATGGGTGTGGGCGTCGATGAGGGCCGGCATGAGCACCCGGCCGCGCGCATCGATGCGGACCGGGGCTTCCGGCGGCGGGCCGCCGCCGACCGCGCCGATCGTGCCGCCGTCGTCGACCAGGACCCAGCCGCGGTCGATCACGCCGAGCTCTCGCATGGACGCGCCGCGTGCGGGCCCTCGCCCCATCGGCATCGTCAGCACGCGTGCATCGTGGATCAGGAGCGGCACGGGCGGAGCCTACCCTAGCCCGCAGCGTCGATCCCGCATCGGTTAGAGTCCGGAGGCCATGACGCCGCAGAGCAAGAAGACCGCGCTCCTCGAGATCAGCTTCGACGGCAGCATCATGATCGTGAAGCCCGCAGGGCCCAACGTCGGCCAGCGCGAGGCACCGATCATGAAGGCCGACATCGACCCGGTCGTGAAGTCGGCCGGCAAGGCCATGAAGTTCATGGTCATGGACCTCTCGAGCGTGCAGTTCATGAGCAGCATGGGCCTGGGCATGATCATCGACATGCGCAACGCGGCCGCCCAGTGCGGCGCGACGGCGGTGCTCTTCGGCGTCAACAAGGACCTGAAGGCGCTGCTGGCCATGATGAAGATCGAGAAGCTCTACAAGATCGCCGACACGGCCTCGCAGCTGCAGTCGATCTGCGGCCGCTGAGGACCGCACGCATCCCGGTGCCGCGGCACGGTGGCGGTTCAGTCGATGCCCAGTCCGGGACCGACCGTCGCGACGATGTCTCCCCGGCCGCGGTCGCCCGGCGCGAGCGTCTCGCCTGCTTCCCCGGTGATCGCCACCACGAACACGATGGTCCCCGGCCGGCGTGCGAGCAGCTCCATCACGGTGCCGCCGAGGAAGTCGCTGTGGAAGCAGCCCACGAGCAGCACGGCACGCGGACTCGATTCGAGCGCCCTCGCGACGCTGGCGCCCATGGTTGCGTCCCACACCCGCTGGCTGCGCAGCATCCGGTCGACCTGGTCGTCGGGCACCGGCGCGTCGACGCCGCGCATCTCCCGCATGAGTTCGGCGAGCCGATGCCGGTACGCGCCCACGTCGGGCGCGATCGGCAGGTCGAAGCCGGCGCGCTCCGCCTCGGGCAGCGCGAGCAGGCCGTCGTAGCCTTCGCGGTTCGCCCGGGAGACGTACTGCCGCGGGGCATTGGCCGCCACGATCGGCGCACGATGCCCGCGGGCCAGGTCCAGGCTTGGCTGGTAGAAGGCCACCCAGCTCCCCGGCTGCCCTGACCAGGTCCTGCTGCCGGTCCGGTCGATCAGTGCATCGGTCGTCAGCGTGCCGGCCAGCCACTCGTCGACGAGCGGTTGCTCGTGGCGCTCGAGCATTTCCAGGCAGAGCGCCGTCCGGGGCTCGATCGCGAGCAGGCGCGCGTAGAGCGCCTGCTGCAGCGCGTGGGCATCGGGGTTGTCGTGGTACTCGCCCATGACCACCACGTCGGCGCGGGCTGCGCGTCGGGCGGCCTCGTCGAGGTCGATCCGCTCGCCGGTCGTGCCGTCGCGGATCACCAGCGCGCGGGCGGTGGCCTCGCGCTCGTCCGGCGTGAGCACCCGGGCCGAACGTGATGACGAGCATGCGGCGAGCATCAGGATCATGAGGCCGAGGACGAGGGTGCGCATGGTCCTACGCTAGTCTCGTGCGCTGCATGGAGGCAACCGACGGGAGACCGTATGCGCAGGAGCGCCCGCGATGAGCGTGCAGGTCGCTGCACTGCTCGGCGATGCGGGGGCGATCGCGCGCAGGCTGCCCGGCTTCGAGCCACGTCCGCAGCAGCTGCAGATGGCCTCGGCCGTCGAGGAGTGCCTGTCACGGAGCGGCCGCCTGATGGTCGAGGCCGGCACCGGCACGGGCAAGAGCTTCGCCTACCTCGTTCCGGCGATCCAGCGCATCCTCTCGCACCGCGAGCGCGTGGTCGTCTGCACGAACACGATCGCGCTGCAGGAACAGCTGATCGACAAGGACATCCCGCTGCTCAATGCAGTGATCCCCGACGAGTTCAGTGCCGTGCTCGTGAAGGGGCGCGGCAACTACGTGAGCCTGCGGCGGCTCCGGCTGGCGAGCGAACGCGCCGACCGGCTGCTGGGCAGCGAGGAGGAACGCCACTCGCTCGAACTGATCGAGGACTGGGCGTACCGCACGACCGACGGCACGAGGAGCACGCTGCCCCAGCTGCCGCGCGAGCAGGTCTGGGAGCACGCGCAGTCGGATGCCGGCAACTGCCTGGGACGGCGGTGCCCCAACCACGACGCGTGCTTCTACCAGGCTGCGCGGCGTCGCATGGAGAACGGCGACCTGCTCGTGTGCAACCACGCGCTCTTCTTCAGCGACCTCGCGCTGCGCCGGATCGGCCGCGGCTTCCTGCCCGACTACCGGCACGTGATCCTCGACGAGGCCCACGCCATCGAGGAAGTCGCGTGCGAGCACTTCGGGGCCCGGCTCTCGGAGTCGCGGGTCGCGCACCTCCTGCGCACGCTGCACGATGCGCGGCAGCACCGCGGGGGGCTCTGGACGGTGCGCGTGCAGGATGGTGGCGAGGGCACGGTGCAGCAGGCGATCCTCGCGGTGGATCGCTGCCGCCAGGCCAGCGAGGCATTCTTCGGCGACCTCTGGCGGTGGCAGCAGTCCGCCGGCGGTTCGGGGCGGGTGCGTGAGGCGGGCATCGTCGGCAACCCCCTCACGCCGGCGCTCGCCGAACTCGCGGCGTTGCTGGCCCTCGTCCGCGAACGAGCATCGAGCGACGGCGATGCAGCCGAGGTGAACGCCTGGCAGCAGCGGACCGCGGACATGGCGGCGGCGGCCGAGGCCCTCGTCACGCAGTCGCTCGCAGGCTGCGTGTACTGGGTCGAGGCCGGTGGTCGCCGGAAGGCGCACGGCGGCGCCCGCCCCGACGTGGCCCTCGTGAGCGCCGCGGTCGACGTGGGTCCGGTGCTCCGCGAGAATCTCTTCGGACGCGACGTCTCCGTCGTGATGACGAGCGCCACGCTGAGCACGCGCCCCGGTGACTTCCGGCACACGGCGGTCGCCCTCGGTTGCGACGACCCCACCACGCTGCAGGTCGGGAGCCCGTTCGACTATGCGAACCTCGTCGAGCTCTACCTCGACGTCTCCATGCCGGAGCCCTCGAACCCCGCGTATGCGTCGGCGCTCGCCGACCGTGTGCTGCGCCACGTGGGCGAGACCGACGGCGGGGCGTTCGTGCTGTTCACGAGCCTCGACACGATGCACCGGGTCGCCGAGCTGGCGTCGCACGAACTCGTCGCGCGCGGGCACCCGCTGCACGTCCAGGGTCTCGGCGTGCCCAACCGCCTGCTCATCGAGCGCTTCCGGCAGGACGAGCGCAGCGTGCTCTTCGGCGTCAGCAGCTTCTGGCAGGGGATCGATGTCCGCGGGCGCGCGCTGCGCAACGTGATCATCACGCGGCTGCCCTTCGAGGTGCCCGACCTGCCCTTGGTCCAGGCGCGCCAGGAGCTGGTGCAGTCGCGCGGCGGCAACGCCTTCATGGACGACCAGCTGCCGCGCGCGATCCTGCGGTTCAAGCAGGGCTTCGGCCGGCTGGTCCGGAGCGCGACCGACTCCGGGCGCGTGGTCGTGCTCGACCCGCGGATCGCGACCAAGCGCTACGGCCGGCTCTTCCTCGATGCCCTGCCAGAGGGTCTCGAGCCCCGGATCATCCGCCCGCCGGAGGACGAACGCTTCGACGACGGCCCGGCCTGGGACTGAGCCCAAGCCACGCGGGCGCGCGTCCGTGTGCCTGGCGTGCAGGGCCGCAACGCAACGCGGGACGCTGCATGCAGCGTCCCGCGCGGGTGTTCAGGCGTGATGGAGCGGGTTCACTTCTTCGCTGCATCGAGCTTGGCGAAGGCTGCCTGCGGGTCGGCCTTCACCTGCGCCGCGCACTTGCCGCAGCAGGTCCGCACGAGGCGGCTGCCGATGACGGTGTCGACGGGCGAATCACCGAGCTTCTCGCCGCTGATGACGCAGGTGTCGAGCGGATAGGTGGGCTTCTGGGCGGCGATCACCTGCTCCTGGACCTTCTTGACCCAGGCATCGGGATTGGCCTGGACCTTCTTGACGCACTTGCCGCAGCAGAGGCGCACGAGCTGGTTCTGCACGACGATGTTCTTGGCGTCCATCGCCTCGGCGCCGCGCGGGTCGGGCAGCTTGTCGTCGGGCATCACCACGCACGAGGCGTCGGGGTACCACGCGAGCTGTTCCTTGATCATGGCCTCGTCGACCTTCTTCAGGTAGGTCGCCTGGTCGGCCTTGAACTTCGACTCGCAGCCACCGCAGCAGAACCGGATCTCGCGGCCGTCGTTGGCCTTGTTGGCGGCGTCCTCGATCACCAGCGAGGGGCTGTCCTTGCCGACCGGCTTGCCGCTGACGGGGCAGGTGGGCAGGCAGTACGGCGAGCCCTTCATGGTGGGGCCGGCGGCCGAGAAGGCGAGCGTGGAGGCAACCAGGGCTGCGAAGGCGATCAGGGGAGTGGTCTTCATGGGATTCCTTTGCGGAAAGAGTAGCCCGGGGGTGGCGGGGAGGGGGGCGTCCGGGCTAGACTCCATCCATTCATCCACATGGACGGATGGATCACCCGAACCCAGGAGCACCCGTGACCACTGCGACCGCGACCCCGACGACGAACCCCTTCCTCACCTCGACCCTGTCGACCACCGAGTTCCTGCCCTTCAAGGTCAAGGACCTCTCGGCCGAGACCGTCCGCTTCGGTCGCAAGGAGATCGAACTGGCCGAGGTCGAGATGCCGGGCCTGATGGCGCTGCGGGCCGAGTACAAGGGCAAGCAGCCGCTCAAGGGCGCGCGCATCATCGGCAGCCTGCACATGACGATCCAGACCGCGGTCCTCATCGAGACCCTGGTCGAGCTCGGCGCCGAGGTGCGCTGGTGCAGCTGCAACATCTTCAGCACCCAGGACCACGCCGCCGCGGCCGTCGCGGTCGGTCCCACCGGCACGCCTGAGAACCCCAAGGGCATCCCGGTCTTCGCCTGGAAGGGCGAGACGCTGGATGAGTACTGGTGGTGCACCTGGCAGGCGCTGCACTTCGCCGACGGCAAGGGCCCGAACATGATCCTCGACGACGGCGGCGACGCCACGCTGCTGGTCCACAAGGGCCTCGCCTTCGAGAAGCACGGCAGCGTGCCCACGCCCACGACCGAGGACAGCGAGGAGTACTGCGTCATCCTGAACCTGCTCGCGGCGCTCCAGAAGACGCAGCCGGGCTACTGGACGAAGACCGCACCGAACATCCTCGGGGTCACCGAGGAGACCACGACCGGCGTGCACCGCCTCTACCAGATGCAGGAGCTCGGCCAGCTGCTCTTCCCGGCGATCAACGTCAACGACGCCGTCACCAAGAGCAAGTTCGACAACCTCTACGGCTGCCGCCACTCGCTCGTCGACGGCATCATGCGGGCCACCGACGTGATGCTCGCCGGCAAGGTCGCCGTGGTGTTCGGCTACGGCGACGTCGGCAAGGGCTGCTGCCAGAGCCTGCGCGGCCAGGGCTGCCGCGTCAAGGTCACCGAGATCGACCCGATCTGCGCGCTGCAGGCGTGCATGGAGGGCTACGAGGTCGTCACGCTCGAGGACGCGATCGAGACCGCGGACCTCTTCATCACCGCGACCGGCAACAAGGACATCATCCGCGCCGAGGACATGCTGCGGATGAAGCACAACGCGATCGTCGGCAACATCGGCCACTTCGACAACGAGATCGACATGGCCGGGCTGAAGAAGGTCAAGGGTGCGACCTGCGTCACCATCAAGCCGCAGGTCGACGAGTGGAAGCTCCCCAACGGACGCAGCATCATCATGCTCGCCGAGGGCCGGCTGCTCAACCTCGGCTGCGCCACGGGCCACCCGAGCTTCGTGATGAGCTCGAGCTTCACCAACCAGGTGATCGCGCAGATCGAGCTCTTCTCCAACCGGAAGAAGTACGAGCAGAAGGTCTACACGCTGCCGAAGCACCTCGACGAGAAGGTCGCCCGCCTGCACCTCAAGCAGCTCGGCGCGAAGCTCACCGAGTTGCGCCGGGACCAGGCCGAGTACATCGGCGTGCCCGTGGACGGCCCGTACAAGCCCGACCACTACCGCTATTGATCCAGCGCGCCGGCGAACGCCGGCCGACTGACGGAAGCCCCGAGGGCGCGGAGCACTACACTCCGCGCCCTCGATGCCTTCCACGACAGCCAAGCGTCCATCCCCGCGCAAGGAGCGCGCCGTCAAGCAGTGGTTCACGGCGCGCACGGCCGATCCGCACCACCTGTACGAGCTCGCCGTCCAGGCGCCCGAGGCCGAGTGCGACTTCATCGACGCGACCTACCGCAAGCGAGTCGGGCGGCTGCCGTCGACGCTGCGCGAGGACTTCTGCGCCTCGCACGCCGTCTGCCGGGAATGGGTCCGCCGCCGCCGCACGAACCGCGCCTGCGGCATCGATCTCGAGCAGTACGTGCTCGACTGGGGCCGCGCCCGCCAGCAGGCGACGCTCACCCCCGAGCAGCGCGCACGCATCACGCTCGAGCGGGCCGACGTGCTCACCGCGCGGCGGGCGCCGGTCGACGTCACGGTGGCGATGAACTTCTCGTACTGCGTCTTCAAGTCGCGCGACCTGCTGCTGCGCTACTTCAAGGCCGCGTTCAAGGGCGTCCGCCGCGGCGGCATGTTCGCCTGCGATGCCTACGGCGGTTCGGGCAGCTACGTCGAGCAGCAGGAGGAGCGCCACCTCGACGGATTCACCTACGTCTGGGACCAGAACGTCTACAACCCGATCACCGGCGAGGTCCTGAACCACATCCACTTCCGCTTCCCGGACCGGACCGAGCAGAAGAAGGCCTTCACCTACGACTGGCGCCTCTGGACGCTGCCGGAGCT
>Ga0129333_10004871_pt1 | contig 12569 bp, 20 predicted proteins | sample CPB6_08_DNA_FD_94474 | JGI IMG/M metagenome (GOLD analysis project Ga0129333, IMG submission 94474) | Freshwater to marine salinity gradient microbial communities from Chesapeake Bay, USA - CPBay_Sum_0.6_0.8_DNA | ecosystem: Environmental > Aquatic > Marine > Coastal | place: USA: Chesapeake... | reverse complement strand
TTACACCGTGGTTGTTGTGAAGATCAATGAGCACCTGTACGGCAGTGCCGGTGTTGCTGGTCAGTAAAGGAGCTGAGTCATGGCAATTTCCCGCGCACAACTGGTCAAAGAGCTTGAGCCTGGCCTCAATGCTCTGTTTGGCCTTGAGTACAAGAACTACGAGGAAGAGCACAAAGAAATCTACTCGATCGAATCTTCAGACCGCGCGTTTGAAGAAGAGGTCATGGAGTCGGGTTTCGCTGAGGCTCCGGTGAAGTCTGAAGGTGCTGGTGTCGCTTACGACCAGGCACAAGAGGTCTACACCGCTCGTTACACCCACGAGACCATCGCCCTGGCGTTCTCGCTGACGGAAGAAGCCGTGGAGGACAACCTCTACGATCGTCTGTCTGGCCGTTACACCAAGGCACTGGCTCGTTCCATGGCCCAGACCAAGCAGATTAAAGCTGCTTCGGTTCTGAACGGCGCTTTCGACACCTCGATCGGCGGTGACGGCAAGCCCTTGTGTGCTTTGGATCACCCGACCCTGTCGGGCCCGGACCTCAAGAACGAGCTGACCACCCCGGCTGACCTGTCGGAAACGTCTCTGGAGCAGGCACTGATCGACATCGCTGCGTTCACCGACGAACGCGGCCTGAAGATCGCTGTCCAGGGCCTCAAGCTCATCATCCCCAAGGAGCTGATGTTCACCGCCGACCGTATCCTGAAGTCCACGCTTCGCGTTGGTACGGCCGACAACGACATCAACGCCGTCCGCAACATGGGCATGGTGCCGCAGGGTTACACCGTTAACCACTTCCTGACCGACCCGGACGCCTGGTTCATCAAGACCGACGCGCCCAACGGCATGAAGATGTTCCAACGTGTGGCCATTCGTACTGGTTTCGAGGGCGACTTCGACACCGGCAACGTGCGGTACAAGGCTCGCGAGCGCTACAGCTTCGGCTTCAGCGACCCTCGCGGTCTCTTCGGTTGCCCCGGAGCTTGATAGGGCAGTGAAAAAGGGGGCGAAAGCCCCCTTTTTCTTTCTCTTGACTTCGAGTATATTGAGGTCATTCCGGGGTCATTCCGGTACGTCTGACAGTCCCGGCTGACGACATGCAGACAGACGTACCATAACTCGCATGTGAGGACCAAAATGGGTGCTTCTACCTTCTCGGGCCCGCTTAAAGCTGGCCCCATTTCCCAAACGACCGGCACCACTGTCGGTACCAACGTCGCCAACGTCGGTTTTGCTGTGATGGCGCAGTCGGCCGTCATCGACATCATCGGGGCTACCGCAGCCGATCAGGTTGTGGCCACGATTCCGGCTGGCTCGCAGATCATCGACGTCATTTTGAACGTCACCACGGTCAACAACGACACGGGCACGGCTGCGGTTGTAGTCGGTACTTCCGGCGATGCAGACGCGTTCATTCCCAGCACTTCGGTGAAGTCGCTTGGCACGACGCGCGGCACTCTGGACACCGAGGCTACGGATGTCGGCACCACCGACATTCAAGTGCTGGTTGACTTCACCGCTCAAAACGGTGATGGCACCACGGGCGCTGCCACTGTCACGGTGCTGTACCTGCAAGCTCGCGACCTCGTTTAATCGGAGGCCGCCATGAGCTTCAGCAACATTCAAGCGGTCCAGAAGACGACCTCTGCGCAGGGCGTCAATGGCCGTTCACGGTTGCTGGGGGTGTACTTCACGCACACGGCCACGCCCGCGACGCTGACGCTCAAGAGCGGTGGCAGTGGGGGTACGACCAAGTTGGCGTTGACGACCCCAGCATCTGCGGGTTCGCAAGACCTGATCATCCCGGACATGGGCATCTTGTTTGACGACGGCATTTACATTGCGGTGAGTTCTGCGGAAATCACCAGCGTGACGCTGCTGTTTGAAGGCGGAGCACCTGCGTGATGGCTACCAAGAAGGGCATGGGCATTAAGACTTCGGTCAAGAGCGGAAACTTTCGCTCGACCAAGTCGGGTGCGGGCATGACGAAAAAGGGTGTGCAGGCGTATCGCCGCGCAAACCCTGGTAGCAAGCTGCAGACCGCCGTCACTGAAAAGAGCCCAACGGGCGATCGTGCCAAACGGCGCGCGTCCTACTGTGCTCGTTCAGAGGGGCAGATGAAGATGTTTCCAGAGGCTGCAAAGGACCCCAACAGCAGGCTTCGCCAGGCTCGCAAGAGGTGGAGGTGCTGACCCGTGGAAATGATGATTTGGAACGTGGTATTGACCGCGATTGTGGGTGTAATGGGATTCTTGTTGAAGAGCAAATTTGATGAACTGAGCAGGCTTGGCATCCTCCTGAACAAAACTCGTGAAGAGGTTGCTCGGGACCATGTCACCCGCAAGGAAGTCGATGACCGCTTTGACAAGTTCGTGAGCCACGTGGACCAACGGTTCAACCGGCTCGAAGTAAAGTTGGATGAACTCCGAAAGGTAGGGTAAACCGATGAAGGGCAAGATGAAGATGGTCAAGAAGGGTGGCAAGTCTGTGCCATCTTTTGCTGCCGACGGCGTCGGCAAGATGAAAAAGGGCGGCATGGCGGGCATGCATCGGATGCCGGATGGCACGATGATGAAGAACTCGGCCATGGCGGACAAGATGGGCCGCGCTGTCAAACGTAAAACGGCCGACGTCAAGGGCCGTGCAATGAAACGAGGAGGCTGATCATGGCTGGAAAAGGAATGGGTTGCGCCACTCGTGGTGGCGGTGCCGTCATGAGCGGTGCAAAAAACAAGATGGTCTCGGAGACGAGCACCAAGACGGGTCCCGTGATGATGAAGAAGGGCGGGGCTATCAACCAGCACAAGCGCATGGCCATGGGCCAAAAGGTCAAGGGCTACATGGGCGGCGGGATGATGGCCAAGGGCTACCGCAAAGGTGGGATGTGCGAGTAAATGAGCACGTCTGGCACGACCACGTTTGACCTGTCGATTGACGACCTGGTCGAGGAGGCATACGAGCGCTGCGGCATGCGGCCGCAAAGCGGGTACCAGCTCGCCACTGCACGCCGCTCGTTGAACCTGCTTTTCCTTGACTGGGCCAATCGCGGGTTGAACCTGTGGACGATTGAACAGGCTACCTACACCCTGACTCAGGGCGTCAATGAGATCAGTCTCTCGACGGATACGGTCAATGTGTTGGAAGCCATCATTCGCCAGAACAACCAAGGCATCAACAGTGATGTCTACATTGAGCGCATCAGCCGGGAAGACTGGCTAAACGTCCCCGACAAGACCTCGCAGGCGCGCCCTGCGCAGTTCTACGTCCAGCGGACGAACACGCCCAAGGTGTTTTTCTACCCGGCAGCGGATCAGACCTACACCTTTGTGTACTACCGCATCCGTCGTATTCAAGACGCGGGCGACTACACGAACGTGGCGGACATCAACTTCCGCTTCTTGCCTTGCCTGGCATCGGGCCTGGCCTACTACCTGTCCCTGAAGTTTGCAGCCGACCGCACAGCGGCGTTGAAGGCCATCTACGAAGAGGACTTCAACCGCGCGGCCATGGAGGACCGAGACACTGCCAGCGTGCAGTTTGTCCCGGACCTGGGGGTGTAGCATGGCCTACGCGACCGGCAAGTACTCCTTTGCGCTGTGCGACTTCTGTGGCCAGCGGTACCCGTACAACGTCCTGCGCAAGCAGTGGCAGGGGTACATGGTGTGCCCGGACGACTACGAGCCCAAAGAGCCGCAGTTGGAGCCTTTGCGCTATCGCGGCGATGCCATTGCCCTGCGCGATCCTCGGCCCGATCGCATTGAACCCGTGTCCGTGTATGTGGGTGCGCCAGGCTTTACGGCTTTCCAAAGCTACGGCAGTGCCCGCAACACCAATGACATGCGGCCCTATGTCGAAGGCCAGGCGCTCATTGCGCAGGGCGTCGTCGGTTCTGTGACTGTGAGCACATCATGACCTACGACGAGCTTGTCACCAACATCCGAAACTACACCGAGGTGGGGGCCAACGTCTTCACCAACTCGGTGATCAACACGTTCATCACGATGGCGGAGAACCAGATTCTTCGCGAGATCGACCTGGACGTTTTTAAGCTGGAAGTCAGCGGCAATCTAACCGCCAACAACAAGTTCCTGGCCGCTCCTTCGGACCTGTTGACCCATCGGTACTTGATGGTCACGGTTGCGGGCGAGCAGGTCTTCTTGGACTTCCGTGACACCTCCTTTATGAAGGAGTACTGGCCTGACGGCGCAGCTACTGGCGTGCCCAAGTACTATGCTGTGTGGGACCAGAACACCTTTTATGTGGCTCCGACGCCGTCGTCCGGTTACACCGTAGAGCTGGGGTACATCTACCGACCCACGCAGCTCTCGTCGACCAACCCCACGACCTGGATCAGCAACAACGCGCCCGAGGCGCTGTTGTATGCCTGTTTGATCCAAGCGTACAGCTACACCAAGGGTCCTGCCGAGATGCTTTCGTACTTCCGTCAGGCGTACAAGGAAGCGCTGCAGGGTCTGGGCATTGAACAGCAAGGTCGTCGTCGTCGCGATGAGTACCGCGATGGCATGATGCGCATACCAGTTAAATCGGAGTCACCCGGACCATGATCAGCGTTTCTTCCCCCGTTCTTGTTGGTGGTGTGCAGGTCGAGACTACGCATCAGCGTGGCTGGTCTGCTGACGAATTGGCCCAGCGCGCGGCCGACAAGATCATCTATGTTGGAGACCAGTCTCACCCTGCGGTTCGCGAACAAGCGCGAGCGTTCAAGGAGTCTGTCAAACACGTGGTTGCCTTCTACCTGAAGGAGGCCGTTGAACAGGACCGTGCAACGATCGCTCACCGTCTGCGAGAGGCGGGATATCCAGACCTGGTCCACCTGTTAGGAGAGTAATCATGGCATTCTCAGGCAATTTCATGTGCACCAGCTTCAAAGTGGAGCTGATGAAGGCGGTGCACAATTTCACCACTGGCACGGGCAACACGTTCAAGCTGGCGCTGTACGACAACACCCCGTCGTTCACCGCTGCCACGACGGCCTACACTGCCTCGGGCGAGGTCGCCAACTCCGGCACCTACTCGGCGGGCGGCGGCGCGTTGACGAACGTCACGCCCACCAGCTCGGGCACGACCGCGTTCACCGATTTTGCGGACCTGTCGTTCACCAGTGCGACGATCACCGCGTATGGCGCGATGATCTACAACGACTCGGCTGCAGGCGATCCGTCAGTCTGTATTTTGGACTTTGGTGGTGCCAAGACCTCGACCAACGGCACCTTCACAATCATCTTCCCGACTGCCGACTCGACCAGTGCGATCATCCGCATCGCGTAAGGAACGCAGGTGGCCGATGCAACCGTTGCGTTCCAAGGATGGAATGCCTCTGGCGTAGGCTGGGGTGAGGACCCCTGGGGGGAAAGTCTTGCCGACTTGCCCACCGGGACGGGGTCGGTTGGATCGGTTGCAATCACGGGTGACGCCAATGTCACCCTTACTGGCGTCTCGGCCACCGCGTTCTTGGGCGCGGTCACGGTCACGGCAGATGCCAATGTCAGTGTCACAGGCGTTGCGGCTACCGGCCAAGTGGGCTCGGTGGCCGTCACAGGCGACGCCAACGTCCTGTCCACAGGCGTAGCAGCCACAGGCGCTGTCGGCAGCGTCACCATTGCGGCCGACGCCAATGTCTCTGTCACGGGAGTGACAGCCACCGCTGAGATTGGGGTTGTGGTCGTCACGGCCAACGCCGATGTCCTGGTGACGGGCGTTTCGGCGGTCGGCTACATTGGCCAGGTCTCGATGACGGGTGACGCCAACGTCCTGGTGACGGGCGTTGCCGGTACGATGCAACTGGGTAACGTGACGGTCGCAGCCAATGCTGACGTCTACGTCACGGGGGTCTCAGCGACAGGTCAAGTCGGATCGGTTACCGTCGGGGCGGATGCCAATGTCTCGGTCACCGGGGTGGCTGGCACTGGCCAGGTCGGATCGGTTACCGTTGAGGGAAGCGGCAATGTGCCGGTTACTGGGCTGTCAGCGACGGGCCTGGTAGGTTCTGTGATCGTCGCTGCCAACGCTTCGGTTCTGGTGACCGGCGTTCAGGCCCAGGGACAAGTCGGCACGGTGCTTGTTTGGGGCGTGATTGATGACAACCAGACCCCCAACTGGCAAAATGTGGACGATTCCCAGACAGAAAATTGGGCGGTTGTCAACGACGGCAACACCGTGACTTGGACACAGGTCACTACGTAAAGGAACGAGAACATGCCTGGAAGCACTTATTCAACCAACCTGAAGATCGAACTCATGGCGACCGGGGAGAACTCGGGAACATGGGGGAACATCACCAATACCAACCTGGGAACAGCCCTGGAGCAGGCCATCGTCGGTTATGGCGCGGTCAGCTATGCGTCGGACGCCAACCTGACCATTAGTATCAGCAACAGCAACGCGGCCCAGGCCGCGCGTGCGCTGGTGCTCAACGTCACGTCTGCGGTCAGTCTGACGGCTACTCGCGAACTGGTGGTTCCGACCAGCGAGAAGCAGTACATCGTCCAGAACAACACGACGGGTTCGCAGAGCATCACGGTCAAGACCTCGGCTGGTACGGGCATCACGGTGCCCAACGGCCGCAAGGCGCACCTGTATGTGGATGGCACGAACGTCATCCAGATGTTTGACTTTGTCGACATCAACGGTGGTGCGATCGATGGCACGCCAATCGGCGCGTCGTCCGCGTCCACCGGCGCGTTCACCACGCTCAACGCCTCGGGCGCGACGACCCTGGACGGCAACGTCACCCTGGGCAATGCGTCTGGCGACAACGTGACGGTCACTGGCACGATCACCAGCAATCTGCTGTTCACCGACAACACTTACGACATCGGTGCCAGCGGCGCGACGCGCCCGCGCAATCTGTTCCTGGCTGGTGCTGCCACGATTGGTGGCAACCTGTCGGTCGGCGGCACGCTGACCTTGACCGGTGGCGTGAATCTGAACGGCAACGTGACTGTGGGCGACAGCTCCAGCGACACGCTGACCATCAACAGCACGATCACCAGCAATCTGATCTTCACCGACAACACCTATGACATCGGTGCGTCGGGTGCCACGCGTCCTCGCAACCTGTTCTTAGCTGGCAATTCGACCATTGGCGGCAATGAGACCGTCACGGGCACGATTACCGTTGACAGCACGACTGACTCCAGCAGCACGACCACCGGCTCAATCCAAACTGATGGTGGCCTGGGCGTGGCCAAGAAGCTGTTCGTCGGCCTTGATGCCAACATCTACGGCATCACCGTAGGCCGTGGCGCAGGTGCTGTGTCCACCAACACTGCGGTGGGCGCGGATGCGCTGGCGGCAAACACGACGGGGGCTTTCAACTCTGCCGTTGGTGTTCAGGCACTGCGATTTAACACAACAGGTCAGCAGAACTCGGCGTTCGGCTATCAGGCCCTGTACAGCAATACGACCGGAAATTTCAACGCGGCTGGCAGCATGTTTGCGCTGTTTGCTAACACCACAGGCAGTTATAACACCGCCATTGGTTTGAGTGCTCTAGAGAAAAACACCACTGCCAACAGCAATATCGCTGTTGGTTATCAGGCGGCGTACAACACCACCACCGGCTTCAATAACTCCGCCCTGGGAACGCAGGCGCTTTTCACAAACACCACCGGCCAGTACAACGTGGCAGTTGGTACTCTAGCCCTGTACTCCAACACCACCGCCTCCAACAACACCACCGTTGGTTACTATGCCGGGTACACCAACACGACTGGAACAAATTTGACGGCGCTTGGTCAGGCGGCATTGGTATTTAACACCACAGGTTCGCAAAACGTCGCCGTGGGTAACGAGGCACTGCGTTCCAACACCACCGCCTCTAACAACACTGCTGTTGGTTATCAGGCCGCTTACAGCAACACCACGGGTGCAACCAATACGGCTGTTGGTGGTTTGGCGGCATTTAGCAATACAACCGGGGGTGTTGATGCTTTTGGCTATAGGGCTGGATATGGCAATACCACGGGCCACATGAACGTAGCGGTTGGCGGTAATGACACCCCAACTGGATTTGGGCCCGCGCTTCACTCCAATACCACAGGCAACTACAACACCGCAGTTGGGCGTGCTGCGTTGAACGCAAACACAACTGCCAGCAACAACACCGCAGTTGGTGCATTGAGTTTATACAGCACCACCACAGGTGCAAACAACGTATCCGTTGGAGTGCAAGCCCTCAACTCCAGCACCACCGCTTCTAACAACACTGCTGTTGGTTATCAGGCGGCATACAGCAACACCACCGGCAGCGCCAACACGGCTCTTGGGTATCAGGCCGTTTACACGCCAGCAACCTCTTCTAACAACACCGGTGTGGGTTATCGTGCGCTTTATTCCGCGAACAACTCCGGCGCCGACAACACGGCTGTTGGCTCGAATGCGCTGACCGCAAACACAACGGGCAGCGTAAACGTAGCCGTTGGCCACAACGCCCTTGCTGCGAATACAACGGCAAGTTGGAACACTGCGGTTGGACGTGATGCTTTGTTGAGCAATACAACCGGGGGCAACAACACCGCTGTGGGGCGTGCCCTGTCAACAAACACCACGGGCGCGGACAACACCGCTGTGGGCATGGTGGCTCTGTACTACAGCACAGGCAACTACAACACCGCGATGGGCTCGGGTGCGCTGTTCCAAAATACCTCCGCTTCTCACAGCACCGCTGTGGGCTATCAAGCGTTGTACAGCCAGACCACGAGCGGGACAAACACTGCCGTAGGATCGCAAGCTGGTTATAGCCAGAACGCTGGTATCAACAACACGTACATCGGATATCAGGCGGGCTACTTTGATGTAGGAGGTGCCTCTACGTCTAACACCTATGTGGGGGCGTCAGCAGGTATACGATATGGCGCTGCTTCCAACAACAACAATACGGCGTTGGGGGCGAGTGCGCTGGCGGGTTCTGGAACCGTGGCCAACAACACGGGGACAAACAACGTTGCAATCGGTACAAACGCGTCGCAGGGAACCACCAGCGGCTCAAACAACGTGGCCGTTGGCATCAATGCCAACTATGCGACCACCAGCGGCTCCAACAACGTGGCCGTTGGACAAGGGTCCCTGTTTAATAACACCACTGCCTCTAATAATACGGCCGTGGGGCATCAAGCCGGATACAGCAACACGACCGGTGCTGGCAATGTGCTGATCGGTCTTCAGGCCGGATATAGCAACACCACTAATTCCTACAACACGTTTGTCGGTTGGCAAGCCGGATACCTGACCACGGGCACCGAAAATACCTTTGTTGGAAAGCGGGCTGGGTATAACGCAACCACCGGAGCGTATAACACCTTTGTCGGCTCTGGCGGATATGGCGCTGGGCAAGAAATGACCACCGGCTCCAAGAACACCATCGTTGGCGCTTACAACGGCAACCAAGGTGGCCTCGACATCCGCACTTCCAGCAACAACATCGTGCTGTCGGACGGGGATGGGAACCCTGTGATTGCCGCATCTGGCGCTTCTGGTCAGGTCGTCCTGCAACAAGTCGGCTACACCAACCGCTTTCCAGCGATCAAGCAGTCTGGCTTTGGGTACGCCCCCGGCACTTATGGCGCATTGGTTGTCGGCGCTCCTGCTGGCTGGAATCAAACCGTCAGCATCAACTACGATCCGTCCAGCAACGCTAACGGAAATTTTAGTGGTACTGGTGGCGAGGTGATGTTCCGAAATGGCGTGACATTTATTCAGCCAAACAGCGCGAACAACAATTTTCAGGGCGTGATGGTTTTTGAAACCAACGGCTCTGGAGTTCGGTTTAATCAAAACATCGGTGTCGGAGGCACAACCCCAACCAGTTCTGGCACCGGCGTCACCTTCCCCGCCACCCAATCCGCATCCTCTGACGCCAACACGCTGGATGACTATGAGGAGGGGACTTGGACACCGGTGCCCGCCGGTGGGACTACAGCAGGCACATTTAGTGGTGTTGAACAAACTGGAACCTACACAAAAATTGGCCGACAAGTAACTGTAATGGCGGTTATCTATGTCACATCATTCACTGGAACGGGCGATTTTTATGTGAACGGCTTGCCATTTGTCGCCTCGGCAACCGGGTCTTTCACTTTTGCCGTTCAATTTAACGCCAACCCGTTTGGCAATCTACTGACCGGGCCAAATCAAATCGTCGGCCTTGTCGAGGCGACTGGGACAAGGGTTAACTTCCGCGCCTGTGACACTGACACTACCAATGGCGTTTTTAATCAAATGCAATGCAGTGCTTCAACCGTTGAGTACTTGCGTTTCACAGCCACCTATTTTGTGTAAAGGAAACCATCATGGCACTTTCAGAAGTCACCTACATCTCGCAGTTTGACATCCAGCCAAATGGCTGTGTCAATGTCCGAAAGACTACCGACATTCTCAAGGACGGCGTTGTCATCTCGTCAACCTACTGGCGTTGCGTCTTGGTGCCCAACGACCCGCAGGCATCCACGGTGTTGGATGAGGCGTATTACCTCAACATCGCCAACTACGCTTGGAGCCAGCCGTCGCCCCAGCCATATGACCCCAATCCGCCCACTCAAGGAGCCTAGACCATGACCACTTTCACGACCACCATCGACGCGATGTACACCTTGCAGCAGCCTGACCCCAACTACGTGGTCAACGTGCTGTGGACCGTGACCGGTGTAGACGGCAGCAATACTGCCTCCATCGGCGGCAACACGCAGTTCAACTCGGCCGATCAGGAAGGCTCGTTCATCCCTTACGACCAGCTCACTGAGCAGATCGTGATCGGCTGGATTCCCGCCAACCAAATTGAGAGCGCCCAAGCCTGCGTGCAGGGTCAGATTGATTCCATGATCAATCCGCCCGTCAGCCCTGCAAATACCCCGCTGCCCTGGGCTGCATAATGGTATGGGGTTCCATCGCTGCCCCATTTCAGCGATGCTTTGGAGATATCCATGAAAGACGAAGTGAAAGTGTCCCTGCCCCTCATCAACGGCATCCTCCAGTACCTGGGATCGCGCCCCTATGGCGAAGTATTCCAATTGGTCAATGCCATTCACGGTGAAGTGCAGCCCCAAATCCCGATGCCTGCGGCCGCCGCAGGACTTTCCGATGAAGCTGCAAAGCCCGTCACGGACGCTGCCTGACGGCAGCATCGAGCCCGCACACGCCATAGAGGTTCTCTGTGGCGCGTGTGGCTATGACCTCGATCAGGCCGAGTTGGATGCAGACACCTGCTCCGACTGTGGCCAGCCACTGGACCTGAAACGGTCCGTGGCCATCGAGATTACGACGGTACCCGCTGCATCGGGAGCGACTATGTAACCCTGGAGAGATCATGACCGACCAGTCCCGCGATCACGAGATCGCCCGCATCAAGGCTGAGGCCGAAGTCGAACTTCGACGCCTGGAGGCCCAGAGCCCGGCCAAGGAGATCGCAGGCAAGGCGATTGGGAAGCATGGTCTCTTCTACATCACCCTGATCGTCGTCATCGGGGTGGTGTCCTCCTTGTTCCTCGAACAGGAGAAGATTGCTGCCGTTATGGGCCTGCTGGGCGCGTCGCTCACGGCGCTCATCTCCATGCTCAATGGCATTGCTGGGGCCACGCCCAAGCAGGAAAAACCTGAATTCCAGGTCATCCAGCACCTCATCGACAAGCTCGACCGGCTGGATCGGCAGGAACAACCTATGCGTGTGGCTGTGGAAGGCGAGAAGGTCACCGTGACCAAGGGCGACCACCAGGTCGTCGCAAACCGAGGAGGCTCCAATGCTTGATATTCTTGGCGGGGGCATCTTCGGCTCCCTGATCGGCGGCATTTTTCGTCTGGCCCCAGAGGTGCTCAAGTGGCTGGACAAGAAAAACGAGCGCCAGCACGAACTAGCGATGTTCCAGCGCCAGTGCGAGCTGGAGGCCCAGCGCGGCCAGCAGAAGCTCGCCGAGATCGGCGCACAACGCGAAGCGGCCATTGATGTGGGCGTCATGGACGCCTTCAACGCTGCGATCCAGCAGCAGACCGAGATGGTCAAGGCTGCTGGCGGTTGGGTCGCGAGCCTGAGCGCCTCGGTGCGCCCGGTCGTGACCTACTGGATTCTCTTCATCTGGTCCTTTGTCCACGTTTGGTTTGCCTGGAACGCCTGGCTCAACGGCGCGGTCCCGGCCGAGGTCTTCAAGACCATGATGTCCCCGGACTTCAGCGCCCTGGTTGCAGGCACGCTGAACTACTGGTTCCTGGATCGCACCCTGGCCAAGCGGGGGCTTGCGTGAAACTGGACATCGCCACCGAGCTGTGCAAGCGGTTTGAGGGGCTGCATCGTGTCGGCAAAGACGGCTTGATCTACCCCTACATCTGCCCCGCTGGGTTTCCCACCCAGGGGTATGGCACGGTCTACCGCCCCGACGGGCGCAAGGTGACGATGGACGATGTGCCTATCAGCAAGGAAACGGCCGAGCAGTGGCTCAAAGTGGAGCTGCTGCACACCTACGCCCCGGGCGTGGTGCGGCAATGTCCGGGGCTGTTGGCGCTGGCGTTGACCACGTCCAACTGGGCCACCTTCAATGCGATTGTGGACTTCGCCTACAACCTG
>Ga0129333_10004869_pt1 | contig 12574 bp, 12 predicted proteins | sample CPB6_08_DNA_FD_94474 | JGI IMG/M metagenome (GOLD analysis project Ga0129333, IMG submission 94474) | Freshwater to marine salinity gradient microbial communities from Chesapeake Bay, USA - CPBay_Sum_0.6_0.8_DNA | ecosystem: Environmental > Aquatic > Marine > Coastal | place: USA: Chesapeake... | reverse complement strand
GAAGTCACTCAGTTTCCCATGAACCCATCTGAAGCGCTCATGCGCCCGGATGGAAATGAATTTCCAATACATGCTTTAAAAGACAGAAAATTAGAACTTTTAAAATATGAAAAATTACAATCTGTTACGCGAAATGTAAATTTAGAATGGGTTGTTGATTCAAAAGGAGTTGTTACTGGTGTAAAATGGTACGATGACCCACTTGGGCCGTATCGAATGGTTGAACCTCCTCATAAAGATTCAACCGGTAAGGTTCCTCGAGATGTATATGCTGCAGGAACGGACTCATATGACCGGGACAAAGTAGCCGATACAACAAGTGGCTCTTTTGGTTCTTGCTATATAGGAAAAGCATTTATTGATCCTAATCAGTCTTCTTATGTTTTAAAAGTTTGTTCTTACACGGGAAGGCCAAATACTGGGGAAGAATTTTACGAGGCTACTGCAAAAATGTGCATGCTATATGAGGCAAGAAACCTTATTGAATATTCTAACTTACGTATTATGGATTGGTATCAACAAAATGGATTTACTCGCTTTTTAGTAGAACGACCAGATTGGTTATATGCAAACATGCCAACCTCAACTGTGCAAAACAAATACGGTATTGACCCTCAAGCCAAGCCGTATATTATTTCTGCACTTGCTGATTTTTTAGCTCGTGATAAAAGTGCTAATATTCGCAAGTTGTTTGATTTGGAAGATATCAATGAATTAATCAGGTACCGTAAAGAAATGAACTCTGACCGAACCATTGCCATGGCGCTTGTTGCTGTAAATTTGCGTTCCATGGAACAACTGGTTCTTAAAAAGGCAATTGCAGCTTCAAGGCCGCGAATTGCCTTTGAAATGCCGAACTTTACCATCTCTTCTAACGGAGACATACACCCAACGAATTTCCATGGAAACGACGACTCATCTGTTTTCCTCGACATGGGGTTCTCAGGAATGGTGCCGTGAAACGGTTTCTTCCATTCTAAATAACATCTGGGGTTCGCTGGAAGGGCGTTATAGTGAGCGAGTTGCTTATGACTTGTATTATGGTCATCAAGAGCAAAACTCTTATAACTATCTCACGCGCGTGGGCAAGTATCAAATGCCTGCGCGAGTGCGAATGATTAACATTGTCAAGCCTTATTTTGATATTCTTGAGTCAACTGCAGCAAGCAGGCCTATGCCTATGCGTGTTTATGCGGTTGATGAAAACACAATAAAAGAAAGGGCAAAACGTCGGGCAGAAAAAATTGTAGATGTTTATTTGCGCAAGATTGATGCAAAGGCAGAACAATTATCCATTGCTCGTGAACGCATTCGTAGGCAACGCGAAGAAGCTGCTCAAAATCAGCAAGACCAAACAGCCTTAATGGCTCTTGAAATTCAGTTTTCTCGTATTGAAAAAGAATTAAGTAGGGATGAAATTTTGATTGGAGAAGAATTACAGGAAATGGAACGAAAGCGTCAGCTTTCGGAACAAACAATTCGAGAAAGCAAAATCAATGACGCGCTTACTTATTTGAACAACAAATACAAGTACAAGGATATTTTTTCAGAAGGGTTTAAAGACCAATTGATAGTTGACAATCAGATTTATCGTATCAATGATGTTTATATGGGCGACGACCCTTCTTTCCGTCGCTGTTCTCCATCAAACATTTGGTATCAGGCTGATCCTGATTCTACTTATTTAGATCAAGCTAATTGGATTGCAGAGCGTCGGTATTTGTCTCCAGAGGCAATTATTGCCGAATACGGAGGCCGTTTAACCTCTGAACAGCGTTCTGAAATTATAAAGCGTTTTCCTCGTCGTCAATCTGTTGCAGTTGAAATTGCCCGTGGTTTATTTGATGGAAGTGGTGGCTCAACAACTGGTTGCGCAGATGATGTGTACTCGGGTACAATGACAATTTCATCTGATGCTGTTGAAGTTTTTGAAGTTGAGTGGAAAACTGTAAGGAAAGTGCTTGCGCGTCGAAGCAAGGACAAAAAAGATGAATCCATTACGCATACCCATCTTATTTCTGACGAACGTGATTTTAAAGCTGGAGATGAACGTATTGTCCGGTATGTAACAGAGTATTGGAGGGCAACGGCAATTGGTCGAGACATTCTTTTTGATATGCGCCCCTGTGCCTTCCAACATAGGGATATTCGTGATATTTCCCGAGCAAATTCCTCTTATGTGGGATATGCTTATAATGGCTATGACAATCGTCCATATAGCCGTGTGTTGGCTGTTCGTGATGTGGTTATTTTATTTCAACTTGTTTGGTACCAGATTGAATTGCTTCAAGCAATTAGCGGAATGAAAGGGGTGATTATGGATATCACCCAGAAACCCGCCAACATGAGCAATGATGAGTGGCTTTCCATGGCAAAACGTGGTTTGCTGCCTATCAATCCTGCGCAAGTTGAAGAAGAGTCAGGTCGTCCAACGCGATTTAATGCGTTTGCAACATTTGACATGACTTTTGGCAATTCAATTGCTCAGTTGCAAAATCTTCTTCCTGAATTGCAAAATTTAGCTGGTCGTATTATTGGCATACCTCCACAACGTCTTGGTGAAGTTGGAACACGTGAAACACACAGTTCCGCTAAGATGGCCGTTGTTCAAAGTAACATTACTACTGAAACCTTGATGCTAAAAAGCGATAGGATTCAGGAACGAGTTCTTCAGCGTATAGTAAATATCATTCCTTATGCATGGAAAAAAGGCAAGCGTGGGACATACATTTTAGGACAAGATGGTCAACGTATGTTTAATATTTCAGAAGATGAACTTGATGGAATGGCCTTTGAACTTTTTTATGGAGATGGCAACAAGGAACAAAAAGCAATGGAACAATTGATGGGTCTTGCCATGCAAGCCTACAGTGCCCAAGGTTCAATTACATTGTCTCAACTTTCTTCGTTGATGAATATGAACACCCTTTCTGAATTACAAGAAAGTCTTGAATATTTTGAAGGTGTTGCTCGAAAAAATATTTCCGAGCAAGGTCGTGCTGCAGAAGAGGCAAAAGCACAAGCCGCCGAACGGTTGATTCAATTGGAAGCTTCTGTAAAGTCTAAAGCAACTGAAGTTGATTATATGAAAAATGCAATTCAGCAAGCCCAATTGCAATTGCGTCAAGCCGAAATTGAGGCTGGCAATCAGTTGGCGATGGGCATTCAGGAGCGCAAAGCTCAAACTGCAGAGAAAATTGCAAATCAAGATACCAATGTTGAACTTCAGTATCTTGCCAATGACAAAGAACGTTGGCAGGCAGAGGCAAAACTTAAGCAAATTGAATTAGCGCTTGATGGTCTTGCAAATACTCGTGATGGCTTGTCTTCAGCGCCGGATAAGAATAAAATAAGAAAATAATGTCTGTAAATAAAAACAAGGAAGATTTTTATCCATTAGCAAGTCTTCCGGCTGTATTTGAGGCTGTTCCTGCCACAGTACGAGGGCATCATATTTTGTATCCGGGTTATCAATTTTCCAGCCCATTGTCTGTAATTACAGACGTGGGTCGAATCGATTTTGATAAAATTACACATCCTCAGGCTTTGTGGTTGATTGAAAATGAACCTAACTTTGCCAGAAGTAACTTAATAAGAGCTTATTATTTTCGAACTAGTCCTTATTGGGAGGGCGTTGACCCGGAAGTAGGCTCTTTAGTCAAATCAGAAACCAAATGAATACAGGCGAAACTTCGCAAGTAGAAGTCAACAGCAATGTTGACCCGATGCAATTTGCAGATCAGTTCTTTGGCACTCCATCTCTTTCCGAGAATGGATTTGTACAAAGTGAAAATAATTTCACCCAAGCGGAGACTGAAAATGGAATTGATGAAGGGAAAAATCAATTTCAAAATTTAGTCGCGCCAGCCGCAAAGGTGGAAGCGCCTTCCTCGTCTTCTTTAAAAGAGATGATTGGAAAGCGATACAGCGACTTGCAACTGGATGATAATGCGGATGAAGAAACAATCTTCAAGGCGCTCGAAGAGCGTTTCCGTCCGCAACTTCATCCGGTAGCGGCTCGCATTCAACATGCCCTCCAGCAGGGCCAGAATATTGAAGAAGCGATTGGTTCGCTTACGCGACACGATCGTCTTCTTCAAATGGATGATGAGAATTTGGTGGCACTGGCTTATCAAAATGAATACGGACGTTCTGAAAATCGTCCCCATGGAATGGATCAAGACGCTATTGTGTCTCAAATCAAGTCCATGGCGAACAATGGAACGCTTCGTCTTCAAGCAATTAAGCTTCGTGATTCCATTCTCGCTCAAAAGCAAAAGGAGGAAGAGGCTTTCCAGTCTTACCAACCTCAAGATCAGACTCCAGACTGGAGTGACCCGAATACGCGAAAGGAATTTGTCCAAAAGGTTATTGATCCAAGTATCAATAATTTGATTTCATCCAAAGCCAAGATTCCCGGTGTGGATTGGGCCAAGCCCGACCATATCAATACAATCAAGGCCGAAATGATGGAATTTATGACTCCGACCAAAGAGTTAAATAACTTGAGTCCATTTGCCAAGGATGTCCAAGACAACTTGGCCCAAGTGGCTCTTGTTTGGAAACTTTTTAAGTCAGGAGCTTTTTCTGCGCATCAACAACGAGGCAAGGAAGAAGCAAAGGACTCTTTCCTCAAGCAACTCGGAATGATTCCTCCGACTTCTCAACAACAACCAAAACCAAGTGATGCCGAAGCTGCTGATATTCTTGCTGCATTCAGCACGAATACACCTCTTCGATAATCACAAACCCAACTTAAGCCATGCGTATTCTTCCAGGACATGCACTTCCGGCATCGAATACTTCGATGACGGTGCCGTCCCTTGTCCAGATGGCGTTGACGAAACCCGAATACATGTTTGCCGCCCTTGAATTGGGCGCTGCCAACTACACCATGTTCAGCTCGCTGCTGGCCCGCAAAGGCCTGACTGCGTCCCTGATTTATGGTGAAGGCGCAGCCAAGAACATGCGTCTGGTGGGCAACAGCATCATCGAATGGGGTCTTCGTCCGCCCCCTGTGTTCAAGGGTAAGATTGTTTCTTTTACTTCGGCCAGCGAAACCCAGCCGGGTCTGAATGGTGAAATGTTCACCATTGTGGTGGATACTGACAAGTTTATGCCCAACATGGTGCTGAAACTTGTTGACCACCGCACTTTGCTGTTTGTGCAAAGCCGCTCTCAGGTTTCTCCCGGTAATTGGAGTTACCAAGTAAGCCTGAAGTATAACCGGACGGGTTCTTTTGTGGACCCGACTTTGCTTGCTACTGGCAAGGAAATTGAATTTGACCACACCAACTATCCCGAAATGAGCTCGGATGCGTTCGAGCTTCGTACGGGTATGGAGTGGCATCGCAACTACCTGACCATTCAGCGCATTAAGTACACCATGTCGGGTTCTGCCCGTGCTACCAAGGTGATTGTTGAACACAACGGTTACAAAACTTGGGAGACTCGTGCAAACCTTGAAATGATGCAGCATTGGTTCTCTATGCAAGAACGCGCTCTGCTGCTCGGCAAGGCTACTCGTGATGCTGCCGGTAATCACTATCTGCGTGACCTTGATGGTCGCGAAGTGGTGAGCGGTGATGGTCTGCTGGCTTCTGCCGAAGGTTCGCTGAAGTTTGGCTACAATCGCCTGACCCCCAAAGTTCTGCACAATGTGCTGATGCAAATGCAGAATATGCGTAACGACAGCGGTATGCTGGAAGTTGCTGTAATGGGCGGTCGTGAGTTTGTGTACGAATTCAGCGAGATGATGCGTGACGTGTTTGCTGCTAATCCGCAACCTCTTTTCCAAGAAAAAGATGGTGAGCGTGGTGTAAATGGCGGCTTCTCGTGGTATCAGCCTTGGCCTGACACCCGTATTTATGTGGGCCATCACCCGCATCTGGATAACCCGTATGGTGCCCGTGAACTTGTGAATGGTCGTAACCCCAATAGCGGTCGTGCCATTTTCGTAAGCCTCGGTAACCTTGTGGGTGGTGACGCCAATGTGCAACTTGTTGCTCTCGGCAATGGTGAAGAGAACCGCGCTATGATCATGCGTGGTATTCCGGGTATGGCTGGTCCTGCTATCAGCAAGGATGGCCGTATGGAATTAACTGCTCACCCTGTTGATGGTTGGCAAGTGCATGCGCTGAGTGAGACTGGTCTTATTCTGCGCGACCCGATGGGCGTGGCTGAACTGTTCCGTTACCGCGTCTGATTTTAATACTACATAAAATGACAAGCGAAATCGTCAAGATCAAGAACGTGGATTCCAATCGGTACAAAGAACACGTTCCTGTATTTGTAACGCCAACCCTTGATGCCCTTCACGGGGTATTGATTGTGGGACAAAGGCGTTTCCAGACCGAGATGCGTGAAGGCAGTAGGGCAAAAGATGGTCCCATCCATGTAGCTATTGCTGAAGTGGATAGGAACAACGAGCCCATTGGTAAAGTGCCAATGGAACTTACTGAAGAAACGCAAATCGCCATTCTTCCCGGGGAACAGTACGATATGCGAAACGCAGCAGACCGCTTGGTTATTGACATGCTCAAAGCCAGCGAGTTCTATGTTGAAAATGAGCAGATGTACAATCCCGCATCCCTTCAGCGTGTTACGCTGGATGATCCGATGCGTTCCGCTCGCCTGACCAATAAGAAAGCAGATTATGTTTTCAAGGCTTTGGAAATGCTTCGCAATCAAACAGCTACTGGACGCGCGGATCTTGCTTTCATGCTTAAGCAGCCCGCAATGCGAATGACGGCGGAACAAATCGACGCTTATCTCAATAGCGTTGCAGTTGATACGCCTGCTCTTTTGCTTGAACTGTTTGACAAATCTGATTTTGAAGCTCGTGTGCTTATCCGTCGTTGTGTGCAAATGCGTTTGCTTACTCAACGTGGTGATGCCATTTACAACGGAGAAACTTGCATTGGACTTGATGAAGACCAAGCAATTGCTTGGCTGAAGCAACCTGCCAATGACAACTTTGTTGCAAGCCTTGTAGGCAAGCTTCGTTCAGAGAATATGCATAGTGAAGGTGTGCTTGAACGTCCTGCTAAACGAGGACGTCAGGGAGGGAAAAAAGAGGAATCGCTCAGTGATAGTATTTCTTAATGATACAATGCAATGACGACCGCCCTTAGTATGCACGAATACATGCTTGAACTTCTCCGAAAGGAGGAAACAGGCACCGTGGATCCTATTGTGGCGTCGTCGTTGCTTTCGGCCGCGCAAATAAACTATCTGACAACCAAGCTGGATGCGGTTGACTCCAATGCCCGGATGCTTGACACCTTCAGGGTGCTTGTGCCTCCGGCTTTGGTGATAAACAATACGGGTGGTACTGCTCCGGAAACGGAAATATTTGACCTCCCATATGTTCCCAACCCTCCACTTGGTGTCAGTCGCGGTTATTGGCGTGTGTTGAATGTGTCATTTAAATTGCTGCTCGCCAATGGTACGCCTGCACCATGTTCTTATCCGGGTGGATGGACTGTTGCACGGCCAATACCAAGGGACAGCCGCATGGCGGTAGAACGAGATCCTCATTGGAAACCGACTGATTGGGAGCCGTATTATTATTTCTCGGGCCATACGATACGTTGTTGGACGGGTTCTACGACATATGCAACCCAAGCAAGGGTTGAGTATATCCGATATCCGGTCGACATTGATATCAACCAGCCCGTTAATCCCGAACTTCCATCAAGTGTTAACAGGGAAATTGTTCATGTTGCTGTGCGTTCTTACTTGGAGGTGTCACAAAGCCAACGCTATCCGACCAACCTTCAAGAACGTTCTCTTAACCCATAAACTCTCATCTCATGTCTCTTAATCAAGCACCTGTTCGTATTGTGATGGATAGTCTTAATGCCAGCTCTTTTGTGCTGAGCGGTACTACCATCAAGATTACGACTCCTCATGGGCCTCTGCCTGCTTTCGACCAAGCCGATGTAGTGGCTACCAGCTGTTTTAAGGCTTGTCCTTCTGCCTGTACGCTTCAGGAAACTGAAATCGAAGTAGCTCTTCCCGAATCTACTTGCGAATGTCCGTGGCAGTGGACCCTTAAAGTAGAAACGGTAGGCTGCACCGACCGTGTCTATCAGCCTACTGATATCTGGGGCAATATGCGCCAGTATGCTTATGGCGAAGAGGGTGTGGCTCTTACTGTTGCCAACATCATCAGCAACATTGTGGCTCAAGTGAATGCGGACCCGTATTCGCCTGTGACTGCTGCTGCCAACGGTGGTGGTACTGGTATTATTCTTACCGAAAAGGATTGCTCCAGCGCCCAAAAAACCTGCGGGTTTGAGGTGGCTGTACCTCCCGGCAATACTGTTACGGTAAATACGGCGCATACAGATGCCGTTCTTGGTGCTGTGGAAATCGCTCGTCTGTTCCCCATCCTGCCCGGTATGGAGTGCAACGACCCGATTCTGCCGCGTGGCGCCAAGTGGTGTCTGTATAAGTTTACTGTCCGTACCAGCAGTCAGCTGCGCGACCCCCATCTGCATGATGTGGCCGTAACCACGCGTGAGACCACGTATGAGATTTACGTGGACAATACGCTGGCTACGTTTGCTGCTAACTGGGATACGGAAATCCTTGCTGCTATCAGCTGTCTCTAATGACGGTAGCAGGGACATTCTCCCTTATGTTGCTGGCAGTGCTGGTGTGCGGAGGTCTTTCCGCCGCCAGCCTGCCGGGCAACTTGCTTTATCCCATATGGCAATACCTTGACTTACGGGTTCGGTCGGGTGTATTTCCTAAAATGCTGGCAAAACCCCTTTTGTTATGCAATACATGCATGGCAAGTATTTGGGGGACTTTTGTTTTTTGGATTGGTGGTTTTGCCCTTGATTTGATTATTTCTTGGAAATCGGTAATTATTTGGCCGATAGTTGTGATTGCAACTGCTTTTTTAAATCACTTATTTTGGTGGCTGTATTTGGCCCTGCATAAAATTGCCACTTCATGCCAACCATCGCAGAATTACGGTCCATCATCCGGGGCCAACTAACAGGTCAGGTTCCTGTTGATGATGTACGTCTTCGTGACCGATGGCTTGACCAGGTCATGCATCAGCAACGCGCTTTGCTGATTGCTCAATATGGCCGTGGGACGGGTGTTCCGCAGAGTTATTATCAAATCATAGACTGCCTTGAAGTGCAATGCGGAGAGGTTGAATGTTATGGTATAAAATCCGGAGTTAAGCACAATTATATTGTTGTGCCTCTTATTTCATCTATACGTGATGCCGTTTCTTATTTGGGCACAGTAGATGGTCAAATGAATTTTACAGAAATGTCCTTGAGTGGATTTAATGCTCAGGGAGGTCGATTTGGAAGAAAACCTCCTGCTTTTACATTAATTCAAGACAAAGCTTTATTAAAAGACTTGCCTCCTGTAAAAATAATTCGTCTTGTGGCTGTTCTTTACAATCCTTCGCATGGATTGTGTGGTCAGTCTATTGATGACTTTTTATATCCAATTGATGACGAGGATATTGCGAAATTAACCACGTTATCAATTAAGCAAATTGCAAGTACGTTGAATATTCCTCCTGATATTCAAAACGACGCTGCCGGTCAAATGGCTCCATCTAACCAGCGTTAAGCATAATCAATCATGAAACTCCGTGTAAATGTTCAAACCATCCTTGGCGGAAATTACATTCCCCAAGGCGCTCATTTTGATATTCTTGGAACAGAAGTTCGGCAAGTTGAAGAGGGTTGTCATTGTAATGGTTCGCACAAAATGGTAAACAAAAATCATTATCAAATTTCAGTAAATGGAGAACTATATTGGATAACTGAAGATTTTGTAACAGTAATTCCAGTAAGCGATAGCAATATGCTTGAGCCGGGTTCTCCACAAGACCGAATTGATGATCGCAATGCAACCACGCGTGTAATGCCTAATTTTAAGCCCGGAGAAATGTGGGAAAGGGCTAAATTGATGAGTATTATTGATCTTCGTAAACGAAAGTAATTACAAGTTAAACAGTGTGAATTACGTTACAATAAATCAATTATTGGATTTAAAAAAGGGTAAAATATGGTTTGATTCGTATAAGGATTTATTGGGATGGAAGTCTGAAGAAAGAGCCAAGTCAATGGCTAAGAAGTGGATGAAACTTCTTTTAGAAGAGACCATGAAAGCGATGATTGACGAAGCTGGTATATTGGCATTGCCCATTAGGTGCGATGCTCGCATATATATCGCAGATCTTGCTGCTCGTAGTAGTTACTCTTCAAGGAAGGTATTTCCGGGTTTAAAGCCAACCATAAGGCATCATTGTGTGCTAGTCAACTTTCCACTTCAACATGCCGATAGGCATAAGAAGAATGGGAAAAGGGGCTACTATCGTGTTCGACTGGAGTATCAGCACAAACTTCGAATTCAACAACGTCTTGACGAAGGCGTAATTTACTGTGACGCATGAGCACTATAGATGACTTGCTGATTAAGGTTAGCACGTATATGCCTTCGTTGGTTCTTCGTCGAGAAGAAGCCATTCAGTTTGCCATGGAAGCTATCAGGCATATGGGCCTGACGCATACCATGAAAATGAAAACTATACAAGTAGAAGTTACTGACCAGCAAATTTGCTTGCCGGATGATGCTGTTCGTGTGCTTCGTATTTCCCGTGATTGTCCGGGTTGCGAACCTTATGAAACCGTACAGGAAGGTCGATATATTCGATTTCGTGGACAATGTCCTACTGCTCCTGTCATTGTAAGGTACTACGCCTATCAAACTGATTCAAATGGAGAGCCTACAATTGGCGATGAATTGGAGGATGTTATTTTTTGGTGGACTCTTAAAGCAAAACTTTTAGAGTCTTACTTGAATGGCAAGTTGCCGGGAGAACAATTTGGATTTGTACAAAATGAATTAAATAAGGCCAAACGGGCTGCACGTTCTTCTTATCGCTCTTTCTCTCAAAGTGAAATGGAAGAAATGATTGCATTAATCCGCGCCCCTTATGTGCCAGTAAGAAATCCCGAGTTCTAAAATGCCAAAAGAAGTAAACTCATTTACGGGTGGAGTTGACCGGGACTCTGACCTTCAGATTGTTCCCAACAACAAAGCGCGGTTTATGCAAAATATGCGTAACCGGAGTGTTGATGGAAAGACTTTTGTTGTTGTGACAGTTGGCGGGATGACAAATGAGTTTCAGCTAACGGATGGGTTTTTACCTCTTGGATATGCCGAGCACGAAGGAGTAGCTTTTATTTTTAGCCATAATCCAACTACTGGCGAGGGAGAAATTGGGACATACCCTTCTCCTCGGACTCCGGCAAGCCCACTTTACCCAAGTTATGAGCCAGTATATCGTCCTTTGCAAAACTGGACAGGGGCAGTAGACCCAGACCCTGAAATAACGCCAAATCCTATTCGCCTTGATTTTCGAACAGACCTTTTTCAGTTTGACTGTGCATATCCAATTGAAGCCGAAGCCCAACTTTCTTATGATGGCAGTGTAATTCTGTGGTGGACTGATTTTAAAAATCCGTTGCGCTGGTTAAATACTGGATTTATTCATGCAACTGGCGCTTACAATGATGAATATTACTGGACTGGCAATCTTATAAATAAGATTAATGTATTTAGCGAAACATGCTCGCATCCGCGCGTAAGTCTTTTTAATGACGTTCAAGTCAATACGGGCGGTAATTTACAAGGAGGAAATTACTTTTTCTTTGTTCGTTATGCAGATATTGCCTTTAACTATTCCTCTTACCTGTGTGAGGTTGGACCTATTCAAATCACCATTGACGACACTGACGATGGCGTGACAATGGGTGGTGTTCCTGCTTTTGAAGTTTGCGGAAAACAAATTACAATTAAGTTATCAAACATTGATTCTACCACTTATCCTTACATAGAACTTGCTGTTGCTTATTTTCATAATGACACATTTAATTTAAATAAGATAGTAAAATTCTATCCTACAATTGGAGGTTCATCTGAGTTGACAATTACAATTAATGGAACAGAAGAGTTGGCGGATTTAACTATTGCTGAACTTCTTCGAACAAAAGGCGAGTTAGACGTTCCCAAAACAATTACGCAAATTGATGGGCGTCTTTGGGGTGGAAACTGGAAAAAGTCATTTGTTAATTATGTAGACCTTGAAAATATTGCTCAAGAGGTTTTAGTAAAGCCACCCGACCCGGCAGAACTTCTTCCTGAAGCAACAATTATGTCTTGGGCGAGTGACCAGCCTCCGTCAAACAACCAGAACTATCAAAAAACATTAAATACAAACGGATATTTCAGAGGTGAATCCTATCCGTTTGCAATTTCTTTTGTACTAAAAGATGGGCGGACAACACAGCCATTTCCTGTAAAAGGTTATGACGCTTGGTACGGAAACCCCGGCATTACAAATAACAAAGGAATTTTACGATTTCCGTCTAATAACAATACTGGTTATGAATATGTGGATCAATTTAATCCATTGCAACCGGGTATTGCAATAACAAAAACAATGGGTGTCAAGTTTGACACCACAAACATTCCGTACGCAAACTGGAGTCAATGGGCAAAAGACAATATCTGCGGATTTTATTTAATG
>Ga0129333_10004868_pt1 | contig 12578 bp, 14 predicted proteins | sample CPB6_08_DNA_FD_94474 | JGI IMG/M metagenome (GOLD analysis project Ga0129333, IMG submission 94474) | Freshwater to marine salinity gradient microbial communities from Chesapeake Bay, USA - CPBay_Sum_0.6_0.8_DNA | ecosystem: Environmental > Aquatic > Marine > Coastal | place: USA: Chesapeake... | reverse complement strand
CGCGGAGGACGCCGAGGAGAACACCGAAGACGCGGAGGATGCCGAGGAGGATGCCGAGGAAGACGCGGAGGATGCCGAGGAGGATGCCGAGGAGGAAGATTCTGAGGACGAGTCTCTCTTTTCTGACGATGAGGAAGAGGAATCAAGCTCATCTTCATCTTCTTCATCCTCAACCAAGAAGCTCCGAACTATCCCCCTTAGCCTGAAGAAGAATCTGAAGTAAAGAGGATAGAGAGAATAGAAAGAGGATAGAAGAGAGAATTGTGTGATTGAGATGAGAGAATTGTGTGATTGAGATTGTTGCGATTCATAAAATTTATTGAACTTAAACTTAAAACAAAACACAAGAAGTGTTTTGTTAGAATTTGTAAGTTTGTAAGGAGATTAAAATTGATTTTATATTATATTTTATATAGTGTTGTAAATCCCATCTGTTCAGTCTCAAGATCTGTTCAGTCTCAAGATGTCTCAAGAAAACGATCGTTTTTGCTACATTCGCCGCAGTGGTCAAGGATGGACCCGTGCACGTCAACACCACAATCAGGCTCTTCTCAGCTTTCTTGCACAGTACAATCTCAACAACCCAGTTCCAATTCAGATTTCTGTTCCTCACCAAGACGGAGGAAATTTTGTTGCACACTTTCGTCACAGTGATGACGGCGACAATGATCAGACACAGAACACCTTATGCTACTATGTAGATGAGTATGGCCAACACGTCGACATTATGATTTGCAGACCAGTATACGCCGCGTATATCAACCGGATTGTCGGATAGTCGGATAGTCAGGATTTTGTGATTTGTGGATTTGTTATTTGTTAAGATCAATAAATTGTCTATCGTGCAAACGATAAACAAACATAAAATTGAATTAAATAGATATATTCCATATCAACTCTGACGCATATCAACACAATGGCTGACAATAAAATTAAAGTTAATATCAAATTTCTTTCTGGGGAAGTTCTACCTCTTGAAATTGATTCTCAAATTTCTCATTCAGATTTCATCAGTTCTGTATTTGCTAGTTTAGTTAGTTTAGACAACATTCGTTTTCTTTCTCAGCTCTCAATTTCCCGTTTTGTTGAAAACGAGTTCGTCTCTATTGAACCACTATCGAAACTCCTTCTCCCTCAGCCTGATGAAACATTCTATATATACATCGATCCTTCAGCCTACTCTGTCAGAATTTCTCTTTCTTCTACCGAAGTCTGGGATGACAATCGCACTCGTTATGATTTATTTACATGTCATCTCCAAGAATACAATGGTTCTACTTTCAATATTATCTCACAAGGCATCTATGCTTTTACAAACACCACTTCTGACACTACTTCTGAAAATATCCTCTTTTTCTTGGAAAATGATAAAATTCCTGCTGTACTATTTGGACGATTTCGAGATGAATGGGAAATCCATATCCCTGAAGATATGAAGCCACTCCGTGGAATACAAGAACTGGTCAATTATAGCCCTATTGGAAAGGGTCTATCAGATGCAGCAAAAGAACGTATTATTTATATGTTATCTGAAAAATTCAGTCAATATCTTGATGTCCAGTTTCACAGAGAAGACGAAGAAGACGATGAAGACGAAGAAGAAGAATATCAGAACATAGAACAGTAGAATTTGTTGTTGTGTGGTTTTAAGTCAATAAAATTTTTAAGTCCGTTGACTTAAAAATGATTTAAATGTATTATAAAAAAAGACAACAAAAGATGGAACAGAATTGTAAGAGCTTTAGACGACAAACATACCAACTTATCAAAGAAGAGAAGTGGGATTTGATTGAGTCAAATGACTGCAAGTGTAATTTTTGTGAACGTATGGGAGAATTTCCTTTGTCATCAATTATACTCTGGTGCAGAGAGATTACACCAGATGTTTTGAGAACAATTGAACGTATTTATAGATCTAAATATGGGTATAATGAAGACTTTTGGTTTAAAGTTATTATTGCAACTCGACCAACAATTAATAAATTATCTTACTTTATTGAGAATAAACTGATTGATGTGAATTGTGGATCTTATTATACTCTTTTAGGTTATTATTCTATTTTTTTTGAATCAACGTATTGGCAGTTGCCTTTTAATTATATTACATCATTAGATGGTTTCAATATTAATATTCAAAACGAATCAGGAGAAAACGCTCTTCTAGAGATTTTAAGAGAAGACTATTACGATAAAGAGGATTTTAATAGAGAAGATAGAGAAGAAAAATATATAGAAATATATAATGATAAGATAAGATTTCTTCTAGAAAAAGGTTCAGATCCTCTTCTTGAGGATAAACAGGGTGTATCTGCGTTAGACTATGTTAAAAATTTGACTACCTTTCCAGAACAACAAAAGAATAGATTAATCACTATTCTTAAAAAGTACATATAAAATTGATAAAACAAACAAAGAAGTAATGAAAGTATTCACATCTGACCAACTCAATATGTCATCCGACCAACAACTGTGTGATCTTCTTAACGAGTTTTACGAGGATATCGACCGAGATATTTTCAGGGCTGTTTTTTCTGCAATTCGAGCCGCGCAAATTGAAAACGAATTTGTTCTTCGTCCAGAAATCTTCGATAATCTTCGTCGTCTTATCATAAATCTCGCCAATCCTCAATTAAACGATTCAGTTTCACTAAATATATACGCGACAAGCGATTCTACAAGAGGTTCAATTACTCTTATTCATTTGAATCCATTGATCTCTCATCTCTCTAGAGCAGAATTTTTTCTTTCTCCTCCTCCTATTTCTTCTCTTCTGCCTCCTCTCCCACCTCTCCCTAGAGATTTTCTCCCTCTCTCTCTCCCTCCTCTCCCACCTCTCCCTAGAGATTTTCTCCCTCTTTCTCTCCCTCCTCTTCAACCTCTCCCTAGAGATTTTGTTCTCCCACTATCTCTTCCTCCAATTGGACAATTTTCCCCACCTCCACCGCCACCGTCTCTTAATATTTAGACACATTTAGATAGACACACATTTAGACAGAGATATATGATAAAGTATGATATTTTAAGTCCTCTTAGGACGACTTAAAATTGATTTATAAGCTTTGTTTGAATAATATAAGTAAACAAAAATGAGCGAACAAGAGAATAAGTACGAACGATACTACGAACAGGAGTGCCCTGAAAAAGGTGACTATGTTATTGTTAAAATCAACGAAGTCAATGAAGATGTGGGCGCATACGTATCTCTTTTAGAATACAATCTTGAGGGAATGATACCAATAAGTGAATGTACGACTCGCCGATTCAGATCACTTAGCAGTATTGTCAGAGTTGGAAGAACCGAAGTTGCCCTTGTTACAGACGTTGATAAGGAAAGAGGGTATATCGACCTTTCTAAATCAAAAGTTTCTTCTGATGATATTGTTAAATGCGAGAAGAAATGGAATCGAGCAAAGTTTGTACAAACTGTTATGACAAGTCTATCTATTAAATTATCTATTCCTTTATCTGAAATTAACAAAGAAATTACTTGGCCTCTTTACAAGAAATACAATTCAGCTTACGAAGCATTTCTTATGTATCTTGATAATCCTATTTCTGTTCCTGAAATAAACGATGAACTTGGAGAAATTGTCAAAAAACGTTTGGAGCCTTCAACCTATAAATTCAATGCAGAAATCGACGTTACCTGTCTCAAATCTGAAGGAATCGAGGCTATCAGAGACTCTCTTAAATGTGCTTTAGTTGCTTATCCGCAATTATCTATTACTCTTATCAGATCACCTTCTTTTTTGTTATCTATTAGTGACGAGGATAAGGATAGAGGATTAGTTTTTCTTAATGATGCTTGTGATATTGTTAGTAAGAGAATTAAAGATTTTGGAGGAGATATGTCTGTAAAGGTTTCTCCTTATCTTGTTTAATATTTATAGTTTAATATTTTATACTTAATAAAGTATAAAATGACATCAATTCAAATGACAGTCGCTGGAGAAATTCTACCATTGAATGAAACCTTTGAAGGAAAGACATTTTTTAGAAAGTATTTTCAAAAAGGATATTGGGAGAGTTTAATCTATCAAATACTTCAGAATAAAAAACATCAAAATATTGTAGATATATATCGACTTGCCGATGAGTATGTTGATATCGAGTTATTGAATGTTGACATTGTTTTACCTCTTCAAACAATATTAAAAATGACAAAAGTAAAAACGTTTCTTCATAAAAACAATATTGCATATATTGACTGGAAACCAGATAATATTGGTATGGACCAAAATGGTGAATTCAAGTTATTTGACTTTGATGGAAGTGGAATCTTTAATGATCAAGGAAAATGGACATTTGAAGCACCTAATATGTATGCCAAAAGGAGTGCACCCAAAGGATTGTCGCCCAAACAAATTGACAATTGGACATTTCAGAAATATTTAATTGAACAAATTAATAAAATAAATAAAAAAACAAAAAATAAAATGTGTGATCTTATGACTACTAAAAAATATATGAACAGGCCATCTCCACCCTATCCAGCAAATAAATGTAAGGGAGAAATTATGCAAGGAAATGACGGAAGAATGTACGAATCAGTTGCTGATAAAAATGGTATACATAGATGGAAATTGAGTCTTCATACCATAAGTAAGTCTACTCGTAAGTCTCGTAAGTCTACTCGTAAGTCTCGTAAGTCTACTCGTAAGTCACGTAAGTCTACTCGTAAGTCACGTAAGTCTACTCGTAAGTCACGTAAGTCTACTCGTAAGTCACGTAAGTCTACTCGAAAGTCTACTCGTAAGTCTACTCGTAAGTCTACTCGTAAGTCACGTAAGTCTACTCGTAAGTCATCAAATGATGATGAAAAGATAAAGGAATATTTTAGAAAAGCCCTCAGCAAATATGATGATTATCTCTTCCCAAGCGTTTGGAAGCATCCTATTACAGGAAAACAGGTAAAAACATCAGACAAGGCAAAGAGATTATTTGAAGAAGTTAAGAGAGAAATGAATGTTAAAGGAAAAAGGTGTAATGTAAAGAAAAGCACAACAAATAAGAGAGAAGATTTGATAAAAGAGTTAAGAGCTTATGTCAAGTGTTGGGAAAAGAAGACAGGAAGAAATCAGGATTTGTCTATGGAAAGATTGAAAACAGAATCATTGGCTGATATCAAGAAACATCTAAAGTTCTATAGAGATAATAATAATTTGTAAAATTGATATTTATAAGGCATTATTGTTACAAATATAACTTATAATGAGCGTACACGTGCAACTGTTGTCTGGAGATACTTTGTCCTTTGATATCTTTGAAGGATACAAGTTCAGAAATCTTCGTGGAGAGTTCTATGACAGAATGGTAGATGAATTCTCTATTAGAGAGTTAGAGTGCATTGTTATTTTTTATGATGGTGAAGAGGTAGAATTAGATGATTTGGTTAAGGTTGGAGAGACGTATAATGTTCTAGTTAACAATGTGTGCATTTCTCTTCTCTATGATACTGAATATAATACGATAAGATTTGAACACGATTATGAACGTTTCCCTGATTCTGCTGTGGTTAAGATAACAGAATCAGTAACAACAAATATGGCTAACACATATCGTTGTCTTTACAATGAACTGGTTAACGGATTTCAATCTGATATAGATTTTTTCGACTCTGATCCAGATAATTATTATAGAGAGAATACACTTCCAACATTTGAGGACTATGCACAGAACAAGTATGGAGCTGATCCAGAGTTTGAAGATATTGTAAAGGAGTACATTGATTATTGTATTAGAAAGGGATTTAATGTAGAAGAATTTGATTACGAATAAACCTTATTATACCTTATTATACGTACATATGTACGTATAATGTCTTATGATAATATCATTTCTTTATTCTAATGTCTTATGCTAATGCTATTTCTTTTTTATATAAATCTACAAGGTATATCAACAAATCTCTACATTTACCATTATCATCAATTATTTTTACTAAAGGAGCGAATCCTCTATTTCTTAAACCTAATAATGTTGATAATTTTTCTATATCAGTTTGAACAGTATTTATTGCTTGTAAAGTTTCTCCACCCTTTTCTTCCCCTCCCCTCAAATTTATTGTCTTTCCATTTTCTACCATATTTCCAAAATCCCATAATACCCATAATTTTCCATAAGTACCAATTTCGAAGTCTTCTCCCTCAATCGAGTATTCTAATGTAGAATTTTCATCAACGTTTTTATAGAGAATATTTCCAGTATGTAAATCTCCGTGAACTAATCCTTTATTTTCCAATGCCAAACAGGCAATAATAACTTGAATCAACATAGAAATAATTTTAATCTTATTTTGACGTAACATAAATTCTTTCTTTATAGAAAATAATGAACCATCGTATAGTTCAGATATAAACATAGTACAATGTTCTGAACCAGCCTTTTTTGGATTACAAGCTTCACATTCGATATGTTCAAAGACAACAGGAAAATTAAGCAATCCCGGTCCTTCTGGATTAAACGGGCTAAATTCAGAATATCTTTTATATTCATTCTCACTTTCAGCATCTGTTTTCACCACCTTTATTGCTAAATGATACTTATGAATTAGCTTATAAACTTTTGAGTTAACTCCTTGTTCGCTCATTAACTTAAAATCTTTATCATCTATTCCACCCACAAGATTACATAAGTCTTTAGGTGAATAGTTTTCATTAATATACTGTTGTTTCTCATACATACTATCAATATATTCCTGTATTGTAGGATATAACGATGAAGAGGACGAAGAAGAGGGTGAAGAGGGAGAAGAGGGTGAAGAGGGTGAAGAAGAAGAGGGTGAAGTCAAACGTTTTGATTTTCTTGGGGGAGATGAAGATGGAGAATAATATTGATCTTCAGACATTTTTATATTATATCATATAATATAAATACAAAAACAAATTACTATGTTTCTCATTTTTATAATTTATAAAATAAAATATGTCTGAATCAGAATCTTTTAATTTTTACGATTTTTTTACAAGATATAAGCTATTCATAGTCCCTATAACATCATTGCTAATAATTCTCACATTTATTTACCTAGTAAGCTCCTGTAACTGTCCTAAGGGTGACAAGGGTGATAAAGGAGACAAGGGAGACAAGGGAGATATAGGGAAGGTTGACCTATCTAATTATAAAGGAAATGTTAATATATCTGGAAATATCGTAGCAACAGGGTCAATAAAAGCAAAAAATAATTGTGAATTATCTTGTCAAAATCCCGCTCCATTGCCTACATCTCCTTCTTCGTCTTCTGGAGGATTATCAGCTGGGTCTATCATTGCAATTATAATAGCTTCTCTATTTGTAGTAATAGTAATAGGATTATCAATAAAGCATCTTAGTAATATGACGTCAAGGTCAGGTTTACGTCCTAGTTCCGCAGCTGGCTTTGAACTACAAGAATTATAACAAAGATAAAAACGATTTTTATATAAATACATATTACTTATATAAACACATACTACTATAATATATACACAAATATGTCCGACTCTAAAAGCGATTATGACGCACACGTCGAAGTGTGGAAGATGAAAAAACTTATCAAACGCCTCTCTGAAGCACGTGGAAATGGAACCAGTATGATATCCCTTATATGCCAACCTGATACACAAGTCAGTCAAATATCAAGACTTCTTACCGAAGAATACGGCACAGCTACAAACATCAAGTCACGAGTCAATCGCCTCTCTGTATTAGAAGCAATTACCTCTGCTCAACACCGTATGAAACTTTACAATAAAATTCCACCAAATGGCCTCGTACTTTACTGTGGAACTATTCTAACACAAGAGGGAAAGGAAAAGAAGGTCACTATTGACTTTGAGCCATACCGTCCTATTAATACAAGCCTTTATATGTGCGACAATAGATTTCACGTAAATCCTCTTATGGACTTGCTAGATGACAGCGATGTATTTGGTTTTATTGTAATGACAGGTGACTCTTGTCTTTATGCAACTCTTCAAGGAAATACACATAATGTCTTATATCAATTTGATGTAGACCTTCCTAAGAAACATAATAAGGGAGGTCAGTCTTCTGTTCGTTTTGCTCGTCTAAGAGAGGAAGCAAGACATAACTATCTAAGAAAGGTAGCAGAAATTGCAACTCAACAATTTATTATAAATGACAAGTGTTCAGTAAAAGGAATTATTTTAGCTGGACTTGCTGACTTTAAAACTGAACTCTATAACTCTGCTCTTTTCGATCAAAGACTAAAGAGTAAAGTAATTAAAATTGTTGATGTTTCCTATGGAGGTCAGTCAGGATTTAATCAGGCAATTCAGCTTTCTGCAGAGATTATCGCAAACAATCGTCTGGTTCAAGAAAAGGCCTTGATTCAGTCTTTCTTCACAGAAATATCTTTGGACTCTGGAAAGTACTGCTTTGGTGTAAAAGACACTTTATATGCCCTAGAACAGGGAGCTGTAGAAACTCTTATTGTACACGATTCTTCTCAAGAAAAAATCGAAGTAAAAGAAGAACAATTTCTTTTCACAGAATGGATAGCAGAAAACTATCAAAAATACGGCGCAAAGCTAGAATTTGTTACAGATTGCTCTTCGGAAGGATCGCAATTCTGTAAAGGCTTTATGGGAATAGGAGGCCTCCTCAGATGGAAGTTAGATTTAGACGTAACAGTAGATGAAGATTATGAAGATACATATGACTTGGATGATACAGATGACTAAAGAAGTCAAACTTGTTGGACCCGAATCATATGAGTCAATAGTATGAACAGAAATATTAATTTAATGGAGCATTTATATATCAAATACCACATTATAAAAATCAGTATAATTACAGACCTCTTCATTTAGTTATAGTATAAAAATTTAAGTAATGTGAGACAGTAATATGAATAAAGATAATATTTTATATTTTATGATATAAAATATGAGCAGATCTATGTTTATAACTACTATAACTATAGCAATAATAGTTATAATATCCATAATAAGTATAATAAGTATTATAACACCAAGTTGCGAGAGTTACAATAATATATATCTCAAAAATGTTAGTCAGATAGATGCTATAAAGAACCCCTTCTTTCAGATATATATTAATTTTGACAAGAAAAAGATCCCTAAAGATGTATACGATAATATAAAGAAATACGCTCCCGAATGTACTCATATTATTGTAGATGAAGTAGATATAGAAAAATTTTTAAATAAATACTATACACAATCAGTATTAAACACTTTCAAATCTTTAAAATCAGGTGCACATAAGGCAGATCTGGCACGTTATTGTCTATTATACATATACGGAGGAATATATATGGACATAAAGGTTGAATTAATAAAACCCTTAAAAGATGTATTTAACAAGGGAGATGATTTATTTTATTCTGTCCTTTCATATAGAGGTGATCATATAGCACAGGGAGTTATAAAAAGTCCTCCTCGTAATCCATTATTTTTATCACTAATTGACTATGTAGTTAAAACACAGAATCCAAGAGATTTTCACGATTTTTGTAAAGACCTTTACATTAAAGTTAAAAAAGATGTTGGTAAAGTAACAACAGGACTTTTAATCGGAAAGAAAGAAAAGTATTATCTATTTAAAGAAGTCTGCGAAACTGATTGCTCAAGGTGTCACGATGGATGTGACACTAAAGGAAGATGTTGTTTTGTATGGGACGGAAACACTCCTATTATAAAAACAAGAAGAAACTCTTATCCTTGGAAATAAGGTTGAAATAAAATTTTAATGCCTCTGATAAACTATTGGAGTTTTCCAATTTTTTCCATAACCTCTTTCTAAATACGGTATTGGATTATTAGGAACTGATATATAATAATCTTCAAATGGTACATTTTTAATAGGAAAAACTTCAGATTCTTTATAGTAAAATTTTGACCATCGTTCACGATGTTCTTTCTTATCGTATCTAATTATTCCTTTATCATCCTTTGAAACTACAAAAAGATCTACCCAAACATTTGCTTTTAGATCACGTCTCTTAACTTTATATATATAGTTATGTACTAATACAATTTCATATATAGGATGTGTCTTAAGTACACTTGATAGTTTTTCAAAGTCTTCCTGAAATATGCACACATCAAGATCATCATCGTGAGGTATGATTCCTTTATCTCTAACTGCTCCTAAAAGAGTTCCTCCATCTGCCCAATAAGAAATATTATTATCAGAACAGATTTTATGAAAGTCTTTCATACACTTTTTTAGAGCAAATTGTATAAGCTGTATATTGTCATAACATTTCGCGCATTTTTCACATTTTTCACATTTCTCGCACTCCTTTCCTCTATTTTTATATAGTAATATTGATAGGACTATAATTGTAAGAATTAATAATGATACAAATATCTTCATTTATAATTAATAAAATATTTACTCATCAATTTAATTACAAGTTAAAACGTGATGTATAGTCTTTATACGATCCCTCGATGCTACTGTTACTTGGACGTTGAATCATAAGGGCTGGATTTACAATATACCAATTGTCTGTCTTCTGTAGATTCTTCCAGTATATGTCTATGCAGTATTTTTGCGAATAGGGCAAGCGTTCTTGATCACTGAGATGTCTTACCTTGAGAAGTTGTGATAGACCGTATTTAAAGTTTTCCAAGAGTTTCTGGTAGTAATGTTTATTAACAATATAGGCAGTAGTCGTCTGTCCGCTTCTCAGTTTTAATGTACTTTTATCAAAGTCTGCTTTGACATTACCGAGAGTTATTACATCAAAGTCTGGATGCTCATCGAAGATCCATTCTAGGGTATCATAGCCGGTATCATATTTATGAAACATTGCATCGTCCTCAATAACTAACACATTTTTCCAGTTATTTTGGATAGCCATTTCTATTACCTTTATGTGACTTCTTGTGCATCCGATGCTACCGGGATTATCTTTTATAGCACTTAAGCGAATGACCTTATTGGATGGAATTCGACCTTTCATCTCTTTTTCTATTTCTTGTCTTCGATCTTTTCTATGGTCTAGGTTTATGTATACAGCCTTTTCTATAAAGTCCCAGTTTCGTTCTTTGACATCAACTTTAGAGCTCTTGAGAAAGTGACCTTTAAACTTTATACTTCTATTTTTATATAGTAATATTGATAAGACTATAATTGTAAGAATTAATAATACTACGAGTATTTTCATTTATAATTTATAAGATATCTTATAAATTAATTTCTTTTAGATTCATTATCTTCGTACTCATTATCTTCGCGCAATGTAACAATAATAAAGTTAAAAACTCCATTTCCTGCAAATTCTTGTAATTTATGATGCACATCTCCTTTCCAAATCATAATCTTTCCTGTAGTTAGTTCGTAAACATCTCTCTCTTCTTGTTCATATCCAATAAGATGGAAAAATGTATTTGGATTCTTATTATAAACCTCCATATTTCCATCCTTTAAATTCTCATCTTTTCTTGTCACAATAATACATTCGTGAACGTTTGTAAGTGCCTCATTTGCACAATAAATATTTTCAACCCAGTCGTCATATGGAATATACTTAGAACTATTATATTCATAAGAAACATATGTAATATAACCATCATTTGGATCTACAGAAATTCCAGAATTCTCAAAATGAACTCTCACAACATCAATTACCTTTCTTGTAGATTCACTCTTATTTACTGATACTCGAACATCAGTACTATTACTGTATTTATTCATCCATTCATCAATAATTCCCTTTTCTTTATCTTCGGTCTTCTGGACAACAATAGCATCGAGATCATTAGTAGTCTTCTCGTCTAATTCTTGTGTGTAAATATAAGGACGATTGGGCATCATTGTTTCTTATTTGTTTGTTTTAGTAATCATATTATTTACTCAACAATTTCAATTTTATTTTATCGATAATTGTTAAAAATGGGAGTAGGCAATGTTCGTCTAATATGATCTCGATAGTCATAAACCCACTTATGAAAAATTCTCCCTAACATTTCATTCCATTCTATTGGATATCCTCCTCCCTGCTCAGATGAATCTTGAGGGTGTCTAGCAGGATTTTTCATAAGTAAATTTAATTTATTGTCTAATAACTCAATCATCTGATTGTACCATAAGGTGGTGAGAGGTGTTTGAGGTCTAAACACATAAGCACAATTTCCTATAAGTTCTTTCCAGTTTTCGATGTAGGGAACATATGCGACACCCTCCTTAGTTTCTTGATATCCTATAGCCCATATTGATTCTTCATTTCTTAATAAATCAATATATTCTTTCCAAGAACCTGTAGTGCATTTGATATCACTATAAGCACCGCCTTTAAAGTGCATAAAATATGTTCTTAAATAGTCTGCTTTGTGAGTATGACAAAGATAATTGTATGCTGGATGCAAAGGCTGATCAGGAAGAAGATATTGAGAAAGATTTTCTGGAGTAATTAATATTACTTTACAGTTGCTGACTACTTGAAGTTGTCTGAGACACTTAACACGCCTATCAGACATTTTGTTATTTCCAGTCCAGAAACAGTAAATTTTATAAGGATCATTACTCTTTTCGTCTTCCTCTTTAGATATTTGTACCTTTTCGTCTTCCTCTTTAGATATTTGTACCTTTTCGTCTTCCTCTTT
>Ga0129333_10004867_pt1 | contig 12581 bp, 5 predicted proteins | sample CPB6_08_DNA_FD_94474 | JGI IMG/M metagenome (GOLD analysis project Ga0129333, IMG submission 94474) | Freshwater to marine salinity gradient microbial communities from Chesapeake Bay, USA - CPBay_Sum_0.6_0.8_DNA | ecosystem: Environmental > Aquatic > Marine > Coastal | place: USA: Chesapeake Bay... | reverse complement strand
ATTGCCCCAAATCAACTTCCTAATATCCCCACTTTTGATATGACCTATTATCCGGAAAATAGAGGTCCATATAATTTTGATGTGCCTGGGGGCTATCCGGGAATAAGTAAAGGAAGTAAGTTTATTGGAGACTCTATGGTTCTTGATAATCCAGGCTCGAGATGGGGTGGGGTTATGAGAGCCTTAAATACAAATGATTTTCAGTCTTCTAATATTGAGTTTTTGGAGTTTTGGGTTTTAAGTCCCTTTTTAGATCCCAGTGACCCTAAAAAAGCAGTGGAAGATTATGAAAAAAAACAAGGTGAATTGTACATCAACCTGGGGAATGTCTCAGAAGATATTTTGAGAGATTCGCGTAAGTTTTTTGAAAATGGACTTCCAGCTCCGTTAAATCCAAGTCGAAGAACGGACAATACCAACTGGTCAGTCATTCCTGTTGCTCAACAAATTACAAATGCTTTTGATATAGATGAAGCGTCCAGGTTAGCACAGGATATTGGACTCGATGGAATGAATGATGCTACAGAGGCATTAAAATTTGCACCCTATTTGTCCAATATTGCAAAATCAAATCCTCGAGCAGCAGAAAAAATAAAAACGGATGCTGCTGCTGATAATTTTAGAAATTTTAATGACCCCAGCTTTTCGCAAAATACAGATTTATTAAGCAGATATAAAGATTTTAACGGCCCAGAGGGTAACTCTAAATCAAATACAGGCGGAAATCAATTACAGTCAGCTACAAATGTACCTGATGCAGAGGATTTGAACAGGGATAATACCCTAAATGAAACAGAAGCATACTTTCAATATAAAATCCCAATTCTAGCGGATCCGCTAAATCCAAGAGAAATTGATGTAAATAGAACGCCATTTGTAACGGATCGTATCGTCAGCGACAATGGGGAAAGAATTTGGTACAGACTTAGAGTTCCCCTAAATGGTAATGATAAAGTTGCCGTTGGAGGTATTAAAGATTTTAGGTCTATTCGTTTTATGAGAATGTATTTGCATGGTTTTGAAAGCCAGGTGACTTTCCGATTTGCACGTATGGAGCTAGTTCGTAATCAATGGCGCAGATATTCTCAGGATTTAAATGAGCAGGATAATGTTCCTTGTGATGCTCAGACTCAGTTTGATGTCGATGCCGTAAATATTGAAGAAAACAGCAACAGAAAACCTTTTAGCTATGTATTGCCCGTTGGTATTCAGCGGCAGCAGGCTCTGGGTGTTTTTAATACCTTACAAAATGAACAATCCTTGACAATGAAAATAAAAGGATTGTGCGAAAGGGAGGAAAAAGCAGTATTTAAAAATGTCGGTCTCGATATGCGCGTTTACGATCGTATTAAGGCTTTTGTTCATGCTGAAAAAATTGTTGGACCCAATTTAAATGACGGTGATGTTTCTGTCTTTATTAGAATTGGTTCTGATTTTAAAAATAATTATTATGAGTATGAGATTCCAGTTAGCTTCTCCGATGCAACAAAATTAACAGCTAATATTATTAGCGATGAATATAAGCAAGAAGTATGGAGGCCAGAAAATGAGTTTGATGTAGCTCTTTCTTTATTTACTGACTTGAAAATAAAACGGAATGATGCGGGTTTTTCGCTTACCGATGAATATGGACAAATTGTAGATGGAACCGGATCTGTCGGAAATCCTCAATTGCAACATAGAATTAGTATAAAGGGAAATCCAAGTCTCGGACTTGCCAAAATTGCCATGATTGGGGTTAGAAACAGGAAAGGGGGTCAGGTTAGTCCTGTTAATGTAGAAATTTGGGTGAACGAATTTAGACTTACAGGTCTGGATGAAAGAGGTGGTGTAGCTGCCATTGGTCGCCTGGATATGCAATTAGCTGATCTGGGAAATGTTAGTTTTGCAGGTAATTATGCTTCAATCGGATTTGGGGCTATTGATCAGCGCGTTTTACAGAGAAACAGGGAGTCCATCACTGGTTTTGATGTATCAGGTTCTGTGGAATTAAATAAATTCCTGCCAGCTTCGTGGGGATTAAAATTACCCCTTTTTGCACAGTATTCTACTAATTTTACAACGCCTGAATTCGATCCGTTTGATCTTGACATTAGGCTTAAGGATAAATTACCTACCTTTCCCTCACTGGCAGACCGAGATTCTATTAAAAGGCTTTCCAGAGAAATAAATACCATTCAAGGGTATAATTTTACCAATATTCGCAAGGAACGAACGGGTGGTCTGAGTGGGCAACCAGCTAAACCAGCTCCCTGGGATATTTCTAATTTTTCGTTTAATTACGCCTTTACAAAAACAGATAAACGAAGTCCGCTCATAGAATTTGATGCAAGTGTCCGAAGAACAGGTTCTTTAAATTATGCTTTTTCCAGAAAAGGAGATTTTATTCAGCCTTTTAAAAATTTAAAAGGAAGTGCCTTAAAATGGATTTCAGAGATTAATTTCAACCCTCTTCCTAATTCATTTACTTTCGGTACCCAGATGGCCAGGTTATTTAATACCACCCGCTATCGGTTTACAGGTCTTGAGGACAGATATAATACTTTTTTCAATAAGCGTTTTTCATGGGACAGAGATTATAGTTTAAACTGGGATTTGACAAAAGCCATCAAATTTACTTTTTCAGCTTCTACTTTTGCTGTCATTGATGAACCGGATGAAGTCAGATTATTAGAAAATAATACTCTAGAAAAGGCAGCAAAAATCAGGAAAGATAGTATCTGGAGTAATATTCAACAATTTGGACGTTCTAAGTCTTACCAACATTCCTTTACTTTAGGGTACACCCTTCCATTCAGAGTCATTCCTTTAATGGATTGGATTACTTCAAGGGTTCAGTATCAAGGGCAATATGGTTGGAATGCAGCAGCACTCAATTTGGACAGTTTAGGTAACCAGATAAGAAACAGCCAAAATATTCAGGCAAATATTGACTTTAATTTTGAGTCTATTTATAGCAAGATTCCTTATTTAAGGAAAATTGACAGAGGTGCACCTCCATCAAAAACGAAAAAAGGTAAAGGAGAAAATCAAGATCAAGAGCAACAAGCAGAACCAGAAGAAAAAGAAAAAAAAGGTTCTGAGCCAAGTATGGCAGAAAGAATGTTAATAAGGCCTTTTTTACTGCTGCGAAGGGCCAGATTTAATTATACCCTTCAAAGTAGCACGGTTGTGCCTGGATTTATGCCTGCAGCTAAACTAATGGGTATGGGACCTGACTTTCAAGGTCCTGGCTGGGATTTTGTCGCAGGTTTGCAGCCTAAAATAAGTGAATTGAGCGAAGCAGAAAATTATACTGCTTCGGATTGGCTAAACCAGATTGCAAAGAAAGGATGGATTTCTTCCAGTGTTTTTCTAAATCAGGAAGTTGCTCAAACAAGAGCTGAAAACTATGATGGCCGTTTAACTGTAGAACCATTTAAGGAATTTAGAATTGAACTTGAGTTCAATAAAAACTTTTCCAGTAACCATTCACAATTCTTTAAAGATACGACACTCAATAATTCAACCGAATTTTCACATGCCATTCCAAAGGATATTGGTACAATGACCATGAGTTATTCGGCCCTCAATACCCTGTTTAATCAAGATAAAGATGATTTAGTAAATTTATTCAAACAGTTTGAAACAAATCGAATTGCTGTTTCGCAGCGATTAGGTTCTGGTATCCATCTCGATACAACCCTTGCAAAAAATGGCTATACTTATGGTTACGGTCGAACCCAACAGGATGTTTTGATTCCAGCCTTTATTGCAGCTTATACTGGAGCTGATGCTAAAACAATTCCTTTAGATATCTTTGGTTTATTACCCAATATTAACTGGCGATTACAATATAATGGATTAGCTAAAGTTCCTTTGTTTAGTGAATTATTTCAAAATTTTAGCTTGACACATGGGTATAAATCTACCCTGACGGTAAGCCGCTTTAACTCTGGACTCGATTTTATCCGAACTCAAAGTACAGGTGCATTGAATGAATTAAACGGTAATTATTATGCCAGATTAGAAATTCCTGAGGTGGCTATTCAAGAAGGATTTTCTCCTTTAATTGCTGTTGATGCAACTTTGAAAAATGGGATGTCTTTAAATGTAAATTATAAGATAAACCGATTACTGGCCATGAGTTTTGTGAGTAATCAGCTATCTGAAACAAGGAGCAAGGAATTTGTGATTGGTTTCGGCTATTTGCTTAGAAATATAGACATTCCATTTCTTACAGGTTCTAAAAAGAAAGGAGGGAGAAGCCTTATTCCTAAACCTTCAGCCCCTATTGGAAATAATGATCCTGCGGGCAGAAATACAGCAGCACAAGGAAACGACCTGGATATTACCTTTAATTTAAGTATGCGGGATGATGTTACTTTTAATCACCTTTTAGATCAGGGAATTATTGAACCAACAAGAGGGAATTATTCGCTAACATTTTCTCCATCAGCAGAATACAAGATAAGCAGACAATTATCCCTCAGGCTTTTCTTTGATTATAGAAAAAATAGACCTAAAACTTCGGCAGGCTTTCCTAGAACGGATGCTTCAGGTGGATTTATTGTCAGGTTTACGCTATAAAGTATGAATAAAAAGGTCATTTTTGCAATCATTGGTCTTATGGCGATTGCCATCGTAGGTGTAATGTGGTCACAAATTAGACTCCTTCAGTCAGCAACAGAAGTCAATACAGATAGATTTGAAAAAAATGTTTTCAGCGCGCTAAATGAAGTAGTTAAGAAACTTGAATTAGACGAGGAAAAAGATTTATTTCTGGCTTCTATGAGTGAAAAATATCCCAATAGTAATGTTCCAACTTTCAATCCATTTGGTTCCAGAGAAAGGGAAAAAAAATTAGAAAATCGAATTAAGATGAATTATCTTGATTTGATCCTTAGAGAGGAACTAGCTCTAAGAGGTATAAATGATCAAATTCCCAGTTATAGATATCATTATGGTATTTATGGTTTTGAAAGGGAAAGTTTTGTTATTCTGGACGGAAAAAAATTTGATTACGAAAAAGAGAAGGAGAATATTTTACCAGAATATGTAAACACAGGGGAAGAAAATACAGCCTACAAAGTGAATGTTTTTCCCAGAGAACGACCAGTTCCAGGGGAGTTGAGAATATTTTTTCCTAATAAAAATGCTATTATTTTAAGATCAATAGGGAAAACGCTCCTTGCAACTTTGTTTTTCGCAGGTGTTATTTTACTCTGTTTTGGATACACGCTGTATATTATTTTTACTCAAAAGAAGTTATCAGAAATGAAAACTGATTTTATAAATAATATGACACATGAATTTAAAACACCCATTGCAACTATTTCTTTGGCTGCTGATTCTTTGAATAACCCTGTCGTTTTAAAAAATGAAGAGAAAATTTTAAGATTTTCCAGGATTATTAAACAGGAGAATATTCGAATGCACAAGCAAGTAGAAAAAGTGCTGCAAATGGCCCTTTTAGATAAAAAGGATTTTAACCTAAAATGGACATCTGTCGATATGCATGACCTTATTCTTTCAGCAATTGAAAATATTTCCCTTCAGGTAGAAACCAGAGAGGGTTCCGTGAAGGGTTTTTTGAATGCTTCAGAGTCTATTGTAAAAGGGGATCACACTCATCTTTCAAATATTATTAATAATCTGTTGGACAATGCAAATAAATATTCTCCCCAAAAGCCACATATCACCGTATTCACGAGAAATGTAGATAAAGGGCTGGAGATTATGGTGAAAGATGAGGGTATTGGTCTAAGCAGAGAGGTTAGAAAATTTATTTTTGATAAATTTTATAGAGTTCCAACCGGAAATTTACATAATGTAAAAGGTTTTGGACTCGGTTTAAGTTATGTTAAAACCATGGTTGAAGCCCACAAAGGTAAAATTGATGTTCGAAGTGAGTTAGGAAAGGGGAGTAGTTTTATACTATATTTTCCCTTTAGTTGAAGGATCATTATTTCATTTTAAACCCATTTTGTATGAATCAAAAACAAATTCTTTTAGTTGAAGATGACCAGAATTTTGGGGATGTATTAAGCGCCTATCTGGAATTAAATGAATATGAAGTTACCTTGGCCGATAACGGGATGAAAGGTTGGAATGCTTTTCAAAATGGAAAATTTGATATTTGTATTCTAGATGTGATGATGCCTGAAAAAGATGGATTTACCTTGGCCAGGGAAATATTGGCAGCAGATCCTTCTATGCCTTTAATTTTTTTAACCGCTAAATCTTTGAAGGCTGATGTTCTGGAAGGATTTAGAATAGGGGCAGATGATTATATTACTAAGCCGTTTAATTCTGAAGAATTACTCTTACGTATAAATGCCATTTTAAAAAGGAAAATAGTTCATATTCCAGAAATACCTGCTTCTAAAGAGGCACTTAGGTATTACAATATCGGTGATTATCATTATGATGCAGATTTGCGCATACTTACTTTTGCTAAAGCAAAAAATCCTGAGGAAAAGGTGAAACTCTCCCCCCGAGAATCGGCTCTTCTTTGTCTCTTTGCTGATAATATGAACAATGTAGTTGCCAGAGCTGAAGCTCTGATAAAAATCTGGGGAGAGGATACCTATTTTACAGCGCGTTCCATGGATGTATTTGTAACCAAACTTAGAAAATTATTAAAGGAAGACCCCAATATTGAAATTGTTAATATTCATGGGAATGGATTTCAACTTCGCGTTCTTTAGTTTATTAAAGGGTTAAAAATGAATCCCCATGTTTTATAAAGCCTTTGTTAAGCCTCTTTTATTCCTTTTTTCTCCCGAAAAAGCACATGCCTTTACCCTTTTTTTATTTAAGCTTTTGTTGAAAATTCCATTCATAGGCTTTGCTTTTAAAGAATATTGTAAACCCAGGCATATAGGAAATAACATATCGTTTTGTAATCTGTCCTTTCAAAATCGGATCGGCCTGGCTGCAGGGTTTGATAAAAATGGACAATACTTGGATGTTATGCCAACTTTGGGCTTTGGATTTATAGAGTTGGGTACCGTTACGCCACGTCCTCAAAATGGCAATGATAAACCCAGGTTATTTCGTTTACCCAAAGATAACGCGCTAATTAACAGAATGGGATTTAATAATCTTGGGGTCGATTATCTCGTTAATCAATTAAAAGCATTTTCACGTCCCAATGGATTGATAATTGGTGGAAATATAGGTAAAAATAAAGATACCCCGAATGAAAATGCAGTGGATGATTATCTTTTTTGTTTTCAAAAATTATATCCTTATGTCGATTATTTTGTCGTGAATGTTAGTTCTCCAAATACCCCTGGATTGAGGGCGTTACAGGAAAAAGAACCTCTTACCAATATTTTATCAGCTTTACAACAGGCTAACGATGCAAAGTCTGTCCAAAAACCCATTTTACTTAAAATTGCCCCGGATTTAGAGTTATCGCAAATAGATGATATTATTGAAGTTGTACAAATAACTAAATGCCACGGTTTAGTCATATCTAACACCACTTCGGGCAGAGATAACCTAAAAACAGATGCATTGGAAGTTGAAAATTTTGGTGCAGGCGGTATAAGTGGTAAACCAGTCAGAGAGGTATCAACCAGCATTATTTCCTATGTATTTGAAAAAACAAAAGGTAAGTTACCTATTATAGGGGTTGGCGGTATTGCCTCCGTTAAAGATGCAAAACTAAAACTGGATGCAGGTGCATCTTTGGTTCAAATATATACAGGACTGGTTTATGAAGGTCCATTCATGGTGAAAGATTTAGTTGCAGGAACAGCTTAATCTGAAAGATTGCCCTTAACCTTTAGTAGATTAATATATAAGTTTATGGTTTAAAATTTACCAGCTTCCTCCAGCACCACCTCCACTACTTCTTCCACCGCCCCAGCTTCCCCCACCAGAGCGACCACCCCCTGAACCTCCAGAACTACTTCTGACTTTTTTGGGGATAATGTTTATTTTCTCTCTTGTATTTCCGCAATGTAAACAAGAGTAACGGAGTAACTCTTCTCCAGTATTTGAATAGGTGGCAGCTCTAAGTACGGTTGAACTTGTTAATTTTTCTGTTTGGAATTTACAAGACGAACAATTCGTATAACTTTTAGGAGATTTCAAATAACGCAAAATAGTGGGATCTACACCTTCTCCAACCCATACATCATATTCAGAAACACCGAGTTCAACTTCTTTTGCCTGCCCGGAACTCAAAAAGGCAGAAGAGGCAACAGTTTCTTCTTTTCTTAACACAACCCCATGGTCTTCTGGAGGTGGGGTATTTCGCAATAATTTCATTTGCTTTCTTACATACCATAAGATGAGGATAAATGGAATGGGGAAAATAAAGGCAAGAGGAACAATGTTATATTTCTTAAAAGTATGATATTTTTTATACGGAGTTTCGTTTCTTTTGGAACTTCTCCCTAATAACCATAAAATAAGGCCATTTATGAAGGCCGTGATTGCACCATAGGCCTTCATAAAGAAAGACGAATCATCTTCATTAGATTCTTCTTTATATTCTAAAGCATTATTGGGATTCTGAAGAATTTGGGAAATCGCTGCAATGCCCTTTGTGAATCCTTCACCGTACGCTTCATTTTTAAAGGAGGGAATTAATTCATTGGTAATAATTCGTTTACAAATGGCATCAGGCAGAACAGCTTCCAATCCATTTCCAGTCTCAAATTCTACTCTTTTTTGATCTAAAACAAAAAGGATGAGTAATCCGTTATCTGTTCCTTTTTTACCTATCCCCCATAAATTAAATAAATCATAAGCAAAGTCCTTTGGTACTAATTCACCAATAGAAGGTAATAAAACCAGGGAAACTTCACATTTAACGCTATCTTCTAAAAAAGACAAGGTCGTATTAATTTGGTTATAAGTATCTTCATCTAAAATTTTAGATGGATCGCTGATGTAGCTGTTATTTTGAATTTTTTCATTGGGAACGGTTTCAGGGGTAAAGGATTGTCCCTGTAAATTTCCAAACCAAAAAAGTAAAAGTAAACCCAAATTAATTCCACAAGCTTTCATATTTCCCTGTATTTATTTTTCGAAGCCTTCTTTTTTTAGCCCAACTATTCTGACAGCATTTTGGTAATAAATCTTTTTCAAAATTTTGTCTGGAAGGTTAAGTCCATACATTTTCCAAAAGGCATGATATCTTTTATAATATGGAAAATACTCATCGGCAGTTTCCAAAACCCTAAAATAAGTAAAATATTCCTCAGGATTATAAGCATCTTTTCCGAAAAGAATACGATCCTGATATTTTTCAAAAAAAGATCCTGCTCGTCTTGGCTGTCGTCCTAATTCAGCAATAACAGCACCAAATTCAACATTCACATGAGGAAATACGTCTAAGAAACGAGACAGGGAGTCGAGGTCATTGGCCATCCATCCAAAATGAGCATTGATAAAGGTAGTTTTAGTATGTTTTTGAAAAACATGATGTTGCTCCTTAATCAAAGTTGAAAAAGGCGCGGGATCAGTATCGCTTCTTTTTCTTCCTGGATGCGTTTTGAGCTCCAGCCAACGTTCATTATTTTCATCAAAAGGTTCCCAAAACTGAGCTGGGTCTGCGGAGTGAATCAAAACCGGAATACCGAGTTCACCACATTTTGCCCATATAGGATCTAATCTTGGATCATCAATAGCTATTCTATTTCCTGCTTTATCTTTTGTACTAAGACCTAAACTTTTAAAAATTTTGAGACCTTTTGCTCCATTTTGAACATCGAATTCGAGTTGTTTTACAGCATTTGCTGACCAATCACTTTCTTCAATGCCATTAAAACTTACGTTTGTAAAAATAGCAATTCTATCTTCTGCACCATATTTTTTCACATTTTCGATCATTCCTTTCAATGCATTTCCGCCTCTACCACTCAGATTAATGCATACTTGCATATTCAAAGCATCCATTTCTTTTAATAAAATACTTATATCCTGAGTGGCCATGTTCCAATGATGGCTATGTAGATCCACAAATGGAAATTTAGCCTTTGTTAAAGGATGTTCGGGTACTTTTAGGGATGAAGGTGGGTCATATTTTTCAAAATCCATTTTATTTTCCTGTCCAAAAACAAAAATGGATAAAATAGAAAGGGAAAGAGATAGAAATAAAAATTTAACAGCTGCCATGTAAATATTTTTTTACAATATACGGTTTATGTATTCAAAAAGGAAAGCTTACGAAATGTTTAAAAAAGCTTCATAAACATCAGGATATTTTTTGTCAATGGTGAATCCTTTTTTAATAAAAAGTTTAATCATGGACTCGTTATTTGGTAAAACGGAAGCCACAATTTTTTTAATACCCCGTTTTTGGGCAATCTCCAAAATATGATCTGTTAAAATATTGCCCAGTCCTTGTCCCTGCCAATGGTCTGCAACTAAAATGGAATATTCAGCTGATTCACGCCAGGCATCCTCAATAATTCGGACAATTCCTGTAATTATTTCCAGGGTTTTTCCCTCTTTTATATCTGTATGTACCGCTACTATGGCTATTTCCCTGTCATAATCAATGTGTGTAAATCTGGTTAACCAGGTATGATTTATCTTAGGAATATAACCAAAAAAACGCATATATAAGGTCTCTCTGGAAACATTTTTGAGCATTTCAGCTAAGCCAGGTTCATCTTCAGGTTTTATTGGACGAAGATGTATGGAGTGACCGGTAGATAGCATTTTATCTAAACAATAATCTTTTCCCGGATAAGGCGAGATGGCCAGATGTCTAAAATGTAATGGATCGTTTCCTGGTATTTTTTGTAATCTAACCGCAACATGTAATGCCATTCCAATTTCATGGTCCATTCTAAACGGATTTATTTCTACTGCGGCTATGGCGGGAAAATCCATTAATAAGTAGGAAAATCTGTGAATCAGTAAATACAATTGATTTAAAGGGACACCCGGTTGATTTCTGTATCCTTTTAATAGTGTAAAAAGATGTGTTCCTTCCACCATCTGTTGTGCCAGCGCCATATTCATGGGTGGAAGGCCAACTCGAATATCGGGAAATACCTCTTTGTCCCATCCTCCTTTCCCAAATAATACCAAGGGTCCAAAAGTGGGATCTTTATAGGACCCTATAAAAAGTTCAAATCCTTTATTTAACATTTTTTCAATGCGGATTCCTTTTATAAGAGCATTGGGGTGGGCTTTTTTACAACTATTCATCATGCTGTGCCAGATTTCTGATATTTCATTTAAATCTCTAATATTTAAACGAACACCACCAATGGCAGTTTTTTGAAAAATATCAATGGAATCGATTTTCATAACAATAGGAAAACCTATTTTCTGGGCTATTACTTTTGCTTCCTCCACGGAGGTACACAAAAAACTTTCATTAACAGGCAAACCATATCCCATCAATAAATCTTGGCCTTCTTTTTCTGAGAGTAAAAATCTGTTTTCAGAAAGCGCCTTTTCAATAATTAGTTTTGCTGATTCTCTGTCTGCATCAAAATCAACAGGTATGGAAAGAGGTGTTTCATATAACATTTTAAGGTCTAAATGATATTGATACAACTTCATAAAGGCGTCAACTGCACTTTCCGGATAAGGGTAGCAGGGGATTTTTGCATTTCCCAAAATTTGCCTTGCTTCGGATACTTGATTCCCTCCCATCCAGACAGTAAAAACGGGTTTTCGCAGCGGTTTTAATAGGGCAATTGCCTGGGCTATTTTTAACGCTTCATTTTTAAGATAAACAGAATAAACAATTAAGATGGCGTCAACCCCATCGTCATTTAAACAAATTTTAAGTGTCGATGTGTATCTATGGGTTTCTGCATAATTTCCAACATGAATGGGGCTATCAGCAGCAGAAGTATGGGGTAAAATTTCATTTAATTTTTCAACAGACTCTTTGGATAAGACACTATGTTTTCCTCCTTTTTTTAGTAGTGTGTCGAGGGCTAAAATTCCACCTGCGGCAATATTGGACAAAATCACCATATTGCATCCAGTGGGTCTGATGGTATTTGTTGCTGCTAGACCCAGATTAAATAGCTGTGCAATTGTATCAACTCTAATAATCCCAGCCCGCTGAAAAGCGGCATCGAAGGCAAAATCCTTTTCCTTTTCCCAATCCAGAACAGAAGAGTTCCAATCATTATCATCTTTTTTTCTATTTGCTTTTAAAATGATAATTGGTTTATTCCTGGAAAATGACCTGGCAGCACTTAAAAAGCGCCTGGCATTAGGTAGTTTTTCCATGTATATTAATATGCCGGAAGTCTGGCTGTCGGTTCCCAGAAAGTCTATGCAATCTGCAAAGTCAATATCACTGGCAATGCCTAAAGAGATGACGTGGCTGAAGCCAACTTCGCGCTCACCTGCCCAGTCTAACATGGCTTCCAGAAGGGGACCACTTTGAGAAAGCAGGGCTAAATTACCCTTTCTGACAGACACAGGCATATTGGTCGCATAAATCATTTTGTAAGGATGAATATAACCAAGACTATATGGTCCCAGCATTCTAATTTCTCCTTCCTTACACTTTTTATTGATGTAGGCGATGGTAAGCGTGTCTTGAATATCAAAATCGGGGCCAAAAAACAAAATACTACCCACTTTTGCATCTACACACTCAT
>Ga0129333_10004866_pt1 | contig 12581 bp, 10 predicted proteins | sample CPB6_08_DNA_FD_94474 | JGI IMG/M metagenome (GOLD analysis project Ga0129333, IMG submission 94474) | Freshwater to marine salinity gradient microbial communities from Chesapeake Bay, USA - CPBay_Sum_0.6_0.8_DNA | ecosystem: Environmental > Aquatic > Marine > Coastal | place: USA: Chesapeake... | reverse complement strand
TGCGGATCGCCAGCTCGGTGCCGTTTTGATCGCCCTTGAACGCGAAGGTGATCCCCTTCCCGAGTTTGGGCGCCAGCCGGCGGGGCTCGCCGATCGGCACCGCATCGCCGCCGATCGCCGCCGCGATGGATTTGATCTTGGCGAGCGCGGCACTCACCAGCCGCTGCACCGGTTCACGCATCGATCGCGAACCGCGACGAGCGGAACGCCCCTCAGACCACGCGCCCGTGCTCGCGCAGTTCGAAGGCGAGTGATTCGGGCGACGGCGGAGTGACATCTGCCACGTAGCGTCGATGAATGTGCTCGATGTTCGCGAGCACCACTTCACGTCCTTCGATCGGCGCCGAAGCGAGCGTTTCAGCAAGTAACGCCGGCGTCAGCGCGGATAGAAAACGATGGGCGAGCGGCGCGAAACTGAGATGCCACGGCTCGGGACTGACTCCCCGCATGTTAGACGGATCACTGCGGACGGCGTAGGGCCTGAAGAATCCGTACCGGGCGAGATTGTCATCGAGCCAAGTCGTCAGATGCGCGAATGGACCCGAAGATGAGTACTCCTGCGGCACGAGTTTCAGTTGTGCCGCATCGGGCATGGTCGTTGCGTCGTAGACGTCGAAGTCCGTCCCCCAATGATGACGACTCGCACCCGGCAGCGCCGACCAGACGAGTATCGCCTCGACTCGCGCCTCGGCGGATAAATGCTTCACCTCGAGCGGAACCCCTTGACGATCGAGCACGGGCCGCTCGCCGCGGAACTTACCGTTCCAGATCGCGAGCTGCCGGTCGAAATCGCGGAACGAGGACGCAGCGCGCAGGTCGATGCCCACAGCGGCAGCCGCATCTCGCAGTGCGAGAAACGCGCCGACCACGTCGCAATGCAAGCGACAACCGAGCGCGGCGACTTCGGTCACGTGATGCGGGCTGCGTCCGGTCAGCATCGCAGCATTGGGCGGCAGCAGGGAACTCATCGACCGGCGAGCATACACGCATGCAAGTAGAATCGCGCCCGTGATCCATCTGAAAAACCTCTGCCTCCGACGCGGGCCGGAACCCCTCATTGAAGAGGCGTCATTCAGTCTGCTGCGCGGTGAAAAAATCGGCGTTGTCGGTCGCAACGGCAGCGGCAAGTCCTCCCTACTCGCCCTACTCCGCGGCGAGCTAGCGGCCGATCAGGGCGAGATCGAAATACCTCCCGGACTTGCGATCGCAAGCGTGGCGCAAGAGCTGCCACACTCGTTGCGAGCGGTAGTCGAGCACGTTATCGATGGCGATATCGCGCTGCGTCGGTGTGAGCGAGAGCTGGCTGGTGCACAGGCACGAGGCGATGGTATCGCCGAGGCCAAGTGGCTCGCAGAATTCGATTCGCAGGGCGGTTATACCGCTAGAGCTCGCGCTGCCGCTCTTCTCGACGGATTGGGTTTCGATCCCGTCGATGTCGACCGTCCGATCGCCGAGTTCTCTGGCGGACTGCGCATGCGAGCGAATCTCGCGCGTGCATTGATGTGTCGATCGGACGTGTTGCTACTCGATGAGCCGACAAACCATCTGGATCTCGACGCGGTGCTCTGGCTCGAGAGTTGGCTGCAGGCATACCCCGGTACGTTGCTGCTGGTTTCGCACGACCGCGACTTTCTAGATGCAGTGATCAGCCGGGTGATCCACATTTCGATGCGCCGCATTTCCGTCTACACCGGAAACTTCAGCGACTTCGAGACCCAACGAGCCGCCCGAGCCGCCCAGCAGTCCGCCGCCAACGAAAAATTGCGTAGAGAGGCCGAGCACGTACGAAGTTTCGTCGAACGCTTTCGCGCCAAGGCCAGCAAGGCGCGACAAGCACAGAGCCGTATCAAGTGGCTCGAGCGACTGCCGAACATCGTCGCGCAGCGTAGCGAGACTCGCTACGAGTGGGAATTCGCTGCTCCTCGCAAGTTGCCTGCCCCACTGATCGCACTCGAACGTTTGCAGGCGGGATACGGCGAGCGAGTCATCATCGATTCGGTGAGCCTGTCGATCGCACCGGGCAGCCGACTCGGCATCCTCGGACGCAACGGTGCGGGCAAATCCACCTTGATGAAGACGCTCGCTGGCGAGATCGTTCCGCGGGGCGGAAGCCGTACTTTGGCGCCCGATCTCGAGTGCGGTTTCTTTGCGCAACTCGAGGTTGATCAGCTCGACGTCACCGGTACGGCAATTCTCGAACTCACGCGACGCGGCGGTACGGAGGCCGCGGCCTGGACCGAGCAACAGAAGCGCGATCACCTCGGTAAGTTCGGATTCTCGGGTGATCGGGTGTTCGAATCGATCGGGCATTTTTCGGGGGGCGAACGAGCGCGCCTGTCACTGGCTATTCTGGTCGCACGACGGCCGAACCTGTTGCTGCTCGATGAGCCCACCAACCATCTCGATCTCGAGATGCGTGACTCGCTGCTGCTCGCCTTGCAGGAGTTTTCCGGAGCCGTCGTGCTCGTATCGCATGACCGCGGATTGCTCGGCGGGGTATGCGACGAATTCATGTTGGTACACGACGGTCGGGTAGCCGTCTTCGACGGCGACCTCGCGGATTACTCACGCTGGCTATCGAAGCAGCAACGTGGAGCGGTTGCGGTGTCGAGTGACGGCATCGAACGTCAATCGGGCGCCGCTGCGCGCAAGGAACGCAAGCGTCAGGAAGCCGAAGCTCGCAATCAGCGCTCGCCGCTACGCGCTGAGTTCAAGAAAGTGGAGACGGAACTCGAGCAGCTCGTCGTCGAGCGCCAGCAGATGGAAGCGAAACTTGCGGATCCCGCACTCTACGAAACAGCCGCAGCGGAGATGCGCGAACTCGCAGCCCGACACGCGGCGCTGCTCGCGCGGATCGAGACGCTCGAGGAGCGTTGGCTCGAGATCGGTGAGCAGCTCGCCGAATAACGGGGTTTAGTAAAAGAAAAAAGGGCGGATCTTTCGATCCGCCCGAACGGGGGTCACTCGTCAGAAGGGACGGTTGACGGAGCGAATTTTTACCGCAGAGATCGGGCCTGTCAAGCATTTGTACTGAACAAACGCTGTACAATAAATTTAATTATATATTTCAATGAGTTACGTCGAACGACTACCATCGCTTAGCCCCCCCAGCGACGTCGGCCGGTACCCTCGCCTCAGCCAAGATTCTTGTGGGACCCGTCGCAAAGCGGCGCCTTGGCGGTGTGCTTGCAACCGCAGAACCAGACCTTGCTCGTCTTATCGGCGTCGTACTTCATCGGAGTGAACTCGCTGCCCTTGTGCGAGCCGTCGCAAAACGGCTGCTTTGCCGATTTACCGCAGGTGCACCACCAGTAGCTTTTTCCGGCTTCGACGTCGACCGGGATGGGGGTTTTGCTGGCTATCACGGGTGCAGACATGGCGCATTTCCTCAACGGTTAAACTGCACGAAGTCTAAACCGAGACCGCGAATGACCACCATCGGTACGCCAGGGAAATCTTCGGCTACGCGCCTCATGCTGCTCGGCTCCGGCGAGCTCGGTAAAGAAGTCGCCATCGAAGCGCAACGACTCGGCGTCGAAGTCATCGCTGTCGATCGCTACGCCGATGCACCTGCGATGCAGGTCGCACATCGCTCGCACGTAATCCGCATGCTCGATGCCACAACACTTCGAGAACTCGTGTTGCGCGAACGTCCCCATTTCATCGTTCCTGAAATAGAGGCCATCGCCACCGATGAGTTGCTAGCCCTGGAAGCCGAAGGCTTCACGGTCATCCCGACCGCACGCGCCGCGCGACTGACCATGGACCGCGAGGGAATCCGTCGCCTCGCCGCCGAAGAATTGAAACTTCCGACCTCGCCTTATCGATTTGCCACTACGCGCGAGGAATACCGCGCAGCAGTCGTGGCTATCGGCCTGCCCTGCGTCGTCAAGCCCGTGATGTCGAGTTCGGGCAAAGGACAGAGCCTCGTACGCGATCCCGGGGACATCGAAGCGGCTTGGGAGTATGCGCAGGAGGGCGGCCGAGCGGGTGCAGGTAAAGTCATCGTCGAGGGATTCATCGCTTTCGATTACGAGATCACTTTGCTTACGGTACGCCATTCCGGCGGTACGACTTTCTGCGCGCCGATCGGACATCTGCAGATCGCCGGCGATTATCGGGAGTCGTGGCAGCCTCATCCGATGGATGCGGCAGTCCTTGCAACCAGTCAACAAATTGCCGAGAAGATCACCGCAGCTCTCGGCGGATCGGGGCTCTTCGGGGTCGAACTGTTCGTTAAAGGCAAGGAGGTCTGTTTCAGCGAGGTATCACCGCGACCACACGATACCGGCATGGTCACGCTGATTTCACAAGACCTTTCGGAATTCGCTCTTCACCTGCGCGCCATACTGGGTTTACCCATTCCGTCTATTCGCCAGCTCGGACCCTCGGCCTCGAGCGCGATCCTCGTCGAGGGTCGTTCATCAAACGTGATTTTCAGCGGGCTCGATGTTGCGCTCTCGGTGCCGGACACCTCGCTTCGTCTGTTCGGAAAGCCGCAGGTCGATGGACAGCGTCGGATGGGCGTCTCGCTCGCGCGAGCCGAGTCGATAGACGCAGCGCGCGCCACAGCCCGGCGTATGACTGAGATCGTCACCGCCGGCGTGAAACTCTGACGACTCCGAGCCTCAGGGGTCGGCGATGCGGGCCTTGGGCAGTTCGACTACCTTCTTGCGTGTCTTTACCGGGATGTCTTTGTGGGTCTTACGCATGGCGGCCGCCTATGGGAATCAGGCGTCGTCGCGCCAGCGACGCAGACGAATGGACACGAAAACCATGATTGCAGCCACCGCGAGCCCGAGATAAATCGCTGGTTCCGCAAGCAACGACGCGGCACTCAACCCCTCGTAAGCCTGGCGGATCGAGTCGATCAAAGTCGCGGTACCGGCCTCATCCGTGTCTATCCTCATCGAGGGTCCGATCGCCTCGAAATATCCGCTTAGCCGACGACCGACGACTTTCGCGACATACGACGAGTCGAAAGCGATTTTTTCGAAAAATATCAGAAGTGCTGGCGGCAGCACGGCCCAAAGAAAAGGCGCCCGCTTTGCCCAAACCGACACGAGCAAAAGATAAGCGGCGATCGGCGCATACCAGAGCGAAGCAATGAAAAGGTTTTGCAGCAGCGTGAGTTGCAATACGATCCAAGTGCCGAAGTGGAAGTTACCAAGCGGAGCGATCGGTGAACCGCTGACTTTGACTGCAACGATCGCAAAGACCAGCAAGCCCGTCACGAGCGACAACAGCCACACCCACAGCGGGACGGCAACGAGTGCCATAGCAGCCTTGGAGAGCACGGTGGCGCCATCGGATACGGGTAATGATTTCCAAAAGAGGATGCTGCGATCTTTTCGCTCGGCGTAGAGTGAATCGAGCAGATAGAAGAAGAGCACGACGAGGGTGACTGCGATGATCGGAATGATGAGCGAGCTCATCCATACCCCGAAGAGTTCAGCCTGAGCTCTTCCGTCTTGCGACAATGTTGCGAAGAAGTTGACGTCGTCGCCGTCGAGCTCGACGTTGATGCTGCCGGCGACGTTAGTGCTGATGATCGCGGTCAGCACGATGAGCGTAGCGGTCACCAGCGGCACCCAGAAGAGACTGCGGTGCTCCCAGGACTCGCGCTTGAGGAGCGTGATGAAGGTAGTGGGTGTCATGAGGCACTCCGGGACATCGTGGCGACGAAGAGATCGGCGATTGACGGCGTACGCAACTCGCCTAGGGCCGCCACCGCATCGATCGCACCCCGCTCGAAAATAAAAGCGTGCCGACCGAATACTTCGCGCTCGTAGATAGGTCGTGCCGCCCGTACCGCGACAGCATTCTCGGCGGTCGTCACGAGCTGAGCATAGAGGTTGGAGAGGTTTTCGACGGCGGCATCAAGAACGATGCGTCCGTGGTTGATGAAGAGTAGGTCGGTGAGGAGATGCTCGACTTCCTCGACCTGATGGGTGGTGACGAGAATGGTGCGTTCATGGTCGAAGTAATCGTTGAGCAGGGCCTCGTAGAACGATCGACGATAGAGCAAGTCCAACCCTAGCGTCGGCTCGTCCAGCACGAGCAGCTTCGCGTCGATCGCCATGATCAGCGCGAGATGCAGTTGCGTGATCATGCCTTTCGAAAGCTCAGCTACCTTCGATCGAGGGCGCACTTCCGTCTTATCGAGCACCGATTCCGCTCTCTTCCGATCGAAACGCGGATGCACGCCGGCGACGTAATCGAGTGCTTGGCTCACACGCAACCACTTCGGCAACACTGCTACATCTGCGATGAAGCAGACATCCTGCATCAGGGCGTCACGCTCGCGTCGCGGATCGCGTCCGAGTACCGTGAGTTCCCCGTCAAATGGCGTCAGCCCGAGGATGGCCTTGAGCGCTGTGGTCTTGCCGGCACCGTTTGGCCCCATGAGTCCCACGATGCGGCCTCGTCCGACCGTGAAATCGACACCGTCAAGCGCGACGGTATCGCGACCATAAGTTTTACGCAGGGATTTCGCCCTGATCAATTCCGTAGTCATTTCTTTGATCCTGATGATCCGATTCCCGTGCCGGGTGGTGACTTCAAGAGGTCGGCAAGATCGAAGCCGAGGCGCTCGATGGTGGCGCGCGTGCGCGGCCACTCGTCTCGAAGGAAGCGGCTGCGTTCGTCCTTTAGCAACACCTGACGTGCGCCCACGTTGACGAACATGCCGCGACCGCGACGTTTTTCGACGAGTTGCTCATCGGCGAGCTCTTGATAGGCCTTGAGCACGGTTAGCGGATTGATGCGGAAATCCGCCGCGACGTTGCGCACAGATGGCAGTGGATCTCCTTCCTTGAGCGCTCCCTCGATGATCATCGCCACTACGCGATCGCGAAGCTGGCGGTAGATCGGGGCGTTCTCGTTCCACTGTTGATCCATACGAGTTGCGCTCCTGGGCGGTGCCTGCGCGTCAGCGCGACGGCGAGGTCAGAGCCCCTGCACTGCCGCGGGCGTGCCTCGGCGAGGCTGCAGGTGATCTGACGATTGCGAAAGTCCCCAGAAAAAAATCAAGGTCAGGGCCACGCCGACGGTGGCTGCGGTCAGCACCGAGGCGGTTTTCGGGGGTCCGGGAATCATGGGGCATGTGTTCACGTTACTGTCTCCTGCGAAATCAATCTAGTGTTATATCTAACTACAACACCAATACAGAGTCAAGTTCCCGGAAACCGTGCCCGCCGCCAGTAGGCTGATCACGTAAAATTCGCGCCCGCACTTTCCCCAGATCATCGGAGATGTCCCGGATGAAGCAGCCCTTGAACGTCGCCATCACCGGCGCCGCTGGCCAGATCGGTTACGCCCTCGCCTTCCGCGTTGCCTCGGGCGCTATGCTCGGCCCCGACCAGCCGGTCAACCTCCACTTGCTCGAAATCACCCCGGCGTTGCCCACCCTGCAAGGCGTGGTGATGGAGATCAATGATTGTGCGTTCCCAACTCTCAATAAAATCGTTGCCACGGACGATGCGCGCGTCGCGTTCAAGGATTGCCACGCAGCGCTGCTCGTCGGCGCGCGCCCCCGCGGGCCGGGTATGGAGCGCAAGGACCTCCTCCTTGCCAATGCGCAGATCTTCTCTGCGCAGGGCAAGGCGCTCAACGAGGTCGCGGCACGCGACATCCGCGTTCTCGTCGTCGGCAACCCGGCGAACACGAACGCGCTGATAGCCATGAAAAACGCGCCGTCACTCAAGCCTCAGAGCTTCACTGCGATGACCCGTTTGGATCACAACCGAGCACTTTCGCAGCTTGCGGAGAAGACCGGCGCCCATGTCAACGACATCCAGAAGATGATTATCTGGGGAAATCACTCGGCGACTCAGTATCCGGATATCAACCACTGCTTCGTAAAGGGCCAGCCAGCCCGCTCGCTGGTGGATGCGGCGTGGATCGAAAAGACCTTCATTCCGACCGTACAGCAGCGCGGTGCGGCCATCATCAAGGCCCGCGGTGCCTCCTCCGCTGCTTCGGCAGGGTCGGCAGCGATCGATCATATCCGCGACTGGTTCCGCGGCTCCCCCCAGGGCGACTGGGTGTCGATGGGCATCCCGTCGGATGGCAGTTATGGCATTCCCGAGGGCGTGATCTACTCCTACCCGGTGGTCTGCCGCGGTGGCCAGTACGAGATCGTTCAAGGCCTCGCGGTCGACGAATTCAGCCGAAAACGCATGGACGCCACCCATCAGGAGCTGCTCGAGGAGCGGGACGGGGTGAAGGAGCTGCTCGGCTGAGGCCGAACGGCCGGGTTCGACGGACTGTGCGCGAGGGGACCTTCGGGTCCCCTCCTCTTTTTCGCAGCCCGCTCCTTCAGTAGGCTTCGGTCATGACACATTTCATCATCGCTCTCGCCCTGCTCGGGCTCGCCGCCTGGGCCCTGACCTTCAAGGGCGGCGTCATCGCCATCCTCTTCGTCGTGGCATTGCTGTACCTCGCCTACCGTCGACTGAGTCTGCTCGCTTACACAGCGACCTTCGGTACATCGCTCCTCGCCTATACGGTCGTCGGCGAACCGGCGGGTGTATGGAAAGGATTTCTTTGGTTGCTCTTCATCAGTCTTGCACTACTGAACATAGTTCCGTTGCGACGGGCAGTCATCTCCCGCCCCTTCATGAAGATCTACCGTCGCATGCTGCCCTCGATGTCACGAACCGAACGCGAGGCGCTCGAAGCGGGTACCGTGTGGTGGGACGGCGAACTTTTCACCGGCAAACCCGACTGGTCGAAACTTCTCGGTGCGAGTGCGCCGCAACTCACCGCGGAGGAACAGGCTTTTCTCGATGGGCCATGCGAAGAGCTGTGTCGAATGATCGACGACTTCGACATCACGCACCGGCGCGGCGACATGCCTCCCGAAGTTTGGGATTTTCTGAAGCGCAAGGGCTTCTTCGCAATGATCATTCAGAGGAAGTACGGCGGTCTCGAATTTTCCGCCTATGCGCACTCCTGTGTCCTCGCCAAACTCTCGACGCGTAGCGCCACGGTTTCTTCGACGGTAGCGGTGCCGAACTCCCTCGGCCCCGGCGAGCTGCTGCAACACTACGGAACCGAAGAGCAAAAAAATCATTACCTGCCGCGGCTGGCGCGCGGCGAAGACATTCCTTGTTTCGCGCTGACCGGCCCGCGGGCTGGCTCCGATGCGGCATCGCTGCCGGATACCGGCGTCGTGTGCAAGGGGATGTGGGAAGGTCGCGAGATCGTCGGCCTGCGCCTCAATTTTTCCAAGCGCTACATCACGCTCGCACCCGTAGCTACGGTGATCGGTCTCGCCTTCCGCTTGTTCGACCCCGAGAAGTTTCTCGGCAACGAGACGGACCTCGGCATCACTTGTGCTCTGATTCCTCGCGAAACCGCAGGAATCAATATCGGCCGCCGCCACTTCCCGCTCAATGTGCCGTTCCAGAACGGTCCAATCCAAGGCAAGGACGTGTTCGTACCACTCGATTTCATCATCGGTGGTCCGAAAATGGCGGGTCAGGGCTGGCGTATGCTGGTCGAGCAGCTGTCGGTCGGACGATGCATCTCTCTGCCCTCAAGCGGTACGGGCGGCGGCAAGGCAGCGGTGTTCGCGACCGGGGCGTATGCCCGTATCCGCCGTCAGTTCAATATGCCGGTGGGTCGTTTTGAGGGTATCGAGAGCGTGATCGCACGTATGGTGGGCCTCACCTACACGATGGATGCCGCGCGTTCGGTGACCGCCGGCGCGATCGATGGCGGCGAAAAGCCGTCAGTGCCCTCCGCGATGCTCAAGTATCACGTCACCGAAATGAGTCGGCAGATCGCCAACGATGCGATGGATGTGCACGGTGGCAAAGGTATCTGCCTCGGGCCACGCAACTATCTAGGTCGGGGTTATCAGGTGGTGCCCGTGGCGATCACTGTCGAGGGTGCCAACATTCTCACCCGCAGTCTCATTATCTTCGGCCAGGGGGCGATCCGCTGCCATCCGTTCGTACTCAAAGAAATGGAAGCCGCGCGAAATCCTGACAGGGCTCAGGGCGTACGGGATTTTGACGACGCGCTGCTCGGTCATATCGGCTTCACGATGAGTAACGCTGTGCGCTCTCTCATAATGGCCCTCACCAATGCACGATTCACTGCCGCACCGGTCGAAGGTCCGGTCGCCCGTTACTACCAGCATATCGTGCGTTTCTCGGCGAGCTTTGCGTTTGCCGTGGATGTGGCCATGCTGAGTCTCGGTGGATACCTCAAGAAAAAAGAGAACCTCTCGGCGCGGCTCGGTGACGTGCTCTCGTCGATGTATCTCGCCTCCATGGTGCTCAAGCATTACGAAAACCAAGGGCGTCGTGCGGAAGATCTGCCTCTCGTGGAGTGGGCCTGTCGCCATCAGCTCTACAAGGCGCAGGAGCAGTTGCATGCCTTCCTGAGAAATTTTCCCAATCGCTTCTTGGGAGGTGTGATGCGCCTCCTCATTTTCCCGCGCGGCCTGCAGTACTCTGCGCCAGAGGACCGGCTTGGCAGGACGCTTGCCGCGCTCGTGCTCTCGCCGACCGCCGTACGCGACCGTCTGTGCTATCCCGTCTATCGACGAGTCGATCCCCGAAATTCACTCGGCCTCCTGCAGGAAGCCTTGGAAATGGCGGATCGGGCCGAGGAGCTCGACAAGCGGCTGCGTGTCGAGGGGGTAAAGACGGGCCGTATCACTTCTCTCGACATGCCGGGTCAGATCGATGAGGCCGAACGTATAGGGCTTCTCTCAATGGAGGAGGCTGCATGGCTTCGCGATTACGATCGCAAGGTCATGGATCTCATTCACGTCGACGATTTTGCGCCGCACGAACTTGGAACTAACGGCAAACCAAAGCTCAAAGTCGACCTGCAAGTCTCGGAGCAGTCCGAACTATTCGTGTGAAAAGTAGTGCGGGCGACCGCGGGCTTGGCCCGCGCGCGATTTTGCATGTCGACATGGATGCGTTCTACGCATCCGTCGAGCAGCGTGATCACCCGGAACTTCGCGGCAAGCCTTTGATCGTGGGCGGTGTCAGCGGTCGCGGGGTCGTTGCAGCAGCGAGCTATGAAGTTCGCCGTTACGGCGTACGTTCGGCGATGCCCGTGCGTCGCGCTCTCGCATTATGCCCCGAGGCTGTTTGTGTGCGGCCGCGCATGTCGCACTACGTGGACGTTTCGAAGCAGGTTTTCGCGATCTTCCATCGTCATACGCCACTCGTGCAGGGACTTTCGCTCGACGAGGCCTACCTCGACGTCACGGACAGCCGGCTCCTACGAGGTGATGCGATACGGATCGCCCGGGATATCAAGCAAGCGATCGTCGATGAACTTGATCTGACGGCATCGGTCGGCGTCGCACCCAACAAGCTAGTTGCGAAGATCGCCTCGGACCTCGACAAACCCGATGGGCTCACTGTCGTGACGACCGAGCGTATCAACGAGGTGCTCGATCCCCTGCCGGTCCGGCGTTTGCCGGGCTTGGGCCGAAAGAAAGGCGAAGAGGTCGCCGCCGCCGGGCTGCGCACGCTCGGTGATTTGCGATGCGCCGATGAGACGATACTGCGGCCGCTTTTCGGGCGGCACTGGGAGGTGTGGCGGGACCGCGCCGGCGGAATCGACGATCGACCGGTGGAGCCCGAGCACGACGACAAGTCGGTGAGTAATGAACGTACCTTCGACGAAGATCTGCAGGATCCGGCGATCATGCATGCCGAACTTGCAGCTCTCGCCGATAAAGTGGCGACCCGATTGCGCAGCAAAGAATTACAGGCGGCATGTATCAGCATCAAGATACGCCTACACGACTTCCGTACCCTGACCCGCCAGACGACGCTACCCGCGCCGACGGCGGAAAGTCGGGTCATCGCCGATCGTGCACGTAATCTGCTCGAGTGCTGGCTCGCAAACGTCGGCCGACCTCGTGTTCGACTGCTCGGAGTGTCAACGACGGGATTCGCCGAGGTCTTGCAGTCGGATCTCTTCGCAGAGCCCGCACGCGCACGAAACGAAAAACTCGACGTGACGGTAGATGCAATCCGCGGCAAGTTCGGTGGTGCGGCACTCGCACCTGCAACTTTCCTAAAACGTCGCCGCTGATCGAGGCTCTACTCGGATCCGGGCGACGTTCCGCCAGCGCCCGTGCGCAGCAAGAGCCCCGCCACCATGCCGCCGATGACGCCGAAAAGATGGGCGTCAGTCACCACGATCGTACCCGGTGCCGCAAGGGGTAACGCACCGGAAGTGTTTTCCCATGCGAGCTTGCCAAGCCCGAAGATCGCAACACCCCAGGCGAGAAAGTCCCCGGTGTCGATGATTCGTCTGACCACGACCGCGGCGGCGTAAGCATGCAGCACGCCAGAGAGACCGACGTACCATTCTATGTCTACGAGCCACCACAAGCCTGCATCGATCGCCGCTATGCCGATTAGCAAGACGACGAGCGTCCGTCGCCACGAATAGACACGACCAAAAATACCGGAGAGCACGAGCGCCGCCGCAACATTGAGCGCTGCGTGCGGAAGGTCGAGGTGCACGAGGTGCCCCGTGAACCACCGCCACCACTGCCCTGCAGCGATGTCGCTCCGCGACCAACGCAATGCCTC
>Ga0129333_10004865_pt1 | contig 12582 bp, 17 predicted proteins | sample CPB6_08_DNA_FD_94474 | JGI IMG/M metagenome (GOLD analysis project Ga0129333, IMG submission 94474) | Freshwater to marine salinity gradient microbial communities from Chesapeake Bay, USA - CPBay_Sum_0.6_0.8_DNA | ecosystem: Environmental > Aquatic > Marine > Coastal | place: USA: Chesapeake... | reverse complement strand
TCGAAATGTGGGGGGGGCAGGAATGCCCCTCCCAAACTTTCGAGGAGGACAAGTCGCTACCGGCAAGGTTTGCCCGTTTCGATTCCGCGAATCCGCAAGTGTACGAGGCACTCGTCTCAATGGCTCGGAAGATTCGGAGCAAGCGACCAGATAGCATCATCGGCATTGCCATGCTTTACGAGGTCTTGAGGTGGAACTGCTACATGGAGACCGACTCCGATGAACCCTACAAACTGACCAACGATTTCAAGGCATTCTATGCCCGAAAGATCATGGGTGAGAACGAGGATTTGAGTGGGATTTTTGTCACCAAAGTATCGGTCGCCGACTCGGAGGAGGCATGAATGAGTTACACCTTTTTGCTGGAATCGGGGGAGGAATCCTCGGCGGAATGCTTCTCGGACATAGACCCGTCTGTGCGGTCGAGATTGATGCCTATTGCCGACAAGTCCTGTTGCAACGGCAACGCGAGGGAATCCTTCCACCTTTCCCCGTGTGGGGAGACATCAGAACTTTCGACGGGAAACCTTGGAGAGGAATTGCCGATGTCGTTTGCGGAGGATTCCCATGCACCGACATTTCCTGTGCCGGTAAAGGCGCGGGAATCGAAGGAGAGGAAAGCGGACTCTGGTCCGACATGGCGCGAATCATTGGCGAAGTTCGACCCCGATTCGTTTTTGTGGAGAACTCACCAATGCTCGTTGTTCGCGGACTTGACCGAGTCCTTGCAGACCTTTCCCTCTTGGGGTTCGACGCACGATGGGGAGTTGTTTCCGCTGAAAACGCCGGTAGTCCTCAAGAACGCGAAAGACTTTGGGTGCTGGCGCAATTCCAACCTGGGCAAACCGCCGTCCGAACCGACGATGGATGGTTTTGCAAATGGTGCGGAGGCGAGATCATGTCCGAATGCGGATGCTACCACGGCGAATTGGAATGCCTTGATTGCGGAGAGTTCACCTACCCGTTTCATTATGAGGAACGGGACTATTGCCAATGGTGCGGTTCCCGAGATGTGGTTGACCCCGCAAGCCAACGAGGATGCGGCGGGGACTCCCAATGGCAAGATGCAGAGGATGCTTGGAAACCATCCTTTGATCCGAGGCACAACCCAAGAGGAATGGAACTCTGGAACTTTGAACCCCGAGTGGACCGAGTGGCTCAACGGATTGCCAATCGGGTGGACCGCCATCGCGCCATTGGAAACTGCCAAGTACCGGCGGTGGTTGCACTCGCATGGTCTGTCTTGGAAGGGAGGGAACTGAAATGAATCCTCCTGTTTTACCGCAACGGATCATCGACATTATGGACCCCAAGGACCGAGCCAAACTCGGTCCCGCCGGTCGCACCTCGGCGGAAATCCTCCGAGTGGTCGAGGATCGCTCCGAGAAAGAACTGCACAGGGACATCGTGAGATATCTCAATGTGTTTGGACTCCCCTTTTGCCATGCCCGAATGGACCGCAAGTCCAGCATCGCCGAGGGGTATCCAGACTTCACCTTCCCGTATCGGGGTTTCTTCGTTGCATGGGAGGCGAAGACCGCCACCGGCAAGTTGTCCTCTCGCCAGCATGAGACCCGCGAGGCAATTGAAAGGAACGGCGGAAAGTACAAGGTCATCCGCGAACTGGAGGAGGCGAAGAACCACCTCCGCGAACTCGACGCACTACTCACCCCGCGCCCTTCCCTGTGATGCACTACTACACATTTCACTTGAAAGATTATGCGGCGGCGACCGCCCATTTGACGAACGAGGAAGACCTCATCTACCGGCGTTTGATTGATCTTGCCTTCGATGCCGAGGGTCCGATCTCTGGTGACGCAACCTCCATCGCCAGAAGGGTTCGTGCAGATGCAATGCAGGTGCATTGCATCCTTACCGAATTCTGGATGGAGACACCCGAGGGATGGGTCAACAACAGGGTTCTTCGCGAACTCGAAAGGCACAAAGACCACATCGAAGCGAAAAAAAATGCCGCAAAAACCAGATGGAACAAGGCGAAGGCGAAGGGGTTATGCAGGAGCAATGCAGGTGCATTGCAGGTGCAATCCAAATGCATTGCAGATGCAATGCTACCCAATACCCAATACCCAATAAATAATATATCTGTAAGCGAAGCGGAAGAATTCGCCCGAGGACAGGGACTCCCCACCGATTCCATTCCCGAGTGGCATTCCCACAGGTCTTCCCAAAATTGGGAAAAAACCTCGGGAGTTCGCATCACCGATTGGAGGTCCGACCTCAAGGCATGGATTTACCGCAACGCAAGAACCGGCAAACCCGCCGGTCGCCAACTTAAAACACCAGACCAAAGCAAATATGCTGACCACTTCTGAACACCACATCGCAGTATGCCAGAGGTGTACAAACACCTTTGAATACCAACCCGTTATCTTCAACGGCAAATCACTCTTCACGCCGCAATGGTGCGAATCGTGCGTCGATGTCCTCACCATCGAACGCGAACGCGAAGAACGAGAATCGCGCCAGAATGCCCGTGTGGCGCGTTTTCTGGATTGTGTGCCGCCGGTATACCACGACACCGATCCCGAGCGGATACACGCCAACCTCGCGCAAGCAGTCGCGGAATATAAATTCGGTCCAAAAGGCATTGCCTTCATGGGTCGCTCGGGAGAAGGAAAAACCCGAGCCGCATTCCTGGTCGCCATGCGAATGGTCGCCGAGGGTCACCGAGTTTATTGGATCGCCGCAACCGACCTCGCCGCCGCCGCCGCGAACCTATTCGCCGATGACCCCGAGGTGAAAAGCCGGTCGCATGAGAAAATCCGCCGGTCAATGACCGCCGAGGTGCTGGTGCTGGATGACCTCGGCAAAGGCAAGTTTACGGATCGTTCCGAGTCCATGCTCTACGATCTGTTTGAAACTCGCACCGGCAACCTTCGCCCGACTATCTGGACATCCAACAGCAACGCGAAAGGTCTCCATGCCATGATGTCGCCCGACCGAGCGGACGCACTCATCCGCCGCATGGGTTCAGAGTTTCACAACATCGTTCGCATTTGATTGCACAAGATCAGAATCTCGCTATGTCCAGCAACATGAAGTCCAAACCGAAACCCCGAGGCAAACGCACCGCCGAGGCGGATTTGGCGATTCGCATCGAACGGGTCGCCGAACTTCTCCTCAATGGCATGACCAACCGGCAAATCGTGGGAATTTGTGGGAGTGAATTTAAATGTTCCGCATCCACGGCGAACCGATACATTGCCGAGGCGAACAATAAAATCGCCGCCGAGTTCGACCTCAACCGAAAAGCCGAGGTGAGCAAGGCGGTCGAGCGTCTCCTCCGTATGCAACAGGAGTGCCTTGCACGATACGATTACCGCACCGCCGCGACCATCGAAGCGCAACTTGCCAAAATTCACGGGTTGGAGAAACAACAGGTCGAGGTCACTCACTCGGTCGAAGACCCGTGGGTCCGACTCATGCGCGAGATTCGGGATGGGGTCACCTCGGAAGGCGAAGCATGATTGTCATGCCGTCAAACAACTCGGGCATCCAGATTGGATACCTTGCCGGTAAGTTTCAAGGTCGCATCGGGTGGTTGCTGTCTCCCGATGGGTGGCGAACCCCGCCGACCTGGATGCCTTATGCTTTAGACAACGGCGCATTTGGAGCATGGGTCAATAACCGGCAATGGAATTCCGATGCCTTTTTGGAATTGGTGGAACGCTCAAAAACGGCTCACAAACCTTGTTGGGTTGTCGTTCCCGATGTAGTCGCCGACCGAGAGGCAACCATCATTCGGTGGCATGAATGGATGCCTCAATTGCGGAGTCGCCTCCACGGGGTGGGGTTTGCTTTTGCGGTGCAGGACGGGATGACTCCCAACGATGTTCCTAACGAGGCGGATGTGGTTTTTGTGGGTGGGACTACCCAATGGAAGTGGCGGCATCTTCATACCTGGGCGAACAACTTTCCTCGGGTCCATGTGGGGAGGGTTAACTCGGAACGATTGCTTTGGATGTGCCATGAAGCGGGGGTGGAATCCTGCGATGGCACGGGGTGGATGCGAGGCGGGGAAGACCGGCTTGAAGAACTGCATCGATACTTGGAGCAATCGACCGGCGGCGACCGGCGACCACAACTTCAAATGGCTTTATGAACAAACAGAACAGACTGAAAGCAAGGTTCCGTTTATGGAAAGACTTCTCTTTCGAAGCGGCACATCAACTAACCAAAGTGCCGGTGGGACATCAATGCGGACGATTGCATGGGCATAGCTACAAGTTGCGAGTCCATTGCGAAGGCGCGTTGGACCCCGCTCGGGATTGGGTGGTTGATTATGCAGACATCGCCGCCGCCGTCCGACCCTTGATCAACCAACTGGATCACTCGTTTCTGAATCATCATTTCGAGTTTGAAACTACCGCCGAAAACCTGTGCTACTGGTGTGCAAACACCTTGAAAGAATCCCTCCCACAGATTGTCGCCGTCGAGTTGTTTGAGACTCCAACCACCTCGGTGCTTTACGAGATCAAGTGAACCAACTGGAACTCTACCTCAAAGCGACCGGCATTCCCGAGGTCGCCGCCATGAATTTCCTACAGAACAACGGGATCATTTCCGACAACTGCATCACCGCCTCCGAGGTGGGCGATGTGGGGGCGGCAATATCCTACCTCAACCTCAACTACGAAAAATACAATGATCACAATTAGCTTCGATGTAACCCGCCTGGACAAATCACGCTTCAAAAGAGTCACCAAGAAAAATGGCGACCTTGCCATCTACTGCGAACTGGTTCTGTTTGAAACCCCGAATGGTCAGTACGGGGACTACATGGTCAAGCAGGGTTTAAGCAAAGCAGAACGGGATGAAGGAGTGCAGTTGCCCATACTTGGCAACGGGAAGGATGTTGTCTCAATTCAACGGGTCAAAGATGCCGTCCGCGAACCCGCGCCGGTTAACCGGCAAGCCGATGTCGCAACATCCGAGGACGAGGACATCCCATTTTGAAAGACCTCGCCGATCCGTTTTGGCGGTTGTCGAACCTCTACGCCATCAAGCAGGAGGATTCGGGTAAGCGTCTCAAATTCACGCCGAGACCCGAGCAGACCGAGGTCATTCGCCACCTCCTCGACCGCCCGACCGAGCCACTCTACATCATCAAGTCCCGCCGCCTCGGGATGTCCACGACCATCGGTCTATTCATGGCGGATCACTCTGCATTCAACTCGGGGTTCAAAGGATCACTCCTCGACCAGACGCAAGCGGATGCCCACAGAAAGATGGCAGACATCATGCGGTTTGGCGTGATGTCCCTGCCACCGGCAATCCTCGACACTCTGGAGTTCCCGAAACGGAATGACGGCGAGATGACCATACTCACCAAGGGTCAACCCGAGACCTCGACCTCGACCCTGTATGCGGGAATGAATGCCCGAGGCGGCACGGCGAATATGCTGTGGATTTCCGAGTGGGGTCCGATTGCGGCAACGGATTTTAGCCGATCCCGCGAGATTAGGACCGGCGCGTTGCCATCCGCTCGGCAAGGGCGGCGGATCGTAGAGACCACATGGTATGGCGGTAAGGGCGGCGACCTGTGGGAACTGATCCAACCCATACTTGAGCGTGATCCCAACGCCGAGGGACGGGTGCTGTTCTTCCCGTGGCACGGCGATCCCGCTTGCGTGAGGTTGCAAGGCGAGGTCACAGGCGACATCGAAACCTACTTCCGCGACCTCGGGGACCGGCTCGGGCGAACATTCTCCCGCGAACAGAAACTCTGGTATGCCGCACGGCGGTTGGAACAGGGCATTTTCATCAAGCGGGAATACCCCTCGACTCTGGAGGAGGCAATGTCCGCGCCGGTCGAGGGCGCAATCTACGGGGACGCAATCACGGCACTCCGAGACCGAGGACGCATCGTTCCTTCCGAGGTGGATCACTCTGCACTCGTCCACACCTTTTGGGACTTGGGTTCGCCCGAGAACACCATCGTCTGGTATGCCCAATTCGTTTCGGACGAGATCAGAATCATCGACATCGACTACGGGTTCGACGGCGACCTGGTGCAACGCATCTCGCACATGGTTGGAAAAGGCTACCCGCTCGGGACGCACTACCTCCCGCACGATGCCGCCGCGACCAAAACCTCGGGGCGGTCATTCCAAGCAGAGTTGCGGGATGCCGGTCTTCCCAACACCCGTATCGTTCCGAGGACTCAAAGCATTTGGATTGGCATCAATCGACTTTTGCAGATGTTCCCGCGCCTCACCTTCCGCACACCGGCTACCTCACGGGGCGTGGAGGCATTGGAGAACTACCGCACCCGACCTGTGACCCAAGGTGCGGTCAGCATGGATGAACCGATCCACGATTGGAGTTCCCATGCCGCCGATGCTCTCCGAATGCTGGCGGAATCGGTCATGCATGGTCTGGTCGAGGGCGGCAACAGGGATGCTATGTCGGCGCGGAGAGCAATGCGACACGCCGGTCAACAAGTTCTGATGGGTTTCCGAGGAGAAGAAACAAGGAATCAACGCCGGTCGGTTGTCATTCAAGCATGAGAAAAAAAACTCTTGTGCCGGTATCACAGGAGTGCTACTGACCCGCCATGCCTAAAAACTCTATCTCCCAATTTGTGTCACAGGTGTGCAAACACCTTTTCGGCGATAACGATGGTCTCCACTTTGCTTTGGTCGATGGTTGGATGCCGCCCGAGCCGCAACGGGACGAGAAACCCATCAACGCAACTTTCTTCATCAATAAAGTAGTCAGTTGGGTAAAAAAAGTGTTTAGCGGAGGCGGAGGCGGTGGAGGGAACCAAAGGAGAGACCCTGCTCCTCCCGCCGCGCCAGCAGTCAATCCTCCGCCGCCGCCACCACCGCCGCCGCCACCGCCGCCAACACCGGCATCCGCGACTGAAGATGTTCTTTCGGCACAGCAGGAAGAACTCAAAAAGAACAAGCAGAAGTTTGGGTACGGGGCGACTTTGTTGTCCAACCAGAACCCCGCCATGAACACGGCGACCGGCACAGGATCAATCCTCGGTAGGTAGTCCCGACCTTTCTGGTGAAAGAGTACGAATCGACCGGCGGGAACAAACAGGAACTCGCGAAGGCGGTCCTATCCCGCTACAACCGGCTTGAGCAGGATCGGGCATATTGGATGTCCATGTGGCAATCCATCTCCGATTTGGTCATGCCGAGGAAGTCTTACATCCTCCACCAGACGATCACTCCAACCGCCGACAAGGAGACCCGCCTGTTTGATTCCACCGCCGTCCGCGCCAATATGGTTCTTGCGGCGGGGTGCATGAGTTACATCACTCCCGCAGATTCTCGGTGGTTTTCCTTGGAAGCACCCGAGGGAATAAAAGACGGCGAAGGGGTCCAAGAATACTTTGCCAAGGTCACCGAGATTTTGCTGGAGACTCTTGCTCGGTGCAATTTTCACACATCAATCCATGAACTTTATTTGGATCGTGGATGTTTTGGCACGGCGGTCATCTTCATCGAACCAGGCGAAACCACCCCAATTATTTTCCGCAACATTGATGTCGGAACCTTCGTTCTGTCCGAGAACCATGAGGGGGTTGTCGATACTTGCTTCCGCAAATTTGAAATGACGGCACGGCAACTGGTGGAGGAATTCGGGATTGAAAATGTCTCCGATGGAATCCGCAAGTGCTACGAGGATCAGAAGAACCTCGACCAGAAATTTGAAGTCATCCACGGGGTGTATCCGCGAAGCGACAAGGAACGAGACCCAAAGAAACTGGACGGCAAAAACAAACCTTACGCCAGTTGCTACCTTGAGTGCCGGTCCAAGCACATCCTTCGCGAATCGGGCTACGACGAGAAACCATTTTGCGCTACCCGATATCTCAAATGGCAACAGGGAGTGTACGGGTGGTCGCCCTCATGGGTCGCACTTCCCGACATCCGCCAACTGAACTTTCTCCAGAAGCAGATGGATGCCCTCGCCGAACTGGCGGCATTCCCTCGGGTGCTGGTCCCCGATGGCATGGAAGGGGTAGTCGATCTCCGAGCCGGTGGCATCACCTACTTCAACGCATCCGACCCGAGTGCCAAACCGCAAGAGTGGGCGACCCAAGGTCGATACGATGTGGGGTTGGATCGGGTCCAAGAAAAGCAACGGCACATCAACGAGGCATTCTCGGTCCCACTCTTCCAGATGTTCACGGCGGAAGAATCCCGCACTCCGAACCGCATGACGGCAACCGAGGTGAATGCTCGCAATGCCGAGCGACTGGCGAACTTCTCTCCCACCTTTGCCCGACTCACCACCGAACTGCTCATCCCTCTTCTACAACGGACCTACGGCATTCTGGCGCGGCGGGGAGAACTTCCGCCACCTCCAGATGCACTCATCCAACAGGACGCAAAAGGGGAAATGTTCGTTCCCGAACCCAAGGTGGTTTTCAACTCCCGCATCGCCCTTGCCGTCCGCGCAATGGAACTTGCCGCCACCGAGCGCACGATGTCCCGCGCCCTCGCCGTTCAACAGGCGACCGCCGACCCGAGCGTCATGGACAACTTCGACATCGACAAAATCGTCCGCGAAGGCGCGTTGGCGGAAGGCATCGATGCTGACTACCTCCGACCGATGGGCGAGGTTCTCGACATTCGCACCGCACGGCAAGAAGCACAGCAGGCGGCGGCACAGGCACAGCAGGAAATGATGGCGGCGGAAATGATGCAGAAGGCGGGATCGGTCAAACCCGATTCGTTGCTGGCACAACAGACGAACCAGGAATCTATCGACCCAATGGAACTGGCATGAGTGACCTTGAAAAAAAAGTCCGCTCCGCGAAGACCCTCCTTGCCTACGGGTGGTTCAATTGCACCGATGGCGAACTTGTCCTTGCTGATATGGAAAAAGCGTTTGGCACTAATCTCCCTGCTTTCACACCTAATGCAGACGGGTCATTCGACCCCGTCCGAGCCGCAGTCCGAGACGGGCAAAGGCAAGTCCTCCTTCATTTGAAAGCAATGGCGGCAAAGTCCCATGAGCAAAGCAACACACCCAAAACAAAAGCCAGAAAAGATTGATCCGCCGGTTCAAGACCCGCGCCTCGGTGATCTCGACCCCGAGTACATCAAATGGCATGAGGCGAACCATTCCGCCGAGGAACACCGGCAACGCTATTTCGACCGCATCCCGCATGAATATGCCGACCAATTCGGCATCCATCGTGTGTAGCAATGGGCAAAACTTATGTTCACATCCGAACCAACAAGTCCCGTCATCGACGGAAACGCCGCAATGGCGGCACAGGAAAGCAACACCTCAACATTGAGCGCAACCATCGCGCCGACCAGCAATGGGACGGCGACGAGTGGTCTCCCTCAAGGGGGTGGATCAAGTCAAAACCAGGCAAGTAGCACCGGCTATGTAGACCCCGAGGGAAAGTTCACCGAGGGTTGGCTTGACCGGCTCAAGGGCTTCGATGATGCCAAGCAAATACTCGGGCAATTTAAGGATATGGATGGGGTCTTCAAGACCCTTGTTTCACAGCAACGACTCCTCGGGAAAAAAGCCGATGCAGTCATTGTCCCGAACGAGAAATCCTCACCCGAGGAATGGCAGGAATTCAACAAAAGGATCGGGGTTCCCGATTCGCCAGACGGGTACAAACACATCAAACCCGCGCACCAGTTGCCAGAGTCAGATTGGAACGAGCAGATAGCGACCAAACTTGGTGAGGTTGCCCACAAGAACGGAATCCCTCCCAAAGCATGGCAATCGGTTTTGGACACATTGACCGAGTACGCCTCCCTTCAAAACGAATCAGAACAGCAGGCGAAAATTCAGCAACTCGAAACCGAGCGCAAAACGCTTGCCGAGGAGTGGGGCGACAAGTTCGACATCAATCTTTCCAAAGCAAAACGACTTGTCCAGGTGGGCGGCGGGGATGTCAATGATCCCGCCTTTGCCTCATCGGGTGTGGTCAAGATGCTGGCGCGGATCGCAGATACCCTGTCCGATGACCGCCTTGTCTCGTCCGATTCCGCCGCGACCATGATGGTGGGCAAGGCAAGGGCGATGGACATTATGAAGAATCCCCAAAATCCGTTGCACCAACGCTACAAATCTGGCGACCGAGAAATCGCCAATCTGGTCACAGACCTTCTGAAGTAGCACAAGCAATCGGGGTGCTTCAGCAAGCGACCCCGCCTTCCTATGAGGGCGGGGTTGTATTTTTTATTTGACGGGTTGTCTTCGCGGGTGTACGCACACCTCAACTTCTCCGAAGGACAATCTCTTTCGGACCCATGTAGGGGAAGTTGACCCGCATCCACCGAACCCCATTCGGGACAATTCGCAAAGGCGGAACAAGCAGTCAGTCAACTCAACTTCAACTCAACACCTACAATGCCTAATCTAACTCAAATTCCCGATCACTATGTGATCCAGTACGAAACCAACTGGCAGATGCTTCTGCAACAGATGGATTCCCGTCTCAAAGAACGCACCAAACTCGTCCAAGCAAACGGCGCGGCGGTTCGTTTCAACCAGATGGACACCGCATCGATGTCCCAAGTCCTCGCCCGAAATGGCGCGACTGTTAACAACGACATCACCCTACCGGCTCGGTGGGCATACCCCGTTCCTTACGACACCTCGTCTTGGTTTGACGAGTTCGACAACATCTTCCTCGGAAGCGTTGTTCTCCCGACCTCCGAGGTCATGCAAGCCCAGGCGGCGGCATACGGACGCACTTGCGATTCCGTTTTGATCTCCGCACTCCTCGGCAATGCGACGATCACCAACACGGCGAATACTTCTGCTGGTTTCGGTCTGAACAACACCACCAGCACGATTCCGTTGCCCAACACCCAAAAGGTTGGGGTCAACTATGTCGGCGGCGGTGGTACTCCCACCAACACCGGCTTGACCATCGCGAAAATCCGCGAAGCGAAGCGCATCCTTGATGCCAACGAAGCACCCGCCGAGGACCGCATCCTCGTTGTGTCTTCCAAGGAAATCGCCGACCTCCTCGGAACCCAGGAAGTCACCAACCAACTCTACAACTCTGTCCGCGCCCTTGTGGACGGCGAAGTGGACTCCTTCCTCGGATTCAAGGTCATCCGCACCGAACTCCTTCCCGTGGCGACGAACATCCGTTCTTGCATCGCCTACCAGAAGAATTCGGCGGTCATGGTCGATGGCGGTCGCAAGACCTACATGGACATCCTTCCCGAAAATCGCCACTCACTCCAAATCCGCTCGACGGCGGTCATGGGTGCAACCCGTCTCCTTGAGAAGGGTGTGGTCGAAATTGCGGCGGATACCACTCGCTAACCTCACAGGTGGGGGTGACCTCGAAAGGGGTCACCCTCACTTCCCCTTTCAAAAATGGATTCGACAACTATATGCAACATCGCCCTCGCTAAAATAGGTGACCTGTCGATCCTGTCTCTGGACGATCCGACTCCCGAGGCGCGTTTCTGCAAACTCTTTTACACGCCGACAATCAATGAGTGCTTCCGTATGCACGATTGGAATTGGGCGACCGGCTACGCAAAACTTTCTCCGATTGATCCACCGCCAGAATACGATTGGGCTTTTGCTTATGGACTGCCAGTCGATTTTGGGCGGTTACTGACCTTCAATACCTTTTCACCGGCAATGCCGGTTGTGCCTTACCAGATTGTGGGGCGCGAACTCTACACCGATGAGTCCGATGCGGTGATTTCCTACATCAAGAACATAGTCGATGAAAACTCGTTCGACCCGTTGTTTGTCAATTTGGTGAGTCAGTTTCTTGCGGCAAAACTTGCCCGACCCCTTGCCGGTGGCATGGACATGGAAAAATTGTTCAACTCGCAGGCACAGGCGACTCTTGCCGAGGCGCGGCGGATAGATGCCGGTGAAGGCATTCCCAAACGCAAAATGGCATGGGTCGATTCCGACCTCGTCCGAGCGAGGTATTCTGGAGTCATCTGATGATCAACCAACTCATCTCCTCTTTTAATGCCGGTGAGTTGTCTCCCTACCTCGAAAGTCGAACCAACCTCGACAAGTACCGCAATGGTTGCAAGACGCTCGAAAACTTTCTGATCACCCCTTATGGACCGGCGAACCGGCGAAGTGGTCTTGAGTACCGAGGTGAGGCAAGAGTGTCCTCCACCCGTTGCCGGTTGTACGGGTTCAACGCCACCGCCGTGGACCGATACATTTTGGAAATCGGGGTTGGCTACATTCAATTCTGGAAAAACGGAAACATCATCCGCAACACGACTACACAAGTCCCGATTTCGCCGGTCTATTTGAATCTCAACGGAACCGCCGCATCTCCCCAACCGGCGGCAATCCATCCATACCAGGAAAGCGACTTGCGCGACCTCAAGTTCTGCCAAGTCAACGATGTCATTTACATAGCGCATCCAGACTTCCCGCCGATGCGGGTTTCCCGTTTTAGCGACACCAGTTGGACGATAAGCGAGGTGCTGTTCAAGTGGCATCCCGTGTTGGATCAGAACATCACCGCCACAACCATCACCCCAAGTGCGGTGACCGGCACAAACATTACTTTGACCGCCTCCGCGCCCTTGTTCTCTCCTTCCCATGTCGGCTCGGTCTGGCAAATCG
>Ga0129333_10004864_pt1 | contig 12582 bp, 16 predicted proteins | sample CPB6_08_DNA_FD_94474 | JGI IMG/M metagenome (GOLD analysis project Ga0129333, IMG submission 94474) | Freshwater to marine salinity gradient microbial communities from Chesapeake Bay, USA - CPBay_Sum_0.6_0.8_DNA | ecosystem: Environmental > Aquatic > Marine > Coastal | place: USA: Chesapeake... | reverse complement strand
GTCCGTACGTGTCATGATTTTCTTGCTGTAGTATCATGATCGTACGCTGCACTTCAGCGCGTGACGAACAGGTTTTTCCCGTTTCCCGTATCCTGCTTTCTGGCCGATGACTGTGTGCACTGCCTTTACCGACCGGACGTCCCTGACTGTTTTCGGGCTTCTGCCGTACTGATCCCATGCTGATTATTCCCGCCATAGATCTCAAGGACGGCAAATGCGTGCGCCTGAAGCAGGGCGACATGAACACGCCGACCGTATTTTCCGATGACCCCGGTGCCATGGCCCGGCAGTGGAAGGAACAGGGCGCCCGACGGCTGCATGTCGTCGATTTGAACGGGGCGGCGGCCGGCAAACCCAAGAACGAATCAGCGATCAAGGCGATTGTCCGTGAACTGGGGGATACCGTACCGATTCAGCTCGGCGGGGGCATTCGTGACCTCGACACCATCGAGCGCTACCTCGACGCCGGGCTCAGTTACGTCATCATTGGCACTGCCGCGGTGAAAACGCCGGGGTTTCTGCGCGATGCCTGCACGGCTTTTCAGGGGCACATTATCGTGGCGCTGGATGCGCGTGACGGCAAGGTTGCGGTGGACGGTTGGTCCAAGCTGACCGGACATGACGTCATCGATCTGGCGAAAAAGTTCGAGGACTACGGCACGGAAGCGGTCATTTACACGGATATCGGCCGGGACGGCATGCTTACCGGCGTCAATATCGAGGCGACAGTCGCGCTTGCGCAGCAGTTGAATGTGCCGGTCATCGCCAGCGGCGGCATTACTAATCTCGAGGACGTACGCAAACTCTGCGCTGTTCAGTCCGAAGGCATCATGGGTGCCATTACCGGCCGTGCGGTGTACGAAGGAACGCTGAAGTTTGCCGAGGCCCAGAAACTGGCCGACGAGCTGACTTCTGCTGCCGGATCCTGACCCCGGCGTTACGCGTCGGGCTGCACTTTTATCCTTCTCTGCTGCTTCTCATGTCACTGGCCAAGCGCATCATTCCCTGTCTGGATGTGACAGCCGGCCGGGTCGTCAAGGGCGTTAACTTTGTCGAGTTGAAAGACGCCGGAGACCCGGTGGAAATTTCGCGCCGTTATGATGATCAGGGCGCTGATGAGCTGACATTTCTCGATATCACGGCGAGCAGTGACGACCGCGATCTCATCCTTCACATTATCGAAGCGGTTGCGGAACAGGTGTTTATTCCCCTGACCGTGGGCGGCGGGGTGCGCAGTGTCGATGACGTGCGCCGGCTGCTGAATGCCGGTGCGGATAAGGTCAGCATCAACACCGCCGCCGTGCAGAATCCGCAACTGGTCGCGGATGCGAGCGGCCGTTACGGATCGCAGTGCATTGTGGTGGCAGTGGACGCCAAGCGGATGCCGGGTGATGGCGCGCCGCGCTGGGAGGTATTCACCCATGGAGGACGTCGCGCGACTGGTCTGGATGCGCTGGAATGGGGCAGGCGCATGCAAACGCTGGGCGCAGGTGAAATCCTGCTCACCAGCATGGACCGGGACGGTACGCGGGCGGGATTTGATCTGGAACTGACCCGGGCTTTCTCGGATGCGCTGGATATTCCCATCATCGCCAGCGGCGGCGTCGGAACGCTCGATCATTTGGCCGATGGCGTTGCGATCGGGCGCGCGGATGCGGTGCTGGCAGCGAGCATTTTTCACTATGGTGAATATACGGTTCGCGAAGCCAAGGCGCGCATGGCGGCACGTGGCATTGAGGTGCGGCTCTAGGGAGCGTCGCTCTCCGCGGTTGCCGGATCAATAAAAAACCATTAAAATCAAACATTTATATTCGCATATCGGCGCTGACGCAAGATGTCCTGGCTGGATCACATTCATTGGGGAGCAGACGGACTGGTGCCGGTCGTGGCGCAGGAGGCTGGCAGCGGCCGCGTATTGACGCTGGCGTGGGCGAACCGGGAAGCACTGACCCGGACGGCAGAGACCGGGGAAGCGCATTACTGGTCGCGATCACGCCGCAAGCTCTGGCACAAGGGAGAAGAGTCAGGGCATGTGCAGCGGGTCACCGGCATACGGACCGATTGCGACCAGGATGTTGTTTTGCTGACCGTCGAACAGGCCGGTGGCATTGCTTGTCACACGGGACGGCACAGCTGTTTTTTTCTGGAATTGCGTGACGGGGAGTGGGTGGCCGTGGATCCGGTGCTGAAGGATCCGGGAACCATCTATTCGAAGCCCTGAAGCAGCCTTGAACGGATACCCTGATGAATGACACCGAGTTACTGATGCAGTTGGCGCGGACAATCGAGTCGCGCAAAGGTGGAGACGGCGGCAGTTCGTACGTCGCCGGTTTGTTTGCCAAGGGCGAAGAGGCCGTGCTGCGCAAGGTCATGGAAGAGGCAACAGAGACACTTCTCGCAGCGAAGGAGGGTGATAAACTGCATCTGGTCCGTGAAGTGGCGGATCTGTGGTTTCATACCCTGATATTGCTGGCGTGCCACGGGGCCGGACCGGATGACGTCCTGGCCGAATTGCGGCGGCGCGAAGGCACCTCCGGCATTGCCGAAAAGGCGGCACGGCAGTCCGGTAGCGGCGGGTAACGCGGGGCTGCGCAGTAGCCGGTTTGTCGCCGGCAGGGAATCGATTTCAAGGAGCAACAGCATGGGTTCATTCAGCATCTGGCACTGGTTGATCGTCCTCGTGGTGGTCATACTGGTTTTCGGTACCAAGAAGCTGCGCAACATTGGTTCGGATCTCGGCGGCGCGGTGAAGGGCTTCAAGGAGGGCATGAAGTCCGAGGAAAACAAGGGAGAGGTCAAGGCCGAAATCCCTGCCTCCGGTCAGACCATCGAAGGTGAGGCGCGCAAGGAGTCCTCAAAGTCCTGAGAAAGGCTTTTCTGCGGTTGCAGTCTGCCGCTGATACGCCGTCTCTTGCCCCGGGACACATGGCTGAACAATGTTTGATATCGGTTTCTCCGAACTCCTGCTCATCGCTGTTGTTGCGCTGGTGGTCATCGGGCCCGAAAAGCTGCCGCGGGTCGCACGTACAGTCGGGCATCTGCTCGGACGCATGCAGCGTTATGTCAACGATGTGAAGGCGGATATCAACCGGGAAATGGCGCTGGATGATCTGCGGAAACTGCAGGCCAGCATGCAGGACACCATGCAGTCGGTCGAGCAATCGGTCAACGAGGAAATGCGTTCCGCCGAGGATCAACTGAATCGCATCACCACCGAGGCGGAGGCGGCCGTCAAAGGACCGGCGACCGAGCCGACCGCCGATCCGGCAGCGCCGGCCGTGTCTCCGCCGGCAGGTGATCCTTCGAACGCAACCACGCCGAACAAATCGTGAGTGACGAGCAGCAACCTTCGGGCGAAGACAGTTTCGTATCACACCTGGTGGAATTGCGGGACCGTCTGCTGCGCGCGCTGATCGCTTTCGGCGTGGTCCTGCTGCTGTTGATACCGTTTGCCTCCGAGCTGTATGACCTTTTGGCGTCGCCGATGATGCGTGCGCTGCCGGAAGGGGCGAAGATGATCGCCACCGGTGTGGTGACGCCGTTTCTGGTGCCGGTGAAGGTCGCGATGCTGATCGCTTTCGTCATCGTCCTGCCGGTCATCCTGTACCAGGCATGGGCGTTTGTGGCGCCGGGACTGTACAACCATGAGAAGCGGCTGGTGCTGCCGCTGATCGTGACCAGCACCTTTCTGTTCGTTCTCGGCATTGCGTTCTGTTACTTCTTTGTATTCGGCACGGTATTTCATTTCATCCACCAGATCGCGCCGAAAAGCATTTCCGTGGCGCCGGATATCGAGAACTACCTGAATTTCGTGATGACCATGTTTCTGGCATTCGGAGTGACCTTCGAGACGCCGATCGTGGTCGTAGTGCTTACCCGCATGGGTGTGGTGACTCTGGCCCAGTTGCAGGGCTTTCGTCCGTATTTCATCGTCGGGTCTTTTGTCGTGGCGGCGATTGTTACGCCGCCGGATGTCGTATCCCAGCTGTTGCTGGCAATACCGATGTGCCTGTTGTTTGAGGCCGGATTGATTGCGGCGCGCTTTGTGCGCCCGCGTGCCAGTGACCCTGACGAGCCCGCTGAGGCCTGATTCGACCCTGACGTTTATTCCCGGCGCTTGGGTTTCGGGCGTGTCCCCACGCTGACCTGCAACTCGACCGCGCGCGCCTCGCGCTGTACTTTCAGTCTTGCCCTTGTGCCGGGCGTCAGTGCGGCGATCAGATTGAGCATCGAGGCAGAGTCTGTCACCGGACTGTCGTTGACGGCGACCAGGATGTCGCCGACACGCATGCCGCCCTTGTCGGCCGGCGTGCCGCGAAACACCTCGGTGATGAGCGCACCCCGCACTTTCGGGAGATTGAAGGATTCCGCCAATTCCGCAGTCATGTCCTGAACGCCGACGCCGATCCAGCCACGCTTGACCGTGCCCGACTTGATGATCTGCTCAAGAACGGATCGGGCTGTACTGACCGGAATGGCGAAGCCGATGCCCAGTGAGGCACCGCCCGGGGTCCGGGAGTAGATGGCGGTGTTGATGCCGATCAGCTGTCCGTTGACATCGACCAGTGCGCCGCCGGAATTGCCAGGGTTGATGGCGGCGTCGGTCTGAATGAAGTTTTCAAAGGTGTTGATTTGCAGCTTGCTGCGTCCGAGCGCGCTGACAATACCCTGAGTGACGGTCTGCCCGACGCCGAAGGGGTTGCCGATGGCGAGTACCACATCGCCCACACGCGCGTTGTCCGCCGGTGCGAATGTGATGGCGCGGACGTTCGGCAGCTCGATTTTGAGCACCGCCAGGTCCGATTCGGGATCGCTGCCAACCACCTTGGCGATCGCGCGTCGGGTGTCGGCCAGCGCAACCTCGATTTCGTCGGCAGTATCGACTACATGGGCGTTCGTCAGGATGTGACCGGCCTCACTGACGATGACGCCGGAGCCGAGATTGGTGCTCGGCTGGACATCACCGTCAGGCTGCTCCCCGAAAAAGAAGCGGAAAACCGGATCGTCCATCATCGGGTGACGCCGTGTTTTCACTGCTTTGCTGGTGTAGATGTTCACGACCGCCGGTGTCGCACGCTTGACAGCTTCCGAGTAGGAAACCGTGCGTGCCGCGGCGACCGGCGTCGCCGATGTTGCCTCGCCGACCCTGACCACTGCAGCCGGTGGACTGTTGCCGAGCAGGTCAGGGCGCAGCGTGCTGACCACGAACAGCACACCGAGACAGACCGTGGTGGTCTGACAGAAAATCAGCCAGAGTTTGCGCATGCGGTGTTGCGGCAGAATGTGCGGATACAATCCGCCCTGATGGCAGACGACAGATGACGGGCGAGGAATAGCGGTAATGGAACGATCAACACTTGAGTCTTATCTGGCTGATTATCTTCAGGTTTCCCAGTTTCGGGATTATTGCCCAAATGGCCTGCAGGTGGAAGGTCGGCAGGAAATCCGGCACCTGTTGACCGGCGTGACGGCCTCGCAGGCTGTTCTCGACATCGCTGCACAATCGGGTGCTGACGCGCTGCTCGTGCATCATGGTTATTTCTGGCGGGGCGAGGATGGCCGAATTACGGGGATCCGCCGGCGTCGCATCAGCACTTTGCTGGCACACGACATCAATCTGTTGGCCTATCATTTGCCGCTTGATGCGCACGCCGAGATCGGCAATAACGTCATGCTGGCACAGGCGATGGGCGTCGCTGTCGAGGGGCGTTTCGGTGATCAGAATCTCGGTATGTTCGGCAGCCTGCCGGATACGCCTCTGACTGAACTGGTTGCGCGGCTGTCGCAGGCCTGTGGCCGAGAGCCCCTGCTGCTGGGGACCGTGGACCGGCCGGTAAGGCGTATCGCCTGGTGTACCGGGGCTGCCCAGGGCTTTTTTGAGCAGGCGATTGCGCTGGACGTTGACGTATATGTCAGTGGCGAGGTGTCCGAGTACAACACGCATCTGGCGCGTGAATCGGGCGTCGCGTATCTGGCGGCGGGGCATCACGCGACCGAACGCTTCGGCGTGCGTGCGCTCGGAGAGCACCTGGCGGCGCGATTCGGCCTCTCGCATCGTTTCGTGGATGTCGATAATCCGGTGTAACGGTCAAGGGGCGCACTGGTACAATCATCCAATCATGCCTGACACCGTCCGCTTTACCGCTTCCCCCAGACATTCGGGCTGAAAAACCATGCCAGGCGGCCAGTCCATTCGTTCCCGTTTTGTTGTCAGCGTGCTGGTGCTGTTGAGCCTGTTTTTCCTGCTGGCTGTCGCTGTGCATTATGCGCAACGTGAGGTGCAACGCCTGGTGGCCGCGGCGACTGAGCAGCAATATGCGTCGGCTGCGCAGCTGTTGCGGTTTGCGCTCGCGCTGGAAAGGGGGGCGCAGAGCGGCGTTGCCACATCGTCCGCCGGCAGTTTCTCTCAGTTGCCGGCATCCCCGGGTCAGGCGCTCTCGATGCTGGATACGATGCTGAACAGTCCCCGCTACGGATTCTCCGAGGATGAACGCCAGCGGCTGTCCGATTGGCGGCAGACGCTGTCGGGCACAAAACCGCCGGAAGCCGGTGTGGCACGGCCGGATGCGGTCCAATGGCTGCCCCGCGATATCGGTCTATCGGCCCTTCGTCTGTCCGAACGCAAAACACTGGCCGCCGCCCAGCGCATGCGCGAAGCCGAAGCGCGTTTCCAGTTTCTGGATCTGCTCCTACTGGCACTGTGTTCCGTTGCCGCGATGGTGGCGCTGGTGCTTATCGTGATGCTGCCGCCCGCGATCTCCCGGCCGATCGGTGCCTTGATAGACCGTCTTGATGGCATGCTGGGCGAACAGAGTGATGACTGGCAGAAACCCGTCAGGACCGGTGTGGTCGAACTGAACCACCTCAGCGACGCGGTAGAACGTGTCCGTGCGGAATACAAGCAGTTAAAACGCGACCGCAAGGACTGATCGTCGCGTATTGAAGGTCCCTTCAGGATGTTTGCACGAGTGAGAGGCGGCGTGCGAAACAGTCCAAGAGGGTGTCAGTTTTGCAGGCGTACGTGATGTGCGCTGCCTTCGCAGTCTTCGTCTGTTTTCAGGCCGGCGTTGCGTATGCCGTGTGCGGCAAGTTCTTCGTCACGTGCTTCAGTATCGCCCGTGACACCCACTGCGCCGAGCAACTCGCCATCGGCAGCGCGGATGAGCATACCGCCGCCCTCTGCGAATATGCGATCCGCTGAGGCCTTGAACAGGAAATCCATGAAGAGCGGCTTTTCCTGGGCGCGTATCCGGACCAGACTCGATGTGCGTCCCATCGCCAGTGCTGCATAGGCTTTCCCCATCGCCATCTCAAAGCGCATCATGGCAGAGCCGTCTTCCTTCTTGAACGCCTTGACGATGGCGCCAGGTTCAACCACGACGACCGATATCGGCCTGCAGTCGAGTTCCCTTGCGTGGGCGAGTATTGCATCGATGATGCATTCAGCTTGTTGCAGCGTGATCATGGCCATCGAAAAGCCTCCAAATTGCGGTATCCTGCCATAGTACGCTGACACAGTTGTGAGTCTTCGCGTCTGGATATTCTGCGCGCAGGCTGCGGAAACAGCTACATGACAGACAATCCGAGGAGATCACTATGAAAAAAAATCTTTTTGCTGTTTTGATGGCGGGTGCGGTCATGGCGGCGACCCCGGCATTTTCGCAGGGTGCAGAGGCCTATCCGACGCGTCCGATCCGTTTTCTCGTCGGTTTTGGTGCCGGTGGTGCCAATGATCTGGTGGCGCGCCTCGTCGGCACACACCTCGGTCCGCGTCTGGGACAGCAGGTGGTCGTAGACAACCGCCCCGGCGCCAGTGGCATGATCGCCCATGAAATTCTCGCGAACTCCACACCTGACGGCCATACGATGGTTCTGGCTGCCGTGTCTGCGATGGCCATGGGGCCGGCCTTGCGCGGCGGCAAGGCGCCGTTCGATGTGAACCGCGACTTTGCGCCGGTTGCACAGGTGGTCGACGCCGTAACCCTGCTGTCGACCAATCCTTCGAGTGCGTCGAAGTCGCTGAAGGACTTTGTGGCGCGTGCGAAGCGCGACCCGGGCAAACTGACGGTCGGTAATCCGGGCATCGGCAGTATCGGCCATCTGGCGTTTGAACTTTTCAACAGCACGGCCGGCATCAAAGTGATCAGTGTGCCGTACAAGAGCGGCGGATTGGCGGCGACAGCGGTTATTTCCGGGCAGGTTGAACATCTGGTCGGCATCATTTCCTCCGGTGCACCGCATGTGCGCTCCGGCAAGCTGCGTGGCCTTGCGGTGACCAGTCCCAAGCGCTCGGGCGCGCTGCCTGATGTGCCGACCATCGCGGAGCAGGGCTATCCCGGTTTCGAGGCGAGCGGCTGGCTCGGCATTGCTTTTCCCGCCAAAACACCGGATGCCATCGTGCAGCGTATCTACAAGGAAATTCAGGCTGTGATGGGGTCCCGAGAGGTTCAGGCCTCGCTGGGCAAGGTCGGGCTGGATATCGTGATGAAAGATCCGAACCAGTTCCGTGCGTATATCAAGACCGAGGTCGGGCGCTGGGATAAATTGGTCCGGGACGCGGGCCTGCAGACGAAGTAAATACGGGGTAGGGGTCGCGGGCGGTCCTGTCCGCGGACACTGAGCCACGGCGCCCCGATTGTGCTTCCGGCGCGGGGTGGGCGGGTGTGATCACGGTCAATCCTTTATAACCAACTGATTTAATTGGTTTTTTTCAATTTCCGCTTAACTTTTTCCCTCTGAAACGTGTAAAATGCTGCCTTTTCCATACTGACAGCGTTTTCACGGGAGTTTTCAGGGATGTCCGACAAGGATGCGAATCAGTGCAAGCGGCAGTTTCTGGTAGCCGCGACGACGGTGGCAGGGGGCGTTGCCGCCGGGGCAGCAGGTGTGCCTTTCGTTGCGAGCATGTTGCCCTCGGAGCGGGCAAAGGCGGCCGGTGCGCCGGTTGAAGTGGATCTCAGCACGCTGGCTCCCGGTGAGCGTATTACAGTGGAATGGCGAGGCAAACCGGTGTGGATTGTCCGCCGCACCAAGGAAATGCTGGAGTCGATCAAGGCCAATGACGGTAACGTCTCCGACCCTGACTCGAATAAGCCGATGCAACCGGCTTATGCCAAGAACGAGATGCGTGCGATCAAGGACGAATATCTGGTCGTGGTCGGCATCTGCACGCACCTCGGCTGCTCGCCGGTCGGAAAATTCGCCAAGCAGGCCGAGGCCTTTGATTCCAACTGGCAGGGCGGGTTTTACTGCCCCTGCCACGGCTCCCTGTTTGATCTGGCGGGGCGTGTATACAAAAATCGTCCGGCCCCCGATAACCTCGTGGTGCCTCCTCATAAATACCTGTCCGACACGCGTATCGTGATCGGCGAAGATACCAAGGGGGCCTGACCGAGATGGCTGCGAGTCCGAAAGAACCCGTCCAATTTACCGGCGCCGGTCCATTGAATGCCCCGATCAGCGGGGTGTTGACCTGGGTTGACCAGCGCTTCCCGCTGATGTCGTTGTGGCGCGATCATTTGTCACAGTACTACGCCCCGAAGAATTTCAACTTCTGGTATTTCTTCGGCTCACTGGCAATGCTGGTGCTGGTCATCCAGATCGTGACCGGCATATTCCTGGTGATGCATTACAAGCCGTCCGCGGCCGAAGCCTTTGCGTCGGTGGAATACATCATGCGCGATGTGCCGGCGGGCTGGTTCATCCGCTACATGCATTCGACCGGCGCCTCGGCGTTTTTCATTGTCGTGTATCTGCACATGTTCCGCGGGCTGATGTACGGCTCGTACCGCCAACCGCGTGAACTGATCTGGATTTTCGGCATGCTAATCTATCTGTGCCTGATGGCAGAGGCCTTTTTCGGCTACCTGCTTCCCTGGGGCCAGATGTCGTTCTGGGGCGCGCAGGTCATCGTTAATCTGTTCGATGCGCTGCCGCTGATCGGACCTGATCTGTCAACGTGGATCCGCGGGGACTTCGTGATTTCGGATGCGACGCTGAACCGATTCTTCGCGTTTCACGTCATCGCGATCCCGCTCGCCCTGTTGGGACTGGTGGCCGCACATATCATGGCGCTCCACGAGGTCGGCTCCAACAACCCCGATGGTGTCGAAATCAAGAAGCACAAGGATGCCGACGGCAAACCGCTCGACGGCATTCCCTTTCACCCGTATTACACGGTGAAGGACATCGTCGGTGTGGTTGTATTCCTTTTCCTGTTCTTCGCGGTAGTGTTTTACGCGCCGGAGATGGGCGGCTACTTCCTGGAATACAACAACTTCATCCCGGCCGACCCGTTGAAGACGCCGCCGCATATTGCGCCGGTCTGGTATTTCACGCCCTACTACTCGATATTGCGGGCGATCACCGAAGACTTCATGCTTGTGCTCGCAATCGGTGTGGCTGCCTATGTCGTGTTGATATGGCTGACCGTGCGCGATGCGAAGGTCAAGATGGCGGCGGCGGCGATTGGCCTGGTGGTCATCGTTCTGATGAAGGGCGGACCGCTTGCTCTTGAAGCCAAGGTCTGGGGCGTAGCGATGATGGGTGCCGCAACGCTGATATTTTTCCTGTTGCCATGGCTTGACCGCAGTCCGGTGAAATCCATTCGTTACAAGGGATCGCTGTTCCGTACTGCACTGACTATTTTTGTGATCACGTTCATCGTGCTTGGCTACTACGGTGTGCAGGTCGTAACGCCGGTTGGTACGGTGATTTCACAGATCGGGACGCTGGTTTACTTCGCGTTCTTCCTTCTGATGCCGTGGTATTCCGTGATGGACAAGACCCGTCCGGAGCCGGACCGGGTGACGATGTGATGGGAATAATCAACATGAACAACTTCAAATCCCTGATCGCTGCGCTGTTGCTTGCACCCGCCCTTGCGCTCTCGGCCGGCGGTGAAGCCAAGCTCGACCGCGCACCGATCAATCCGGATGATCATGCATCTCTGCAACGCGGCGCACGTCATTTCGTCAACTACTGCCTCAGCTGCCACAACGCCAGCTATATGCGCTACAACCGGCTGCAGGACATCGGGCTGACGGATGCCCAAATCCGCGACAACCTGATTTTCACCGGCGTGAAAGTCGGCGAGGTGATGAAATCCGCGATGGACACCAAGGCATCGAAAGAGTGGTTCGGCGCCACGCCGCCGGAACTGTCGGTGATTGCGCGTTCACGTGCATCGCATGCCGGCAGCGGTGCGGACTGGCTCTACACATATCTTCGCAGCTTCTATCGCGATCCGGAACGGCCGACCGGCTGGAACAACACCGTGTTTCCGAACGTCGGCATGCCCCATGTGCTCTGGGAACTGCAGGGCGAGCAGGTGCTGGCGGAGACCAAAGTGCGAGCCGACGGTTACGACAAAGTCGAGCACGTCCTGAAATTGTCGGGGAAGGGCACGATGACTCCGGTCGAATACGACCGCATGGTCGCCGACCTGGTGAACTTCATGGTGTTCATAGGAGAGCCGGGTCAGGCCACACGCAAGACGCTTGGCGTATTCGTTCTGGCGGCCCTGGGCCTGCTGTTCGTCTTTGCCTATGCCCTGAAGAAGGAATACTGGAAAGACGTGCACTGACGATTGTTTGGCCAATCACCGGGGGCCGTGCGCGCACTGCGTGTCACGGCCCCGATTGTCTCCCGGTGTGTTTCCCGGTACGCCGCAGCAACACGAATCGACCGACCAACGCCTGAACCGGGCCGGTATTTCCGGCGCGGCAATAACTTGATGGAACCTTGATCATGATGACACTGTATTCCGGCACCACCTGTCCTTTCAGCCAACGTTGCCGATTTGTGCTGTACGAGAAAGGGATGGATTTCCAGATCATCGACGTGGATCTGTTCAACAAGCCGGAAGACCTTGCGGTAATGAACCCGTATAACCAGGTGCCGGTGCTGGTCGAGCGTGATCTGATCCTGTACGAGTCGAACATCATCAACGAATATATCGATGACCGTTTCCCGCACCCGCAGCTGATGCCGGCTGATCCGGTGATGCGCGCGCGCGCGCGGCTGTTCCTGTTCCGTTTCGAGCAGGAAATGTTTTCGCATGTCATCGCAATCGAAAAAGGTACGCCGAAACAGGCCGACAAGGGGCGCCAGACCATACGCGATGCGCTGACGCAGATTGCGCCGGTTTTTGCCAAGCAGAAATTCATGCTGGGCGAGGAATTTTCCATGCTTGATGTGGCGATTGCTCCTCTACTGTGGCGGCTGGATCACTATGGTATTCAGCTGGGCAAGCAGGCGGCTCCCATCATGAAGTATGCCGAGCGATTGTTCAGCCGCCCGGCGTTCATTGATGCGCTGACGGCTTCCGAGAAGGTGATGCGCAAGTAAGCCGGGCCATGGCAGAGCGTTCTACCAAGCCTTATCTGATCCGCGCGGTGCACGAGTGGGCCATCGACAGCGGTCTGACGCCCTATCTGTCGGTGAAGGTTGATGAACTGACCCGTGTGCCGATGGAGTTCGTGAAGAACGGCGAGATCGTGCTCAATTTGAGCTACGACGCTACCCACCAGCTCAAGATCGGCAACGACGCGGTTCAGTTTGCCGCGCGTTTCGGCGGCGTAT
>Ga0129333_10004862_pt1 | contig 12583 bp, 14 predicted proteins | sample CPB6_08_DNA_FD_94474 | JGI IMG/M metagenome (GOLD analysis project Ga0129333, IMG submission 94474) | Freshwater to marine salinity gradient microbial communities from Chesapeake Bay, USA - CPBay_Sum_0.6_0.8_DNA | ecosystem: Environmental > Aquatic > Marine > Coastal | place: USA: Chesapeake... | reverse complement strand
TGGCCGGCAGCGCAGGTGGCCGGCAGCGCAGGTGGCCGGCAGCGCAGCACAATGCAGGAGGCCCGGCCCCCGAAGGGACCGGGCCTCCTGGTGAGGAGTTGCCTTACGGAACCGGCACCTCGACCGGGCCGACAACCTCGATGCTCTCGAACTTGGTGTTCGTGATGTACTGCACGACGTCGATGGTCGCAGCCTTGGGATCGCCGTACTCATTGAAGTCCAGCGGGCCGGTCACACCGTCGTAGTTGGGCTGGCCGCCAGCCTGGATGATCGCCAGGCAGTCAGCGTACGAGCCACAGGCCTCGCCACCGGCGTCGGCGTTGGCGACCATCGGCATAGCCGCGGCGATCGCCGTGCCGTCCGCGCAGCCGGCGTAGTCAGCCGCGAGCGCGATGAGGATCGTCGCGTCGTAGGCCTGAGCGCCGTAGTAGAAGTCGGTCAGGTTCGGGTCAGCCTCGAGCAGACGGGCATTGAACGCCTCCAGGTCGACCGAAGGATCGCCCGTGGGGACAGAGGCGATGACACCGGTCATCGTGTCCTTCGGGAAGTCCTTGTACGCGGTCGTGGAGATGTTGCCGTCCACCAGGAAGAACTGAAGATCCTGCGGGCCGATGCCCTGCTTGATGAACTCCTGGATGAGCTTGGTGGACTCCTCGAAGCCGATCACCTGGATGGCCTCGGGATTGCTGGCCTTGATCTCGGCAACCTCGGCAGAGAAGTCCGGGGCGGCGGGATCGTAGGTGATCTTGGCGGTGATGGTGCCGCCAGCGCCTTCGAAGTCCTTCACGGTCGCGTCCTGGAGGCCCACGCCGTAGGGATCCTCACGGGCGATGGTCGCCATGGAGGTGAGACCAAGATCCGACGCGACGCCGGCGATGACCGCACCCTGGAGGACGTCGGACGGCGCGGTACGGAAGTACAGGCCGTTGTCCGGGTAGTCCGTCAGAGAGGGAGCAGTGTTGGCGGGCGAGATCTGCAGCACGCCGTTGCTCGTGATCTTGTCGATAACGGTGAGCGACACACCCGAGGACGCAGCGCCGATGATCGCCTGCACGCCCTTGGACAGGTGCGAGTCGACGGTCTGCGACGCCAGGTCGGTCTTGGTGTCACCGGAGTCGCCGTACTCGTTGACGACCGGCTGGCCGAGCACGCCGCCAGCGGCGTCGATCTCGGAGACGGCCAGGTCGACGCCCGCGAACTCAGGCGGTCCCAGGAAGGCGAGGTCGCCCGTCGCCGGCAACAGGGTGCCGATCTTGAGCTGGGTGTTCTTGCAGTCTGACGAGGGTGCGGGCTCGGCGGACGACGATGACGGAGCAGCGGAGGACGAGGCCGGGGCGCTCGAGGACTCCGAAGTGCTGCTGCTGCCACCGCACGCTGCGAGAACCAGGCTCGCTGCGCCGAGGACCACGACTGCCCCCGCGATCGGGCTGCGTCGGATCATCAATTTCTCCTTAAGGGGTAGCGGGCCGTATTGACACGACCACGCCGTGATGGTGCCTAGAAACTACCCTGTCAACAGGGGCAGGGGGAAACCGGCCCTGGCGAACGTCACCCGATGGTTAGGAAACCGTGACACGGGCCGTTACCTTTTCGTTATTTTGGGCTCGCATTCCCACCGGAAGAGTCGATGACCTCCTGGGCCACGTCGGCCAGGGATCGACGGGCATCCATCGCGGCCTGACGCAGCCAGCGGTAGGCCGCATCTTCCGACATGCCCAGGCTCTCGCCCAAGATCCCCTTCGCTCTCTCGACCTGGCGGCGCTCAGCAAGGCGCTGTTCTGCTCGTTCGGCCGCTGCCTCCGACGCCACCACCTGACCCCGTAGGTCTTTGAGCGTGATCCAGCCCGACCAGGCCATCTCGATTGCCGGGATGAGGTCGTCGCGGGTGACCGGCTTCACCAAGTACGCCATGGCACCCGCCTCGCGTGCCTGCCCGATCCGCTCTCGCTGACCGAACGCCGTCACGACGACGACGGCTGCCTCATCGCTCACCTGCCGAGTCACCTCGATACCGTCGAGGGCGGGCATCGCGATGTCCACGAGGGCTACATCCGGCCTGCGGCTGCGTATTGCGTCCACGGCCGATACCCCGTCCGAGGCCTCCGCGACGACCTCGTACCCCTCTTCTCGCAGGGTCTCCACCAGGTCCATGCGGATCACGGCCTCGTCCTCGGCCACGACGATCCGGAGGGCTGCCTGCGTCACGCGAAGAGCCTAGGCGAGTCCTTGTAGCCTTGCGCCACACGCCCCGGTATCCCAACCGGCAGAGGAAGCGGTCTCAAACACCGTCCAGTGTGGGTTCGAATCCCACCCGGGGCACCCGTCCGGCAGCGGGCCTACTGCAGATGCAGCGTTCCCACCTTCACCGCGGTGAGCACACCGGAGGCACGCACAGACCCGGGCTCCCCCTTCGAGCATACGAAGGTCACGTCGCCCTCGGGCTCGAAAATCTCCACGCTCGTGGCTACGGGGAAGGTCGTGGTGCCGAATGCTGTCACCGCCGCGAAACTGTCACCGGCTGATTCGAGACCGCAGGAGACGGTGTTGAACGGGCCTCCGCTAACGTCGAGGGAGACGTTGGCCGCGGCATCCACGAGGTAGGTACCGGCAGGAAGTACCAAGCGCGCAAGAACCACGGACTCGTCGCTGAAGGTGTCGTCCGAGATCGGCGCCGAGTAGCCGTCACTGGGGCCGATCGGGCCCCGCGGTCCCTCCGGTCCAGGATTGCCAACCTCGCCAGGTACGCCCTGCGGACCAGTGGGCCCTTGCGGCCCTTGCGGGCCCTGGGCTCCCGGTGCGCCCGCGAACCCCCTCGGGCCTTGAGGTCCGGTCGCGCCGGTGGCTCCCTTAGGGCCGGTCTTCCCACGCGGCCCGGGGACACCCTGCTCATTCCAGGTGAGCAACTCCTCGCCGGTGACGCACGTATCGTCGGCATTGATGATCCGGAGGTCGCCGGTGGCCACGGTGACGCAGGAGTAGATCTCCTTCGCCGCATCGCGTGCGGCAATGGCGGGCGCCACGAGCGTCGCACCGACGATGACGCCCGCGAGGGCGGCAACGCTCACGACCCACGCCGTGGCCCGGCGGGACGGCGAGACCGCCCCTGGCGGGCTGGCCCGGCGGGACGGCGAGACCGCCCCCCTCCAGCCGCTCCCGCGCATGTGTCCACCCTTCATCGCCCTACGCCCCACCGTCGATCCGGCCTAGGCGCCTAGGTCCAGTGTGGACCGTTGGTCGGCGATTCGGGCGAGCAGGCCGTTCACGAACGCCGGCGAGTCGTCCGTCGACAGCTCCCGGGCGAGGGCCGTGGCCTCGTCCAGGGCCACGGCCGCCGGAACATCCCCCCACAGCAACTCGTATGTCCCCAGTCGAAGGACGGCCCGGTCAACCCCGGGCATACGGTCCAGCGTCCACCCCAGCGAGTACGTCGACAGGATCTCGTCGATCCGCTCACGATGCTCTACGACTCCGGTCACGAGCTCGCTCACATACGGATTGAGGGGAGCATCCCCCTCGTCCGTGCGCAGCCGGTCGGACTCGGCCAGAACGACGAGCGGGTCCACGTCGCGGATATCGGATTGGAAGAGAACATCGAGGGCACGCTTGCGTGCCTTGTGCCGAGCAGCCACCTCAGTTGACGCGACCGAGGTAGGACCCGTCCCGCGTGTCGACCTTGACCTTGGTGTCGGCCTCGATGAACAGCGGCACCTGAATTTCCGCGCCCGTCTCGAGGGTCGCAGGCTTGGTGCCACCCGTCGATCGGTCGCCCTGAACTCCGGGCTCGGTGTAGGTAATCATGAGCTCGACCGCCGCGGGGAGTTCGACATAGAGCGCATTGCCGTCGTGCAATGCGACGATGCACTCCTGGTTCTCGAGCATCCAGCGCGCGTTGTCGCCTACGACGACGTTGGGAATCATCACCTGGTCATACGTCGAGGTGTCCATGAAGACCCAGTCGTCGCCATCTCGGTAGAGATACTGCATGTCCCGCTTGTCGACGTTGGCAGTCTCGACCTTGACACCGGCATTGAACGTCTTGTCGACGACCTTGCCCGAGAGGACGTTCTTGAGCTTGGTCCGCACGAACGCTCCGCCCTTGCCGGGCTTGACGTGCTGGAACTCTACGACCGCCCACAGCTGGCCGTCGAGATTGAGCACAAGCCCGTTCTTCAGGTCATTCGTCGTTGCCACGCGCTGCCGTCCCCTTCACTCAGCCCAGGGCCACGAGGTCGCGGTGCGACGTCGTGAGCGGCCTACTGGGACCCTCCCCCACCCAGATCGTGTCCTCGATGCGCACGCCACCCCGTCCTGGGAGGTAGATGCCCGGCTCGATGGTCACAGGTGAGTCGGCGGGGAGCATACCCGTCGCGCGCACGCTGAAGAACGGCGCCTCGTGGATGTCCAGCCCCACCCCGTGACCCAGTCCGTGCCCGAAGAAGTCCGCGTAGCCGGCATCGTCGATGATCTCGCGCGCAGCGGCATCCACACTGCGAAGATCGGCGCCGGCGACTGCCGCCCGGCGCCCGGCGGCCTGAGCCTCGGCGACGATCCCGTGGATCTCGATCTGCCAGTCTGCAGCTGCGCCTATGACGAAGGTCCGGGTCTCGTCCGCGTGATAGCCACGCACCGCAGCACCGAAGTCGATGAGGAGCAGGTCACCTGGCGCCAGGGGTCGGTCGGTCGGCTCGTGGTGGGGCTTCGCCGAGTGCGGGCCGCCGGCGACGATCGTCGCGAAGGAGATCTCGTCCGCGCCGTGGGCGAACATCTGCGACTCAAGGGCTCGTGCGATCTCGCGTTCGGAGACCCCGACGCGAATCGATCCGAGGATGGCACCGAGTGCGGCGTCACTGACTCTGCATGCCTCCTCGATGGCCGCCAACTCGTGGGCGTCCTTGACGATGCGCACACCCTCGACGACATCGGCTGTCTCCACCAGGGGACCGAGCCCGGCACTCTCGAGCGACCGCATGTCGGCCACGCTCAGATGGGCCGACTCCAGCCCAAGCGGGCCCTGGCCGGCCCATCGACTGCACACTGCGGCCAGGGTGCAGCGATCGAGGACCGTCGGCAGCTCCGGGCACTGCTCGCCGACCTGCACTTCGTACCGGGCGTCGGTGCCCAGGAGCACGTCGTCAGGCCCGAGGAGCAGCACCGCGTTAGAACCGGTGAAGCCCGTCAGGTAGCGAACATTCGACAGGGACGTGACGACCAGCGCCGCCGCTTCCGGCGCCGTCTGCCTCAAGCGATGCAGCACGCGCTGGCGCCGAAGAGCGTGAGTGTCACTCATCCGATGCTGTCGGCCCATTCCCGGCGATGGCGCTCAGCGCGAGTCGGTAGGACTCGACGCCGAAACCGCTGATGGTGCCGTTCACCACTGCGGCGATGACCGACGTGTGCCGGAACTCCTCGCGGGCGGCCGGGTTGGACAGGTGCACCTCGACCGTCATCGCACGCACCTGAGCAAGTGCATCGCGCAAGGCATACGAGTAGTGCGTGAATGCCGCGGCATTGAGGACCACGGGGGTCTCGGCGTCCGCCGCTTCGTGGAGCCACGCCACGAGCTCCGCCTCGGAGTCTGTCTGCCTGACCTCGACAGCCAGGCCTTCCTGCTCCCCCCACTGCGTGCACAGACGACTGAGTTCGCTGTAGGACGTGTGCCCGTAGATCTCCGGCTCACGCACTCCCAGACGCCCCAGATTGGGGCCATTGAGCACGAGGACGCGTCGTGCGCTCATGGGGTCACCTCCGCGTAGGCAGCCGCGAGTACTGCAGGATCCGGCCCCTCGAGTATGGCGGGCCTGGCCACGCCGTTGAGGATGACGAACCTCAGCATGTCTCCCCGAGCCTTCTTATCCACGCGCATCGCCGCCAGCAGCGAATCCCATCGGGCGTCTGCGTACGTCGTGGGCAATCCCACGGCACCGAGGACCTCGCGATGCAGGTCGACCGATGCGTCGTCGAGGTGCCCGGCCAGGCGGGCGAGTTCGGCCACATAGACCATCCCTACGCTGATCGCCGCGCCATGGCGCCACCGGTAGTTTTCGACTCGTTCAATCGCGTGGCCGAACGTGTGCCCATAGTTGAGGACTTCGCGCCCGAGAGGACCTCCGATGGACTCCCGCAAGTCCGCGGACACCACACCTGCCTTGACCTTGATCGAACGTTCGATGACGTCGCGCAAGGTGTCGGAATCCGCCCGCGTCACCCCCGCCGGGTCGGCGAGGACGGCGTCGAGAATCCCCGGATCGGCGACGAGCCCACACTTGATCGACTCGGCCAACCCGGCCACCAGGTCGTGCTGCGGCAAGGTGTCCAGCGCGTGAAGGTCGCACAGCACTCCTGCAGGCTCATGGAACGAGCCGACGAGATTCTTGCCCGAGTCCGTGTTGATGCCCGTCTTGCCCCCGACTGCGGCGTCCACCATCCCGAGGACCGTGGTGGGGACCAGGACGATGCGCACGCCGCGCAGCCAGGTGGCGGCAACGAAGCCGGCGAGGTCGGTCGTCGAGCCGCCGCCGATGCCCACGATGGCGTCCGTTCGTGTGAATCCCGCCTGCCCCAGAACCGACCAGCAGAAGGCAGCGACCTCGGGGGCCTTGGCCTCCTCGCCGTCCGGGACCTCGATGGCGATGGCCTCGAAGCCGGAGGCCGCAAGATCCTCGCGCACCGCCTCTGCGGTCGCCGCCAGGGCGGCGGGCGCGATCACGGCCACGCGTCGGCACTCGTCCCCGAGGAGACCGGCCAGTTCACTGAGGAGCCCGTGTCCGATCACGACGTCGTAGGGTCGCTCCGCGCGCACGGGAATTCGCGTGATATCGCTGTCGGTCATGCCACCTCCAACGCGGCCACGACCGCCTCAACGACCTCGTCGGCGGAGCGCCCGTCCGTGTCGATGGTCCAGGTGGCAACCTCTTCGTACATCGGGGTTCGCTCATCGAGCAAGGTCATCAAGGTCCCGCGGACGTTGCCCAGCAGCAGCGGGCGGCTCGTGTTGAGGCCGACGCGGCGGGCCGCCTCGGATACTCCCACGCGCAGCCACAGGCAGGGTGCCTGAGCGAGTCGCTGCCTGGTCTGCTCATCGATGACCGCCCCACCGCCGAGGGCGAGCACGCCGTCGAACTCGGCAAGGGCCTGGGCAACGATCTCCCGCTCTCGCGCGCGGAATGCTGGTTCGCCCTCCTCGACGAAGATGTCCGACACGGACTTGCCGACGCTCTCCTCGATGAGCTGGTCGGTGTCATGGAAAGCGACGCCCCAGTGTCGCGCCAGGCGCCTGCCCACCGTGGACTTGCCCGAACCTGGCGCCCCGATCACCACGATCGGGCGGGCGGTAACGCCCGGAGTCATCGGAAGGCCAGGTGCTCGATGTAGGAATCAACGTTGCGCTGCGTCTCGGCCACCGAGTCGCCGCCGAACTTCTCCAACAGCGCATCGCTGAGCACGAGCGCGACCATCGCCTCGGCCACGATTCCTGCCGCGGGAACAGCACACACGTCCGAGCGCTGATTGATGGCCTTGGCCGGCTCACCGCTGGCGACATCGACCGTCTGGAGCGCGCGGGGGATCGTGGAGATCGGCTTCATGGCCGCACGGATGCGCAGTGCCTCTCCCGTGGTCATGCCACCCTCGGTACCTCCAGAGCGGCCAGATGTCCGCGCGAGGCGCCCGTCTTCGCTCACGATCTCGTCCTGCGCCTGCGAGCCTCGGCGAGCCGCCAGGTCGAAGCCGTCCCCGACCTCCACTCCCTTGATCGCTTGAATCCCCATGAGGGCCGCGGCGAGGCGCGCATCGATCCGCCTGTCCCAGTGGACGTGACTGCCCAGTCCGGGCGGAAGGCCGTGGACGACGACCTCCACCACGCCGCCGAGCGTGTCCCCTTCGCGATGGGCCTCGGCGATTTCCTCCTGCATGAGCCGGCTCGCCTCATCGTCAAGCGCACGCACGGGGTCGTCGTCGATGCGACCACGGTCCGCGGCCACCGGCACCGATCCGGCGGGGGCCTGAGCTCCCCCGATTCGGACGACATGACTGATGACGTCGATGTCAGCCACCTGGCGGAGGAAGGCCCGAGCCACCGCGCCCAGCGCGACCCTGGCAGCCGTCTCGCGAGCGCTTGCCCGCTCCAGGATGGCCCGGGCATCGTCGAATCCGTACTTCTGCATGCCGACCAGGTCGGCATGGCCCGGCCGTGGACGGGTGAGCGGAGCATTGCGCGCGAGCGACTCGAGTTCCGCCTCGTCCACCGGGTCCGCGGACATGACCGCCTGCCACTTCGGCCACTCGCTGTTGCCGACCTCAATGGCGATGGGCGAGCCGATCGTCTCTCCGTGGCGCACCCCGCCGAGGATGCGCACCTCGTCCTGCTCGAATGCCATCCGGGCTCCGCGACCGGCACCCAGGCGCCGGCGTCGCAGGTCCTCGGCAACGTCAAATGTCGTCACCGACACCCCGGCCGGCAGGCCCTCAAGGATGGCGACGAGTGCCGCCCCGTGGGACTCCCCTGCCGTTAGCCACCGAACCATGTGGGCAATCCTCTCAGACGGCACCAAAGCTCCGGTCCGCCCGCGCCCGCCGGGGCGGCTCCGCCGTCGCTACCAGGCAAGGCCGACCAGGGCACCGCCGAGGAGGAATGGTCCAAAAGGCAGGGCTCGCTGAAGCGCTCCGCTGAGCGAACCGCGCGCGAGGAGTTGCCGGCCGACAAGGGCGACAGCCGCAAGTGCTCCGAGCAGGAATCCCGCGAATACTCCGATGGCCACCGCCTCCCAGCCGAGGAAGCCCAGATAGAGGCCCAGGGTGGGTCCGAGCTTCACGTCACCCATACCCAGGCCTCCAGGTCCGATGAGGGCCAGGATCAGGAGCACGGCCGTGACCGCGAGGGCCGCCAGCCAACCGCGAAGGTAGGCGCCGGTGTCGCCGGGCAGAAGCAGGAGCAGCGCTCCAGCGCCGAAGGCCATGGCATTGAGTACGTCGGGGATGCGATGGCAGGCGAGATCAGTACGCGTGATGGCCGCAGACACCAAGGCGAGCGCCACCCAGGCGGGTAGGAGCGCCCACGACGGAGCGAGGAGACTTGTGGCCGCTGCAGCGACACCGGCGACCACGCCGGTCACCAGTGGCCTAGGCCGCAACGATGCGGTCCCCGGCGCGTGGCCCAGCGACCATCGAGCCAGCCAGTCGAGAGCGGGACCGAGAGCGATGCCCAGGACGAGCACCACGGCGACGATGATCCAGGTCACGGCGGCGAATTGCCCAGGGGGTCCTCAGCGTCACGGAGGCGCTCATCGTGCAACGCCGCCCGCATCGCCGACACCGGCGCCTGCATCCCGGTCATCAGCGTCACCTGATCCACGGCCTGCCACAGGAGCAGGTCGAGCCCGTCGGCCACCGGCCCGTTTGCCGCGGCCCACGCTCGGGCAAGGGCACTGGCGCTTGGGCCGTACGCGACGTCCAGCAGGACCCCGGGGCGATCGGGGACGAACTCCGCCAACTCGTCTGCCGCACCCGGCGGGATGGTGGAGATGACGGCGTCGGCGCTGAGCCACCCTCGGTCTGACAGGTCACCCACGCTCACCGCCACCCCAAGGCCGACCCCGAGGTCGACCAGGGGAACGGCCCGATCGGGATGGCGCGCGAGAACATCGACCTGCTGGGCACCGATCCCGGCAAGCGCCGCGAGTGCGCTCCGCGCCGTCGCCCCGGATCCAATGACGATGCCGGTGCGCGGCGCGAATGCCTCACCGTGCGCCTCTTGCAGTGAGCGACGCATGCCTTCGACATCGGTGTTGTGGCCCACGGTGCCGTCTTGCGTGAACACGACGGTGTTGACAGCGCTCACCTGCGCGGCCAGCGGCGTGACCGCATCCAGGAGCCCTAGGACATCCGTCTTCAAAGGCATGGTGAGCGACAGTCCGGCCCACTCGGGCCAGGAGCAGCTCGCCATGAATGCCGGCAATTGGTCCGTGGTGACATCCCTCGCCTCGTATTGCCAGTCCAATCCCAGAGCCGCATAGGCAGCCCGGTGCAGGAGGGGCGATCTGCTGTGCACGATCGGGGAGCCGAGGACGGCTGCGCGTCGGGTGGCCATGACGGTCAGGGTGCCGTCGGCGCGGCCGTGGCGGCGTACGTGTCGCGGAACTTCTGCTTCCACACGAGGAATTGGTCATAGTCCGCCGTGAATCTCGTGGTGAGGGTGTCGGGGTCGACCGTGACGAAGTAGAGCCAGTCCCCCGTCGCGGGATTCAACGCTGCTTCGATCGCATCCTGGCCCGGGGAATTGATGGGCGTCGGAGGCAGCCCGTCGATGACGAACGTGTTGTACGGCGACTCCGTGGTGAGCATGTCCTCCGTCAGGAAGAAGGTGTCCGTGCGCAGGGCGTAGTTCACCGTCGAATCGAACTGCAGCTTCATGCCCTGATTGAGACGGTTATAGATGACGCGAGCAACCTTGCGGAAGTCGTCCGGGGCTACCTCTGCCTGGACCAGGCTCGCCACGATCAGCACATCGTAGGCCGACATCCCCAGGCGCTTGGCACGCTTCTCAAGGCGGACTTCATCGGCCGCGATGTCGAAGCGTCGCACCATCCCACCCAGCACCTCGGTCGCATCCCTGCCGGGAATCACCTCGTACGAGGCGGGGAAGAGGAAGCCCTCCGGCCGTCCCCCCGACCAGTCCGGCAGGCCAAGGCCCGAGGAGTTCACCAGGGCAGCCTCCAGGGCCGACACCGGGAGAGCGGTGCGCTCGCTGGTGATGCGCACGGTCTCGTCCAATCGCAGTCCTTCGGGAAGGACGAGAGGGGCCGCGCGACTCGCCGGATCCAGCATTGCCTCGATCACCTCGGCGGGATCCATCCCGGTCTGGAGCGAATAGACCCCCGGCCCGATGCGGGACGCGCGCTCGTCGAGTTCGGCGGTCGCGAGGAAGCTCGTGGCGGACGACACCACCCCAGCCTCGGCCAGGCGCGCCGCGAGGGTGGAGAGCGAGTCTCCGCTGTTGACCACGACGTCGACGGGACGACCGGCAGTCACGCCCACCTGGGTCTCAGGAGACATGCCACGCACCGTGGAGAAGGCCCACACCCCGGCGACGATGAGCGCGATGACGCCAAGGGCAGTCACGGTCCACCGCACGGGACTGCGCCTATTGCGTGACGGCGGCAGGGGATCCTCGGTGAGGAAGGGCAGAAGTTGACTCACGCTGGCCCTCCCTCCATGCGATCGCGGACGAACCCCTAGACGGTAACCGCTTGGCCCGCGCGAGTCCCGTCGGCGCGCTCACGGCCGAGGGCCGTCTCTAAGATCACGACCGCTGCTGCCTGGTCCACGTAGGCCCGAGACTCCTTCGTGCGCTTGCCCGCCTCGTGCAAGGATCGCTGTGCACTGACCGTGGACAGTCGCTCGTCGATCAGGTGAACGGGGATGTCGAGTATCCCCGCGAGTTGCTGGGCGAACTCCCGCGCAACCTCAGCGGCCCGGCCCTGATTGCCGTCCAACCCGAGCGGCATCCCGACGTAGACGACGCGCGCATCGTACTCAGCCACGAGATGGGCGATGCGTGTCAGCGTCGTGCCGTCGCGAGCGAGAGTCACCTCAGGCACGGCAAGAATGCCGTCCGGATCGCTGCGGGCGACTCCGACGCGGACGGACCCCACATCGACGCCCAGTCGCGTGCCGCGCTCCAGGTCAGGACTCCCCGGCCAGATGAGCGACGTAGGACTGAACCGCGGCGAGGGCGTCGTCGATGGCGCCAGCGCGCGTGCCCCCGCCTTGCGCGATGTCATCCTTGCCGCCGCCCCGGCCATCCACCGCGGGCAAGGCGGCGTCGAGCAGCGCCTTGGCTGTCAGGCCAAGTTCGCGGGCGCGGTCGTTGACCACGCTCACGAGTGCGACCCGACCGTCTTCCACGGACGCCCCGACCATTCCCACGCCCATGTCCGGACGGGCTGTCGAACGCCCGCGCAAGGCCAGCTCGCGCAGGTCGCCCGCCGAGGTGCCGTCGGGTGCACGGTAGGTCCAGATGCGGAACGGGCCCACATCCTTGCCTTCGCCGATGACCCCCTCCACATTGCTGGTCAACTGAGCGCTCTTATAGCGCTGGAGCTCGCGCTCGGCCTCCTTGAGGCGAGAGATGATCGACTCCACCCTCTCGGGGAGTTCCTCGGGACGCGCCTTGACGATGTCCGTGAGCTGGTCAACGAGCACATGCTCCCGGGCCAGGTGCCGATAGGCATCCACCCCGACCAGCGCCTCGACACGGCGCACACCCGCTCCGATGGAGCCTTCCGAGAGGAAGGTGACCAGACCGAGCTGACCCGACCTCTGAGCGTGTGTTCCACCGCAGAGTTCGTGCGCCCAATCGCCCACGGAGATGACCCGGACTTCGCTGCCGTACTTCTCGCCGAAGAGCGCCATGGCACCGAACGCGCGAGCCTCGTCCAAGGTCATGACCTGCGCCATCACCTCGAGGTCGGCGGCGAGGACGTCGTTGACCCTGGCCTCGACATCGCGCAGCATCGTGTCACCCACGGCCCCTGCCGCGGGGAAGTCGAAGCGGAGACGGCCAGGGGCGTTCTCCGAACCCATCTGC
>Ga0129333_10004861_pt1 | contig 12583 bp, 14 predicted proteins | sample CPB6_08_DNA_FD_94474 | JGI IMG/M metagenome (GOLD analysis project Ga0129333, IMG submission 94474) | Freshwater to marine salinity gradient microbial communities from Chesapeake Bay, USA - CPBay_Sum_0.6_0.8_DNA | ecosystem: Environmental > Aquatic > Marine > Coastal | place: USA: Chesapeake... | reverse complement strand
CGGTGGGTCCGGTGGGTCCGGTGGGTCCGGTAGGTCCGGTAGGTCCGGTAGGTCCGGTGGGTCCGGTGGGTCCGGTAGGTCCGGTAGGTCCGGTAGGTCCGGTGGGTCCGGTGGGGCCAACGCCAATCGAATAAACATCAAAGGCTGCTTCACCTAGCCAATTATTACCTGTAGAAGTAAGTATATTAAATGAAATGTCCGGAGCGGGAGGGGATGCTGGTGCTGCTACAATCGTAATACTCGTCACATTATTTTGCTGAAGACCACGCGTATTTCGCACGATATAACACGACCATTTTTGCATAAATGGTGTATATAGGTTCGTGCTTACATCACTGAAATAACCACCTGTGCCTTCAATCACTTGGGCATTCTGTTCGGGTGTATTGTAAATGCGAAAGGTCATGACCAGTTCGATGGAACTCACATCGGTAGGTGGTGGAATAATCATGAACTGACTACCGGATGATTCCATACGATTGACTGCGTTGGCGGTTGTGGATTCAGTCATGTAGTAATAATTATTCATTCCGTAGTCATCGTTGATCACCATGCAAACGGTATATGGAACGTTGAACTGACGACCGCTATTCAATACCGTTGCATTATTACGTTTTCCGCGAAACGTCGCAAAATAAAACTGGTTTGTCTGATTGATATTCAAATCGCCAGTCCGAATACGAAAACTGGAACTCCCAGAAGGAATCATACTATTTCTAACAAGACCAGCAACAGGACCTTGAGGACCGGTTGCCCCTGTATTTGCTGCTGTGCCTGGTAATCCTTGAGGTCCGGTGGGTCCGGTGGGTCCGGTGGGGCCGGTGGGACCGGTGGGTCCGGTGGGTCCGGTAGGTCCGGTGGGTCCGGTGGGTCCGGTGGGACCGGTGGGTCCATTTCCACCAATTAGTTCGATGTTAATTATCGGTAAACGCTCAGGGCCTGTATCTGGTGATGCTTGAGCAGCATACAACGTTCCTGAGGATACAGCACAAACAATTCTTTGACCAGCTATAGCATTAAATATAGCAGAACCAGAAATATTGCCGTTTACACCACCAAATGGTCTCAATATATTGATAGCACCACTACTTAAAGAAGAAGCTAAGCATAATATAATATCTACACCTACATCTGTAGATCCCGTTGTAGCACCCGTAAACTCTACACGATAGGGTCCTGTAGTTGGTAGTGTTATGAATGTTTTATTCGCAGCGACCGTGAATAATCCGTTTGTATTGACAACTGTATTGTGAAATGGAAGTAAATACCGTATGGTTCCGTTGATCGATGATGTCATCAAGTTTGTGATCGGTCCATAACCCAAAGAAGCAACGGATGAATACGCAGAATATGCCACAACAACAATGACAGGTGCGGGACCAGTAACTCCAGTTGGTCCGGTGGGACCGGTTGCTCCTGTCGGACCAGATAAACTAAAACTGATAATTACATCCTGATCTATTTCAGTAAAATTACTGGTGGTAGATGCCGACACTCGGGTCACCTCCATTTTATAATACGGTTTTCCGTCGAAGATATTATCTAAACCAGTTCTCGTAACACCGCCATTTACAATTTTGAAAATTATAAATTTATTGAAATCTGTTACGCTTTGGACTCGTAGATACCCATATTTATCACGTGAAGCATATTCGTTGATCGTGTCTAAAAATAAAGATATTTCTGTTCCTGAAATATCGCTTATGTCGTTGCCGGACTGATCTTGTGAAAACGCAATACTGTTGATTTGAATTATAGAAGTTTCAACATGAATGTTATTTTGAAAACGGATTCGTCCTCGATTTGGGATCGCATCTCCATCTGGTAAAGCGACTCTATATCGAAATGTGTTTACAGGTGTTGGTGAAAATCCGACCACACCGGTAGGTCCGGTACAGCCTGTAGGACCGGTATCGCCTTTTAAACCACGCGGTCCGGTGGGGCCTCGATCTCCCTGACGATCTGCTTTTCCTGGCGGACCGGTTGGCCCTTGAAGACCTGTATCTCCTCGTGGACCAGGACTACCTTCTTGAAACGTCCAACCACCAATACCGGTTGGACCAGTTGGACCTGTATAACCTGACATTTATTTACGATATTTAGTCTATCTTATTAAAATATATTACTATTCTTTTTTTATATTACGATAATTACAGATTATTATATATATACTTATTAGTAATTTAAGTAAAGATTCGTATGTCGCGTTGTTTTGAAAATAGAACATTCCATATTTATAAAAGTCCGGATGTGAAGTCATGTAATGAATCGAGTGAATACGTTCAAAAGGTGAAGTTCGGCGCGATTTATAATGAGAATTGTAAAATCGTATCTGCTGCTACGAATGGTCTTTCTGAAAGTCAGATTGCGCGGACGTTTGGCGTAAAGTATCCCAATTACCAGATTCGAAATGATATATTTGATGTATCATGTAATACGATGAAATACTTGTAAATTATGCTAATTCGGTTGATTACGCCGATGCGGATCCTGCTGATAGCGGGGGAAGTTTGTGACATAGTCGACCCACACATGAACCTATACAGAAAATGGAAAATACGACACCTACAATTATCATTATAACATGAGTGATTGGCATATTTTGACTAGTATAACGATGATACTAAATTACTAAAAAAATTGAAATCGTTTTGGATATATAACCAGTATAAAATGTGAAAACAATAGTGATTGAAATGTTGATCGAATACGGATTGTCTGTGTCTTTAGAAGCAAGCCCGCGCACACCATCGACACCTCGTGGGATGACATCAAGTGATAATGAATACGATGGCGACGATATGGTGGATGCGGCGGCGTGTTATGCTCCACCCCGCAAACCGTCATTTGCGGGTCTGATGGAGGAGTCGGTAGCAGCAGAAAGCGGCGGCGAAGTAAGTATTTCACCCCGTGTGTTATTTTCAGGAATTGAAAGCAGCAGGAGCAGTAGTGCTGCTGCGATTCGCCGCAACTTGAGTTCCGAGTTTGTATTTGATAGCAGTTGTTCGCCGGTATCATTCGGAACGTCGTCTGCGTCCAGCTCTGTCGTAAAATACACCGAACAAACAGAATGTATCGGAGAATGCGGTGTCTGTTATTCACAGCTTCCATTATACGCCAACCACGTCTTTACGCTGTGCGGTCATTTGTTCTGTTTGCGTTGTCTGTTGAAATGGTGGGATAATTCTACGACATGCCCGTTGTGCCGAGCGGAATTATTTGCGGACGACCCCGCCGACCACCCCGCCGCGGAGGTGGCCGAGGTGGCAGAAGAAGAAGCAGAAGAAGAAGCAGAAGAAGCAGAAGAAGCAGAAGAAGCAGAAGAAGAGGTTTGGATGCGGCGTGAATTTTGGAATGGTCGAGTGGATTATTTTGTTGATTCTGATGGAGAAGAACATCATAACAACAACGACAACGACGCGAGCAACACCAGCAGCATGTCACCACCAAGTGTCAGAGTATCACGACTTTATCGATATCTACACCAGGATACAGAATTGGATTGGTCGAGAAATGAATATGGATTGATCTATTTAGACGACACCCTGAATCAACATATAAATGAATATGAAATACAAGGACTTCAAGAGAACAGAGATATCGCGATGACACTTTTCGCTCGTGCCAGTTTCCGTGAAACATTATTTGACTCGAGGATACAATTTATGGGTTCATTATCGGAGGGTGTCTTTGTTCCCAAAAACGACTGGGTGGACGTTGCTTACAATCAATCATATCATACCAGTTTGTATGAATTTGTCATTCGACGCGGAAGCGAAATCAGTCCTTTGTTTGAGGTCAATTTATTTGGTTTCATCAAAGATGTAGGTATTAAACAATTCGGCGACATGAATTATGATGGTTACAGTCGCGAAGACGGTTATGAATTCGAATGGGAAGAGAACCACGAATATATACTTACCGCAGACGTATTTACGCCAACTGACTTTTATATTGGTGGTAACGCTTTACGATCTTACGGAGGCTACAATATGGAGGAAGGCACGATTACCACGCAAGAATTGGCGATTCCATTCTCACAGATTCGTCGGTTGTATCGCATCTGCGGCGGCGGCGGGTATGAATGAATTGTCGGATGATTGAACACAAAAAGGATTTAAAGAGAGATTTTGTATATGAAATGGAAGGAGGGTATGGCTTCTTCCGAAAAATAAAATAAAAAATGTTGCGCGCGAATGGTCGAGTGGTCTAAGACGCATCGCTTAAGACGATGTTCCTATCGGAGCGCAGGTTCGAACCCTGCTTCGCGCATTTTTTTACTACATTAGTTGGCCTTTATAGCTCAGGGGTAGAGCACCACACTTGTAATGTGGGTGGGGGGGTCTTGTTCATTATGTGTCTCTGTAGTTCAGTGGTAAGAATAGTCGGCTGTTAACCGAAAGGTCGGAGGTTCAATTCCTTCCAGAGACGATATTATTTTATTACAACACGCCTATTCAATAGTTCATGTGTTGTAATAATCTATTTATATAATAATAATGTCAATTCCAAAAAGAAATAGTCAAAGATTTCGTAGGCGTGGTGGGCGCGGATCTAGAAAACTGCGTCGAAAAAGTGCTGGTTCGTCGAATTCATTTATAAAGGAACTTGGTATCGCTGGTTCACTCGTCGGTGCGTCGGCGATAACACAAGGTTCCGAACTTCAAGACGAGAACCAGCAAGCGCAGCAAGCCGACCTTATGTTCGGCGGTAAGGGTGGGGTCGGTCGTCGTAAGCCTGGATGTGTCAACGATATTGCTGACCATATCCTCTGTTTTCTCGAGTTATTAAATACGATTAAGATCTATCACTGGTCGACTTTATCCTATCCCACACATAAAGCAACGGATGAACTTCATGAAAAGTTGAGCACGTTGGTGGATTCATTTATTGAGATTTATATCGGTCATTGTTCGAGAGGACGAGGTGCGGGTGCGGGTGCGGGTGCGGGTGCGGGTGCGGGTGCGGGTGCGGGTGCGGGTGTTCCTACGTTTCATTTTGGATCAGCGAAAGACGCATCTATTTCTTTTTGCGAGTGTAAATCTCTCGACGCATTTTGTAAAGTTCTCGATAACAATATTGTTCATTTGGAAGGATTGACGGAACGCTTGAACGGCTATACCGATTTAGTAAACATTCGTGATGAAATGGTAGGTGCTTTGGCACAAGCGCTGTATTTATTACGTCTTGAATGAATGAATGAATGAATGAATGAATTATCCGCAACATCCTGAAAAAAAACAACGCAACATGCGTTTAAAACCGGCACATTTTTGGGGGGTCTGGGACGAGATGTCGCTGGATGAACTGTCTGATGATGAATCCGTCACAACGATATTATCGGTGGCGGTGGCGTTGGCGTTGGCGGCGTTGGCGGTGGCGTTGGCGGCGTTGGCGGCGTTGGCGGCGTTGGCGGTATTTTCCTGTAATAATAATTTTTGAAGTTCATTTTCTTCGATTGTATAAAGAGATTCAAGCGATGAGTTCTGATTATCTTTATTAAATTCGATAATCGATTCAATCATATGTCTGACAATACCCTTATCAACAAGCCCATGTAAATATATTTTTACAGAATCATTTGAGGTATGATGTTCAATCATATAAACAACTAGATCTTGGACATTTTCCGCGGATAATTTCGCAATCGATGATGAACATGACCGTTGAATTTCCATCGCAAGAATGATATAAGAGAAAAAGGTATGAAGCGTTATTTTTCGGGAGAAGTTATTATCTCTCGTGAGTTTAAGTTTGAGTGTTTCGAGAGATTTGTTTAATGTGGGGTTTTGTGATATCAACAGGTCTTGGCCTTGTATTAACGGCGGCGACTGTGGTGACGACTGTGGTGACGAGTGTGGTGACGAGTGTGACGTTGGCGACTGCTCGTCTAGGATATGACTATATTCAGGGATTAGGGGAAGGGCGACGACCGAGACCTGAAGAGGTTCAAGATCTATCGGCGAATCAACATGTTCTGATGACGGAGAAGACAGATTCGGGTGTTCTTCATGATCTGAAGAAGTAGGTGAGTTTGTCTGATGATGTGATGACGGTTGTTCATCTGGATCAGATAGAACTCCGTAATCATTATCAGGTGTTCTCTCGATGAGTTCGGTGGTAGGAGATACCGAAGGCTGTTGTTGTAATGAGGTGCTGCCTCGTTTATTTTTCTTGTTTCCGCCGGCCATTAATTACTGAATGAATAATTATCTCTAATATAGTAATTTATATAAAATTACTTTATTTACTATTCTGTAAAAAAAACGTACCTGTCTGGTCTGTCTGCTGTATCCTTGCGTGATTTTACCTGTAAATGTTAGAGTATAATAAATGTGCGAGCGGGCGGCGGGCGGCGGGCGGCGGGTCCGGGTCTTCTACGCTTCCTTTGCTTTTTTTCTTGCGGCGATACACGCTTCTTTGATTTGTTTGACGACCTCGACGCGGTCATTCGCACGGGTATCGGAAGTCAGAAACGTGATAAGCTCTTGACGAACTTGCTTCGTGAGATTGTGGAGTGAAGTGAATTTGCGGTGAATGGTGTGTGGATCGAGAATGTTGCTGAGTGCGACGCCAGAGTCATTTGGCGAAATTTGTGCGTGTTGTGATGGTGTGGTGCCTTTTGTTTGTCGAACTCGAATGATTTCTGCGGTGAGTGCGTTGTCCCATCCCAGGAGATCAGCATTTCTGCTCTTTGCTTGAATGTAGGATGGGTGACTCTGACCGTATTGTCCTGCTGCTGCTTGAAGTTCGATCTGCATCTTCGTCAATTCGATTCTGTTGGCTTCGCGCATTTGAGCCAATTCTTTGAATGTGATGCTGTCGTCCATCACGATTTTCACGCGAAAGTTCTCGATTCCTTGCTTGAGAAGCTTGAAGTCTTGTTCCGATAGATGCGGGGTCGATTGATGAACTTCTCGGGTTTCGTCAAGCTTCTTCTTCAAATCTTGGATTGCGTTCTTCACGAGTGTGTTGGCGCCCATTCGATAGACGGTGCGCGACTTGGGGCTTCTGCGGCGTTTGACGTCAGCGGCGTGTTGCTTTGCGGCTTGAGAGAAGGACCAAATAGCGAGTTCTTTTTCTTTGATGGCGGTCTTGATGTCGGCGTCACTTGTTCCTGGGCGCGGTGTGCCAGCCGCGGCGGCGTCGGCGTGTTCCAGTTCCAGGCTGAAAGTTTCTTCGTATTCGGCGTCGTCCATTCGGGAAAGTCCTCCGGTGGTGGCGGTGGCGGTATTGATTTGTTGTCCTGTAGTCGTCATTTTCTGCTTGCTTGCTTGTTGTTCTGTGGCACTACATTCTGTCTAAATTAGAAAAAGTATTTCAATTTTTTCCATCTTTCATTCGGCGGTGGTTCATCATGAAATTTTTTTTACTGTCACGAAAAAATTGAAATCTTTTTTTTTGGAATTTACCGGTGGGTAGTGTTTCAAGAACCCCTTTATGGAAATGGAAAGAATAGAGAAAACCGGTGTGAATAACTGTGTTGGCCGTAGGCGTATTATCGTGGTGAAGAAGAAGAAACAGCAGGAACTCACGGAAATAGGTAAGTTTGATGAGTATATACAAAAATCCGGTCTTGAACCGAAGACATATCAGCGTGAGGGTGTCGAGTTCTGTCTGCGTCGTGAATCGGCAGCGGCGGCGGGGGAGACGGGGGAGACGGGGGTGGTGCGCGGCGGTATCATCGCCGACGAAATGGGACTTGGCAAAACCATCGTCATGATGGGTCTTATTCTAGCAAACTTGGCCGCATATCGACGCACCTTGATTGTTGTGCCAGTTGCGCTCATCGCACAGTGGGTCGACCAGATCAAGCGAACGATTATCGATACCGGCGTAAAACCCGACTTGACCCTTGCCGTATTTCACGGCTCCGCGGGGAAACGCCGTGTGGTTTTGAAAGAGACGTGCGGCGGTATCGAGTGGTGGCCCAGACCTCCCAAGAATGGGGGCGGGGCGGCGATCGATATCGTCATTACCACCTACGGTTGTGTTGCGATGGAAGAACCGGCAGCAAAGGAGTCGGAGGAGGGTGAGGGTGTGACGGTGGTGAAAAAAACAAACAAGACACCACCGACACCGACGTTGCCCCTGCGGACATTCTGTCCTGACCGTATCATCTTTGATGAAGCGCATCATCTACGAAATAAGACGAGCAGAGTTTTCAAAGGCGCGATGCGTATAGCAGCGACAGGGAATACACGCCCGAGTGTCTGGATTGTAACCGGAACCCCGATTCAAAACAAAATCTCCGACTTAAAATCGTTGTGTTATGTTCTTGGGTTCGGAGTGGGTGATTTGATGACAGAAGAACAGCGACGGGCGATTCGCGATAAGTATGTATTACGAAGGACAAAGGTGAGTGTGGGTATGGTGGCAGCGGAGGCGGCGGAGGCGGCGGCGGAGGGGGAGGGGGCGGAGGGGGATGTGACATGTGCTCCGCGTCTTCAATCTCTCAAACATTATAAATCCCAAGTTCCATGGGGGTCGGAACATGAACTTGCGTTGAGTCGCGAGATTCATCAGAGGGCGAGGAATACAACTGACCGTGCTGAGAGATTGAAACTTTATACTCGGATGCGCCAAATGTGCGTCTGGCCTGCGTTGTTGAATACGAAACAAGGCGGCGGCGGCGGCGGAAGAGAAGGAGAAGAAGGAGGAGAAGGATATGATGAAGAAGATACACATGGATTCGAGATAGAACAATTCAAGGCTGCGGTTTCAAAACAGAGTAAGATGGATCGTGTCATCGCAACGATGGCGGCGGAGGCGGCGGAGGGTGGTGGTGGTCGCAAATCTCTCGTGTTCTGCCATTACCGTCGAGAGATGACCCAGTTGCGCGACATGTTGTTGCGGAATGGTGGTGGCGAGGATGATGATATCGCGATTATCGACGGAACGGTATCTGGGCGCGAACGTGTGCGTATCTTTGCGGCTGAACCGCGTGTGCTGATTTTACAGATTCGAACATGTAGTGAGGGATTGAACCTTCAATCGTATTCGGATGTTTATTTCGTAAGCCCTCACTGGAATCCGTGTGTGGAAGACCAAGCCATCGCACGTTGCTATCGGATGGGACAGACAAATGGAGTTCGGGTGTTTCGGTTCTATATGACGGATTTTGTAGTGGAGCGAAGCGGAAGCGAGCGAAGCGGCGGTATAGGGGAGGAGGAGGAGAATGGAGTGGCGGGGGCGGAAAGCATTTCTACGGTTGACCATAAATGCGAAGAAATACAAGAAAGGAAGAGGGTATTGTGTAATGAATTTCTGTGTGGTGGGGTGTGAGTGGAGGGGAGGGGGAGAGTAATAAATTTTTATTTACGACTTTTTAGTATATACATTCATTTTTAATTTTAAATAACTTCAACACTCACATTACTAGTATCCACTTGATCGGCAGCCTGAGCTTCAGCAGCAGCCTTTGCTTCAGCAGCAGCCTTTGCTTCAGCAGCAGCCTTTGCTTCAGCAGCAGCCTTTGCTTCAGCAGCAGCCTTTTCTTCAACAGCAGCCTTTGCTTCAATCATCGTTTCATATGTTATGTCATCATACATACTAAACCAATTTAATATTCGTAACCCACGTTGAATAAGCATGACAATAGTTTTGGGTGTATGTTTATCTAAATACTCCATACTAGAATATGTTACTTCTAATAGTCTATCCTCCCCATATACAGGTCTCTTATTTTTTTTTTGATAATTAATATCGGAAGCTTCCCAAGCTAACATGTTCATAGATTTTAGTCCTTCTATATAAATCTTGAATAAATCCGGTTGAATGGTAGTACTCATTTGTGGTATTTTTTTAGTAAAACCACCATCACCTCGAAACAACTTTTTTATTTCACCTCTACTACGCGTCTTTATCTCAACAGCTTTGCCCATACTAGTCATTTTGTGTTTAGTTGTTACAACGTCAAATAATGCTATGTTTGGTTGAAATACACCAGTTTCCAAACAATAATTATTATTAAATGTCTCACAACCTGATAATTTTACAAATGTGTTACCGAGAAACCCCCATAAATATTGTTCTTCCACATCATGAACACTAGCATTAGAAACTGTAATAGGCGGTTGTATTGAAAAATCGTCACTTTCTATACCTAAATAATGTTTCACAATTAATGTTATTTCATCTGCTGTTACGTTTTTATTAAAAAAAATATATACATGATCTTTAATCATAAACTGATCACTTATAAAAAAAACACATATTGGAAGATGATAGGGATCATTTCGCGAAGTTGATAATGGTATTTTGTCATATAGTAAAGCCCCAAATCCGTCTTTTCCTTCATTATTATTATCATTTCTTTTATCATCATCCTGCCACCCATTGTCTGTATAGGTGGATCCAAATCCTGCGGAACCATAAGCACCTCCTATTTTCCTCATGACCTTCCTCGCCGTCTTTCTCGCGTATTTTCGTGAACGTAACGTTCTCAACTTCTTATGACTCACCCGGTCTTGACGACGTTTAACGCGTCGCCTTGCTACGGTAGATTTCGTTTTCGTTTTCATTTTACGATGAAGCAATATATATTATGAATATAATTTATAATATATATAGATAATATAAATGATGTCCTCGCGTGGCTGGTCTCGTGTCGCCCCTAAAACCGTCGGTGAACGTTCTGCGTTATTGTCTACATGCGGGCGTCGGTGCTTTTTGGGGTCTAGAAAGACGTTCCCGATTTGCCCGCGGTTAGGGTCGGGGTCGCGTGATTGTAAAGTCGATCGACGTGGTGTGGCCGCCGCGTATTCCCGTGCGCGTGAATGGGCTTCGATTACCGCGCGGAAGAAGAAGCGGACGTCGGCGCATCGCAAGTATACCGCGGTGGCGCGTAAGGCGCGGGCGATTCTCTCGAAGCTACACCCCCGTTGAACCAAATCCTCCATGTCCGCGCGTGGTGGGCGGGCTTAACTCTTCCTCTCGTTCGACAATATGAACGAGGAATGGCGAGAGGTCGGGTGCGCATACTTGAAAATATCGATCATATTTCTTGATCGGGGAAAGGGTCTCCTTCCAGATATGCCATATATCGGTGCTTCCGAAGACTCCAATCGTGTCTACTGCCGCAATAAGATCACCGCGGTATCCTGCGTCAATGATGCCTACCGAATTAGCGAGACGCATCCTTGTTTTACTTATACTTGATCTAGGATAAAGGTAAAATCCACATGGCTGCTGCGTTGGGGGGTCTGGGCCAACCGGTGACGATGACTGACGCATACATGCGCGAACTCCGATATTGAGACCACGCGCACCATCCACGCCAGCAGAGTCTGTTATTCCCGGATTGCTAATGTAATTACGTGAGATAAGATTATCTACTCCGTATCCATATTCCGAGCCATCGATTGGCATGAATAGGTCGAATCCTGAATCTGGTGTGGCAAGGGGGGCGGCGGCGGTGGAAGGGGTGGTGGCGGTGGCGGCGGCGATCTTCTGGTTGTGATCGTCGATTTTTTGTTTGTAACGGGCGATCCATTCGGGGTCGTCTCTGTTCTTCGAGAGATAGATGTAGAGTTGGTATTTAGTCATTACGTCGTATGATAATATAATATCATTATGTTTATATTATATAATAGTAGAAATCGTTGGTAGTAAAATGTCAATCGCAGTTATGCGTCGTAAAGTTCGAGAGAATCATCCTCGAGTCGCGCCGATATCGGGGCATCTTGCGGGTGGTGATGGTAAGACCGGTGTAAATGAATCAAACCGTCTCGGATTTTCCATCAATGGCGGACATAGGAACTTACGTGGTATCGGGCAGGTGCGCATGGTGGGCTCTGGTGGATGGAGCGGTGGCGGGCGTGGGGTAGGCCGCTTTGCCTCAGGAAATTCTTCTTGGTATTTTTCCGCGAATGATCCGTCGATCGTGAAGAGGTCTTCTCGCGGAAATGCGGCGATGATCGATATGAAGTATCGTTGGATTAAGGGTGCTCAGTATCCGCGTGCGTGGCATAAAGATATTCCGTCGGCTACGTTGGAGGTTCGATCACAATCCGAGTATATTAAGAAACGGGCGGCGAAGGTGGTTCGTTGTGGAACCGTGAAAGAAACAACCGCGAATCCGTGCGTAAGTAAGGTATGTTCGGTGTTTGTAGGAACGGGTGCGCTTAAAAAGAAGCGTGTCTCCTGGAAGCCTGTCACAAAGACGGTGACTGAACGCGTTGTATCGCAGAGCCAGTATATTGAAAAGGGTGGTTTGAAGAGCGGACGTCGTAATTGCTTGTCGTTACCAGAACCGAATAAATATACGCATTTTCCGATGTATATTCGTCATGTTGGATGTGATGTCAATTATTTACGCTGGCAGCATGCGGTAGCGGCTGGAGCGTTGCCGGCGAATTATGTCGGTTAGACACAAATATATCGGCGTTCTGTCGGAATTTTACGCAGAACATGTTTTAAAAACCAATATATTTTTGTATGTAAGATGGGGGCAACGAGAGATTCAAAATTCGGGTCATGGTCGTCGTCGTCGTCGTGGGTGGCGGTGGCGGTGGCGATTTGAGAGATATCGCGTGTAACATAACAATACAAGCATAACAATCCAAAACTATAATAAGATGAT
>Ga0129333_10004860_pt1 | contig 12586 bp, 11 predicted proteins | sample CPB6_08_DNA_FD_94474 | JGI IMG/M metagenome (GOLD analysis project Ga0129333, IMG submission 94474) | Freshwater to marine salinity gradient microbial communities from Chesapeake Bay, USA - CPBay_Sum_0.6_0.8_DNA | ecosystem: Environmental > Aquatic > Marine > Coastal | place: USA: Chesapeake... | reverse complement strand
ATGGCACCCCAGGCAGCCTCAGCGCCCGCCTGGTCGATAGCAGTGCACCCGCGACTGCCAACGGCAGCACCCTGAACGTCTCAACCAGTGGCGGCCTGACGCCCTATTCCACCGGCTCAGTAGCCCTCAGCACAAGCATCACCCCAGTCAATGATGCGCCGACAGGTGGTGTATCCATCAGCGGCAACCCGACCGTCGGCCAAGTGCTGACGGCCAGCAACACCCTGGCGGATAACGATGGGATCCCCAGCAGCGGCGTCAACTACCAGTGGTGGGCAGATTTCAGCTCGATCACAGGCGCAACCAACCGCACATACATCCTCACCGCCGCCGAAATCGGCAAGAAAATCACAGTCACCGCTGCTTACAGGGATAACCAAGGCAAAGCCGAATCGGTCATGTCAGCCGCCACGGCGGCTGTCTCATGGAGCGATACTGTTGCACCCACGCTGATTGGTGTCGCCGTTCAGGGCAATCAGCTGCTGCTTCAGTTCAGCGAAGCCATCGACAGCACTGGCCTGCTACCTGACCGGTTTAGCGTCAGCGTCGCCGGTGTAGCCACAAGCGTAACGTCGATCGCAATGGGGAGTGATGCCAGTCAATTGACTCTCGCCCTCAGCGTGACACCCACCAACGATCAGACGCTGACACTGACATACAGCGATCTCAGCAGCGGCAACGACAGCAGCGGCGTGGTGCAGGATCTGAGCGGCAATGATCTCGCCATGATCTCGCCAGCCCGCAATATCGACACATTCATCAGCTCAACCGATGTCAGCAATCTCGCCGCCTCATACACCAATCTCACCCTCACGGGATCGGCAAGCAGCGGCACCGGCAATGCCGGCAATAACGTGATCCAGGTGCAGCAAACCACTCCGATCGCCAATCTGCTCAACGGCGGTGCCGGTACCGACAGCCAGAATGGCGGCGATGGTAGTGACATCTATCTGATCAGCACATCCACAGACCATCCCGCTGCCGAGATCAATGACACAGGCACAACTGGCATTGACGAACTGCGCTTCTCATCCGTCGCTGCCAATCAGACCTTGACAGTTTTCTCCGGCGACAAGGGTCTCGAGCAGGTGACCATCGGTACCGGCACGGCAATCGACGCGATTCTCACCGCAACCACAGCTCTCAACATTAATGCCAATCTTGCTCCCAACAGCCTCACAATCATCGGCAATGCCGGGATCAACTCCCTTGTAGGCACAGCTTTTGCTGATGTGATCATCGGCGGCGCAGGCAACGACAGTCTGAATGGCGGCAACGGCAGCGACATCTATCTGATCGCCAGCAGCACCGAGCACGGCGCTGCTGAAATCAAGGACACCGGTGCGTCTGGCATTGATGAACTGCGCTTCTCATCCGTCACCGCCAATCAGACCCTCGTGGTTTTTGCTGGCGACACGGGGCTCGAGCAAGTGACCATCGGTACCGGCATGGCAATCGACGCGGTTCTCACCGCCACCACGCCACTCAACATCAATGCCAGACTTGCTCCCAAGGGCCTCAAAATCACCGGGAACGCAGGGATCAACTCTCTTGTTGGCACAGCCTTCGCTGATGTGATCAGCGGCGGCAGCGGCAACGACTCCATCCTTGGCGGCCTCGGCAAAGACATTCTGACGGGGGGCACAGGAGCAGACATCTTCCGCTTCGACACGACACTCTCCATCACAACAAGTCCCGACATCATCACAGACTTCTCCAGCACCGATGGCGATGTCATCCAACTCGAGAACGCCGTCTACACAGGCCTTACAACCACTGGAACATTAGTAGCAACAGCCTTTGCCAACAGCCCCATCGCCATCACCAGCGCCCACCGAATTCTCTACGACGTCTCGAATGGCAGACTGCTTTATGACAGCGATGGCAACGGCAGCTCGCCATCCATTATTTTCGCAACGATTGGAACTGGCCTGGCGCTGAACAACACTCAATTCATCGTCACTTAATGAATTAACAGCAAACGACACCAACAGCAATTCACACAGGCGAAGCACCAAAGCTCGACCAGCATGCCGACCCCGAGGAGTCATCAATACAGATCAAGCCCGCATCCACTCTCTACTGGGGCTCGTCAGCGGCAGCACCCTCAGGCGATAGCCGCAACGCTGTCAGAACAGGCGCCTGAACGCGCTCACAGCCCCAGCAGCTGCTTGGCGCGGAACCAGGCGGTCACGCTCTTGCCATCGAGGTATTCATCGCCGGCGGACAGGGCGGCATCAAGCTGCGCGGGCTCCAGCAGCACCACCTCCAGATCCTCATCGTCATCGCCGGGGGGACGCTCACGGAGAACGGTGAGCTCACGGGCCAGAAAGAGGTGAATCACCTCATCGGAGTAGCCCGGACAGGGGAGCATGGCGCCGAGGGGATCCCAGCGGCTGGCGCTGTAGCCGGCTTCCTCCTGCAGTTCCCGCTGCATCGTGGCCAGGGGGCTCTCACCCGGATCAAGGGTGCCGGCGGGAAACTCCAGCAGGCGGGTGGCCACAGCGAAGCGGTACTGGCGCAGCACCACCACCCGACCGTCATCGAGCACCGGCACCGCCAGCGACGCGCCGGGATGGCGGATCACACCGAAGGTGCCCTCCACCCCCATCGGCAGGGCGACGCGGTTGACCTCAAAGCGCAGCCTGCGGGCATCCAGGCTGGCGGTGGTTTCCAGATGGCGCGCGGGCTCTGGGGCGGGCAGGGGCGCCATCGGCGACGGGAGCAGACCTCTGCCGCCAAGCATCGCAGCTACTCCGGCCAGGCGGGGTGCGGCGGCAGCGGCTCCGGCAGCGACTCGTCGCAAGCGGCCGCCAGGGCCACCAGAGGGCCTGCTCCTGGAGCCAATGGCAAGGCCAGGGGGATGCCCTGGGCCCGCTCCAGCGCCAGCAGCGGCGCCAGCACAAAAGCCCGCTGGTGCCAGCGGGGGTGCGGCAACTCCAGAGCCGGGTCGTTACTCAGCAGATCCCCCCACCAGAGCAGATCCAGATCCAGGCTGCGCGGCGCCCAGCGCACACCGCGCTCGCGGCCGAACTGCTGCTCCAGGGCCAGCAGCCGCTGCAGCAACCCACGGGCGCCGTCGGCACTGGGAGCACCGGCGGCGGGCAGCAGCAGCACTGCGTTGAGGTAGTGGGGCTGACCGGGCGGCCCCCCCACCGGCGCCGTACGGAACAACGGCGACCAGCGCAGGGCGGACGCCGGGGGACTGCCGGCCGCGCCACCAGCCGCCTGAGCAAGCCAGTCCTGCAGCAGAGCCACCAGCCGCGGCCGCACCGCCAGCAGTGTCGCCAGCGGATCGCCGACGGGACCGGGCAGGTTCGCCCCGATGGCGATAGCCAGGCCGGGGCCGGCCTGATCAGCGAGACTGGCGCGCACGTCGTCGGGCCCGGGCTCCTCCATGCTTGCAAGCGGTACCGCCAGTGGCCCTGACGTGAGCCGCAGCGCCGATGCCAGGGCCGCGGCCCGCGCCTTCCCGCTGGCGGCGATCACCGGCCACGGCACCCTCAAGCTGGCGCTGCTGCTGGCAGCGGTGGATCCCGGCCTGGGCGGCGTGGTGATCGCCGGCGGCCGCGGCACCGGTAAATCCGTGCTGGCGCGGGGGCTGCACGCCCTGCTGCCGCCGATCGACGTGCTCGATCTGGGTCAGCCCAGCCCCGGCCAGGCCGCGCCGGCCGCCCTGAATATCGACCCACAGCGCCCGGAGGACTGGGATGAGGCCACGCGCCGGCGCCTGACGGAGCTGGGCGCCGACCCCACGGGTGCCGACGCTGCCGCCCTGCGCCCCACCCGGGTGATTCCAGCGCCATTCGTGCAGGTACCGCTGGGCATCACCGAAGACCGGCTGGTGGGATCAGTGGATGTGACCGCCTCCCTGGCCAGTGGCCAGGCGATGTTCCAACCAGGGCTGCTGGCGGAGGCGCACCGGGGTGTTCTGTACGTCGACGAGCTCAACCTGCTCGACGACAGCATCACCAACCTGCTGCTGGCGGCGGTGGGTTCCGGCGAGAACCGGATCGAACGGGAGGGGCTGAGCCTGAGCCATCCCTGCCGCTGCCTGCTGATCGCCACCTACAACCCCGAAGAGGGGGCGGTGCGCGATCACCTGCTGGATCGCTTCGCGATCTGCCTGAGCGCCAACCAGACCCTGGCCCTGGAGCAACGGGTGGAGATCACCCGCAGCGCCATCGGCCATGCCGAATCGAGCGAGGCCTTCAGCAGCCGCTGGCAGGAAGAGACGGACGCCCTGGCCACCCAGCTGCTGCTGGCGCGTCAGTGGCTGCCGGATGTGCAGATCAGCCGGGAGCAGATCGCCTACCTGGTGAATGAAGCGCTGCGCGGCGGCGTGGAAGGCCACCGCAGTGAGCTCTACGCCGTACGCGTCGCCCGCGCCCATGCCGCCCTCAGCGGCCGCGACCGGGTGGAGGCCGACGACCTGCAGGTGGCCGTGCGCCTGGTGATCGCGCCGCGGGCCCTGCAGCTGCCGCCTCCCGATCCCGACCAACCACTGGAACCGCCGCCGCCGCCGCCTCAGGGTGAACAGCCGCCGGAGGAGCCGGAGCAGCCCGACAACGAGCAGGAGCCGGACGAACCGGAGCAGGAGCAGGACGAACCAGAGGAGGACACCCCCGAGGATCAGGCGCCACCGCAGATCCCCGAGGAGTTCCTGCTGGATCCGGAGGCCGTGGCGATCGATCCCGATCTGCTGCTGTTCGGCGCCGCCAAGGCCAAGAGTGGCGGCAGCGGCAGCCGCGCCGTTGTGTTCAGTGATTCACGCGGCCGCTATGTGAAGCCGATGCTGCCCCGGGGCCCGGTGAAGCGGATCGCCGTGGACGCAACCCTGCGGGCCGCCGCGCCCTATCAGAAAACCCGGCGCGAGCGCGAACCGCATCGCACGGTGGTGGTGGAAGACGGCGACCTGCGGGCCAAGCAGCTGCAGCGCAAGGCCGGCGCCCTGGTGATCTTCCTGGTGGATGCCAGCGGCTCGATGGCCCTCAACCGGATGCAGAGCGCCAAGGGGGCCGTGATCCGGCTGCTCACCGAGGCCTACGAGAACCGCGATGAGGTGGCCCTGATCCCTTTCCGCGGCGAGCAGGCCGAGGTGCTGCTGCCCCCCACCCGCTCGATCACCGCCGCACGCCGGCGCCTGGAATCGATGCCCTGCGGCGGCGGCTCACCGCTGGCCCACGGCCTCTCACAGGCGGCGCGGGTGGCGGCCAACGCCCTGGCCACGGGCGATCTGGGCCAGGTGGTGGTGGTGGCGATCACCGATGGCCGCGGCAACGTCCCCCTCAGCCGCTCCCTCGGGCAGCCCCAGCTGGACGGCGAGGAGCCAGTGGACCTCAAGGAGGAGGTGAAGCAGGTGGCCAGCCGCTACCGGGCCCTGGGCATCAAGCTGCTGGTGATCGACACCGAGCGCAAATTCATCGGCAGCGGCATGGGCAAGGACCTCGCCGATGCCGCGGGCGGCAAGTACGTGCAGCTGCCCAAGGCCAGCGATCAGGCGATCGCCGCGATCGCCCTGGAGGCGATCAGCGGGGTTTAGGGGCGGCACAGCTTCGCTGCCGTCAGGGAGCTCTTCTGAGCAGCCGAGGCCTGCTAACGGGCAGGCTTCGCAGGCGTGGCCCGGTCACGGGCGGCACCGGTCTGGGCCGGATAGAGCTCATCGAAGAACTTGCCCAGCCCCACGGCCACACTGCGGATGCCGTCCATGAATTTGGGATCGCCCGTGAGCCGGTTCACATCACCACCAACCTGATCCCAGTGGGCGGTGAGCCGCTCAGCGTTGGTCACCGCAGCCTGAAGCTCGGCCCGGGTGCGGGGATTGTCCAAGGCAGCGGTGATGCTGCGGATGTGGGCGGTGGAGGCGTTGAGGTTGTCGAGTGTGGGTCGTGCCTCGCGCACAGCAAGCTGCAGATCGCGCAGCAGCACCCGGCCGTCACGCAGGAAGCGATCCGCTTGTTTGGAGGTGTTATCGAAGCTCTGGGTGGTGGCCGCCAGCTTGGGCACCAGCTCCTCGCGGGCCGCCTGGTCGAGCAGTTTCTGCATCGTGGCGGTGACAGTGGTGATGCTGGCGGCACTGACGCCACTCAGCTGGGCACCGGAGCACACCATCAGGGCGCGGTTGCAGCCGGGCTCCAGCGGGCCGGGCAGATCAGCGGGCAGAGAGCGGGCGGGTGCCAGCAGCGCCACCACGGCATTGCCCCCGAGCAGGGAGGCCTCCTGCACCTGAGCCACCAGGGGCTGCGGCAGGCGCAGTCCTGGATCGGTGATCTCCAGCTCGGCCATCACTGCCGTCGAGCCGGTGCGCAGGCTGCGCACACTGCCCACCTGCACACCGCGATACGTGACAGCGGAGCGCTCACCGAGCCCGGTGGCATCGGCAAAGCTGACCCGGATGCTCCAGGTGCGACCGCTGATGGCGACACCCTTCAGCCACAGCCAGAAGGCCCCACCGGCCACCAGTGCCGCCAGCAAGGTGAAACCGACCGCTGCCTCTCTCACACTGCGGCGCATGGGATCTAAAGCTCCGCCGGCTGCATCGGTCCGTTGAGGCTAGCGGTCCTGAACTGCAGCACATAGGGGTGGTCACTCACCTGAAACTCCTGCACCGTGCCCTGCCAGCGGAAGCAACCGTCGTAGAGCAGCACCACCCGATCGGCGGTGCGCAGGATCGTGCTCATCACATGGCTGACCACCACGGAGGAGGCCCGGGTGAGCTCACTGGTGCGCACGATCAGGTCCTCGATGCGGGTACAGGCCATCGGATCGAGCCCGGCGGTGGGCTCATCAAACAGCAGCAGGGGCTGCAGGCCCGGCGGCCGAGTTGGATCATCGATCACCGCACGGGCAAAGCTGACCCGCTTCTGCATGCCGCCGCTGAGTTCACCGGGCAGCAGATCTTCCACGCCATAGAGGCCCACCGCCTCCAGCGCCCGGCCCACCCGTTCATTGATCTCGGCCGCGCTGAGCCGGCTGAAGCGATCCAGCAGAAAGCCCACGTTCTGCCGCACGGTAAGCGAAGCGAGCAAGGCCGGGTTCTGAAACACCAGCCGCACATCGGGGGGATGGCGCTGATCCAGGCGCAGGTAGGTCTGCGGCACGCCATGAATGCGCAGCTCGCCATCGCTGGGCAGCAGCAGCCCGGCCAACAGCCGCAGGATCGTCGACTTGCCGGCCCCGGAGGGCCCCACCACCGCCAGGCGTTCCCCTGGCTGCAGCTGCAGATCGACGTGCGCGAGCACGCTGCGGCTACCCCAGCGCACGCTCAGATCACGCAGTTCGGCCACAGGCGCCGCCCCGACCATCGCCACTGGCCCAGCCCTACAGAAACGAATCCATCCTGGCCGCTTCTCCGTACAGTTCAGACACGTCATCAGCGCTATGCCGGCTCGAGGCCAACGAAGCAGTCAGCGGCCGCGCCCCCGTCCGCGGCCGGCCTGGCTGGGCCGGGGCGACCTGCAGCGCCAGGATCTGATGTCGCGCTCCCGGCGGGCGGCGCGCTGGCTGCAGCCGGGGCTGGTGGTGAAACGCTGGATGCTCACCTCTGGCATCGGCCTGATGCTGGCGCTGCTGGGAGCGGCAGTCTGGGCGGATCTGCAACCGATCTACTGGCTGCTGCAATCGATCAGCTGGCTGCTGCAGAACATCACCAAGGTGCTGCCACGAGCCGTGACCGGGCCGCTGGTGCTGCTGGCGGGCGGTGCGCTGATCTGGCTGGGCCAGAGCCGCAGCTTCGGTTCGATTCAGCAGGCGCTGGCACCGGAGAAGGGCACCGTGCTGGTGGATGCGCTGGTAGCCAAGCGGCGGCTGAACCGGGGCCCGGCCATCGTGGCGATCGGCGGTGGCACAGGGCTCTCCACCCTGCTGAGCGGGCTCAAGCGCTATAGCGGCAACCTGACGGCGATCGTCACCGTGGCCGATGACGGCGGCAGCTCCGGCGTGCTGCGGCGGGAGCTGGGGGTGCTGCCGCCGGGCGACATCCGCAACTGCCTGGCGGCGCTGGCCACCGAGGAACCGCTGCTCACGCGTCTGTTCCAGTACCGCTTCCGCTCCGGCACCGGCCTGGAGGGCCACAGCTTCGGCAATCTGTTCCTCTCGGCACTGACCGCCATCACCGGCAGCCTTGAGTCGGCGATCACCGCCAGCAGCAGAGTGCTGGCGGTGCAGGGCACGGTGGTGCCCGCCACCAATGCCGATGTGAAGCTCTGGGCTGAACTGGAGGATGGCCGCCGCATTGAGGGTGAATCGCAGATCGGTCACGCCAGCAGCCCGATCGTGAGGCTCGGCTGTACACCCGAACGGCCGCCGGCGCTGGCGAAGGCGCTGGAGGCCATCGCCCATGCCGATCTGATCGTGCTGGGGCCAGGCAGCCTCTACACCTCATTGCTGCCGAACCTGCTGGTGCCGGATCTGGTGAACGCGATCAGCCGCAGCAAGGCACCCCGCCTCTACATCTGCAACCTGATGACCCAACCCGGTGAAACCGATGGGCTGGATGTGGAAGGCCACCTGCGGGCAATCGAAGCACAGCTGGCCAGCCTTGGCGTGCAACAGCGGCTGTTCAGCTCGGTGCTGGCCCAGGAAGACCTGGGCGCATCACCGCTGGTGGAGCACTACCGCCAGCGTGGTGCCGAACCGGTGCACTGCGACAGCCGCCGGCTGCGCAGCCTCGGCTATGACGTGCTGACGGCGCCCCTGCAGGGGGCACGCCCCACGGCAACGCTGCGCCATGATTCACGCAGCGTTGCCCTGGCGGTGATGCGCTTCTACAAGCGTCACCGCCGCGAACACCGCCTGCAGACTCCGCCAGGCTGACGGGCCCAGGCACGCTCAGTAGGCGTCCTGCATCTCGTAAAAATCCGGCTGCACGTAGTCCTTGCGCAGCGGATAGCCCTTCCAGTCTTCAGGCATCAACAGGCGCTTGGGATGGGGGTGCCCCTCATATCGGATGCCATACATGTCGAAGGTTTCCCGCTCCGGCCAGTCGGCGCCGCGGAACAGGCTGTAGAGGCTGGGGAGAGACAGGGCACCATCACGGGGCAGGAACACCTTGAGACGCACCTCCTCCGGCTTCACATCAGCGGGCAAGTGCTGCGCGGCAGCACAGCGATCAACCAGAGCCGCCAGCCTGACCAGGTGATAGAAGCTCACCAAGCGGCCGCCGGGACCTTCGTCGTAGCCGCCCTGGCACTGGAGATAGTCAAAACCATTGGCCTTCAGGGCTGCGGCAATCACCGGCAGGAAGGGGGCCTCCACCCCGATCACCTCGACCCCAAGGTGATCGGCCTCCAGCTGCTCATGTTCGAAGCCCTGGCTGCTCAACCAGCAGCTCACGGGGCCTGGCTGGGGGGCGGCAACCACGGGTGCACTGGGGGCAGCGGCGGGCTGGTTGGTGTCGTCAGGCATCGGACGTGGGTCGAAAATCCGCAGATTCGGCGGTGGGATCAGGCTTCAGAGCTGCTGCCAGCCGGGATGGCGGCGGGTTCAGCGCCGACGGCAGCGGCGGCGAGATCGAGGGGCAGGCCGGAGGCGGCGGCCAGGGCAGCCTGCTGGGTTTCGGCGCGCAGGTAGCGGCCATCCACGATCGGTGCCACGGGCCGCAGCTGATGCGGCACCGTGCAGTAGCGATGGGTGGGCAGCAGATTGCCGCGCTCGGCCAGGGATTCATTGCCCACCTTCTTGCGCAGCTTGATCACCGCATCGAAGATCGCCTCAGGGCGCGGCGGGCAGCCGGGCAGATAGAGATCCACAGGAATCAGCTTGTCCACACCGCGCACGGCGGTGGTGGAATCGGCAGAGAACATGCCGCCGGTGATCGTGCAGGCGCCCATAGCGATCACATATTTCGGCTCGGGCATCTGCTCGTAGAGACGCACCAGAGCGGGCGCCATCTTCATCGTCACAGTGCCGGCCACGATCAGCAGGTCGGCCTGGCGCGGGCTGGAGCGCGGCACCAGGCCGAAGCGGTCGAAGTCGAAGCGGGAGCCGATCAGGGCGGCGAACTCGATGAAACAGCAGGCGGTGCCATAGAGCAGCGGCCAGAGGCTGCTGAGGCGAGCCCAGTTGTGCAGATCATCCAGGGTGGTGAGGATCACGTTCTCGGAGAGATCCGAGGTGACCGTGGGTGCACCGATGGGGTTGCAGCTGGCGGCGCGCTGGTCGCGCAGGGCGGCGACCGAGAGAGCCTCGGCCAGGCCTGCGGTGGCGGACGGGGAGGAGGTCATGGCAGTGATGCGACGCGGCGACGGAGGGTCAACGGCAACGGGTCAGCTCCACTCGAGGGCACCCTTACGCCAGGCATAGGCCAGAGCCACCACCAGGATGGCGATGAACACCAGGGCCTCGATGAATGCCAGCAAGCCGAGGCGGTGGAAGGCCACGGCCCAGGGGTAGAGGAACACGGTCTCCACGTCGAAGATCACGAAAACCAGCGCAAACATGTAATAGCGGATGTTGAACTGGATCCAGGCACCACCGATCGGCTCCATGCCCGATTCATAGGTGAGGTCGCGCTCACCGCTGCGCGAGCGGGGGGCGACGATCTTGTTGGTGACGATCGCCAGCACGGGCACGGCCGCCGCGATCAGCAGGAAGCCGAGGAAGGCGTCGTAGCCGGAGAGAACGAACACGGGCGCATGCAGCCCAACGTGGGCTGCAGTCTGGCATCTGCGGCCGGGGCCTGGGTTCAACTGAGCTGGGCCTGCGCCAGGTCAGCGAGCCGGAGGCGACCAGTGGCCAGAGCGGCTCCAGGTTGCGTTCTGAGTGACGACAGCCACGGAAGCGCGTCTGCGGCGCCGGAGCACCACGCCCCTGGCCTGATCCAGCGCCGATCCGGATGGGCACCGGCCGCAGCCGGCCGAACTGGAGGCGCAGCTGCAGCGGCTGGGTATTCAGCTTCTTAGAGTCGCGGCCAATTGCTGAAGCCGCTGTGAGCGAGGCGCCCCTGCCCGACCAGGCCCATGACCCGGCCGTGGAGCAGAGCAGCGCGCCTGCGCAGGCGGTGGCGCCGGTGGACGATCCGGACACACACCGCTTCGAATGCCGCAGCTGTGGCTTCGTATACGACCCAGGCGAAGGCATCCGCAAGCTGGCGATTGAGCCTGGAACCCCCTTCAGCGCCCTGGATGCAGCCACGTTCCGCTGCCCGGTGTGCCGCAGCCCGGTAAAAGCCTTCAAGGACATCGGCCCACGCAACAAGCCCAGCGGCTTTGAGGAGAACCTGGGCTACGGGCTGGGGGTCAACCAGCTCACCCCTGGCCAGAAGAACGTACTGATCTTCGGAGGCTTTGCCCTGGCGATCGCCTTCTTCCTCTCCCTCTATTCGTTGCGTTGATCAACCAGCTCTGCGCCCCCTTCAACCCGCCGCCCACCGCTCCCTTGAAACGCCTGCTCTCCTCCCTCGGGGCCCTGGCCCTCACCCTGCTGCTGGCCACGGGCCTGGGCGGCTGTGTCAGCAGCGGCCTGCCGGCCGCCTCGGCCAGCCCCTGGCAGCCGGTGGACATTCACACCAAATCAAACCCGCTGGACCTGGCCTTCAGCGACAGCCGCCACGGCTTCCTGGTGGGCAGCAACCGCCTGATCCTGGAAACCAACGATGGCGGCGCCAGCTGGCAGGAGCGGGCGCTCGATCTGCCGGAGGAGGAGAACTTCCGGCTGATCAGCATTGATTTCAACGGCGACGAAGGCTGGATCGTCGGTCAGCCGGGCCTGTTGCTGCACAGCAGCAACGCCGGCCAGAGCTGGAGCCGCCTCTTCCTCGACACCAAGCTCCCCGGTGAGCCCTACCTCGTGACGGCCCTGGGCCGTAACAGCGCTGAGCTGGCCACGAACGTGGGCGCCGTGTACCGCACCGGGGATGGCGGCAACTCCTGGCAGGCGGAAGTTGAGGACGCCGCCGGCGCCGTGCGCGACCTGCGCCGCAGCGCCGATGGCCGCTACGTGAGCGTGAGCAGCCTCGGCAACTTCTTCGCCACCTGGAATCCCGGCGATGCCGTGTGGACCCCGCACCAGCGCGTCAGCAGCCAGCGCCTGCAGGCGATGGGCTTCCAGCCGGAAGGCGGGCTGTGGATGCTGGCCCGTGGCGCCCAGCTGCGCTTCAACAGCGACGCCGCCAACCCCGAGGACTGGAGCAAACCGGTGATTCCGATCACCAACGGCTACGGCTATCTGGATATGGCCTGGGATTCGAACGGAGCGATCTGGGCCGGCGGCGGCAGCGGCACCCTGCTGGTGAGCGAGGACGGCGGCAAGAGCTGGCGCAAGGATCCGGTGGGCAGCCAGCAGCCCACCAACTTCAGCCGGATCAGCTTCCTGGCCGATGGCAAGGCCTTCGTGCTGGGAGAGCGGGGCTCGCTGCTGCGCTGGGTGGGCTGAGGAGCGTCAGCGCCATGGGTGGGGCCGGGACCCAGAAGGGAGCTCACCTTTCCCTCTGTAACCAAGCTGCCGCCCCACTCCCGACGACCGCCGCCACGCCTTTAGGATCATCCAGCTGAACGCTTGCTGCCATGGCTGCCGGCTCCACTGGGGAACGTCCGTTCTTCGAAATCATCACGAGCATCCGTTACTGGGTGATCCATGCCGTGACCCT
>Ga0129333_10004859_pt1 | contig 12586 bp, 26 predicted proteins | sample CPB6_08_DNA_FD_94474 | JGI IMG/M metagenome (GOLD analysis project Ga0129333, IMG submission 94474) | Freshwater to marine salinity gradient microbial communities from Chesapeake Bay, USA - CPBay_Sum_0.6_0.8_DNA | ecosystem: Environmental > Aquatic > Marine > Coastal | place: USA: Chesapeake... | reverse complement strand
TGCATCTAACTCCCTACTGCTACAAGCCCTGAAACGTTAGCGGTAATGCTAAGAAACAGCACTGCGGTTCTTTTCAACAGTTCTTTCAACTTGTGTCATTGCCCAATCTATTTTATCGTCTGCTTTAGACCAATCTAAATGAGGAAGTAGATGTGCAAACAACCACTCAACTGCTGTCTGTTTTTTTGATTCTTGGCTCATCACTTTAAATTACAGGGTTAGCCAACATAAATTCCTTCACCATTTTTGTGAGTTCTGCATGGTGTACCGCAGGAACACGAATGCTCAACTGCTTCATTTCATAGGGTAATTTCTTGCGCCCAGCATTGCTTCGCTTGCCGCCTCGCATGGTTTTGGTTTCTTTTTTCATGGCACAAATATATCATCACTTTTCAAATGATTGAAAAATGTCAATAACTTTCAATAGCTGTTTTTCTTGATGGCACTCCTGCCAACTAATGGCGCAACATACTCACCACCTCGCAGGAATTTATCATACTCTTTGCCGAATGCAGAAACAATGCAATAGTCTGTCAAATCGGTGAAGTGCCCGAACTTTTGATATCTCGCCCGGGTCACAGGGTCAGCGGTCAACTCCTTTAGCTTCGTGCCATCTGCCGCTTCTTTCGTGCCGATAAAATCGTTTATCGTGTGCTTGCAGGATTCGTCAATGATTATCTTGATGTCGTATATGTTTTTTTCAAGTATGGTATTAATGAAATCGCCTCTCTGCATGACGCTTGGGTTGTGAGTTAACACTCTGCTCTGTGGTCTGAATTGTTTCAACTCCTGCATGATAATTCGGTAAAAATTCATGCCCTTCTCAATCTTCGTGTCCTCTTTGTTCGCTGTGGCATCACCGTAAATGAACATTCCACCTCGATGCACATTGCCATACTCCCTGATGATTTCCCGGCACACAGCTTTGATGGTGTTGTTCGGGTTGACTCCTGCAAATTCTTTTATCATCCTAAATTCCATGCCCTCGATTTGAAAAATCCCTGCTGGCAGATATGGATTCACATTATCATCCCAACTCACATGCAATGGAAGGTCAAGTTTATACTTGACTTTTCCGACATGTTTGTCAAGTTCGAAGCATTTGTAAAACTCGCCTCCGACCTTTAGCTGAACATCCCAATCGCCTTCGACATATACCATGTACTTGTACCGGGGAAGCATTTTAAGACTTTCTAAATACGATTCAGGCACATACGGATTGTCCGTGATTTTTGCAGGAATGTACGCAATGCCTTTTTGTAATTCGCCTTTTTTCCACGGGTCGTAAAATCTCGTTTTTACCCAATTATTTGTCGGGTTGCAGGTCATCAAGATTTTTATCGGACAGCCCGGAGCATGAAACCATGACCCGGAACGCTCAATTATTTTGTCAAATGTTGCCTCCTGAATTTCGTTTACTTCGTCAATAAATGCACCATTAATTTCAAGACCTTTGAACCTGTTTAATTCCTTGTCGCTGTCAAACGATTCAGGCATGAAAACTATTTGGCTACCATTATCCCATGTAAGTGTATAGGTTTCTTTATTAAATACTTTTATGTGCTTGTCAAAACCCTTATCCAAAAAGTTTTGCGTGAATGTGACAAGTAGTTTTCCTAAAATGTTTTGCCATGATTCCCGGCACATCAGCCACCTGCTGCCGGGGAACTGAAAACACATGGAAATAATCTCCATGCAGCCCCAATAGCTTTTTGAACCACGAACTGCACCGCCATATAGAACTATCGTATTTTCAAGGAGTGCTTTGTGTGCTTCAAGTTGTTTTGGTGTCGGTTTTATTCTCTGTAACATTCGACCAATCTATGACAACTGCACCCTGTATTTTATCACCTTGCGTGGTAATGTCGCTGGAATCTTTCAACCCTAAATCCCGTGCAATGATATTTGCATTGAATATACCTATGGCTGCACCTGTAAATTTTTGATTGTAAATTACTTCCTTAATTGTGCGTATGACTTTGGAAAAACCTAAAGAAATTTCATCATCCTTGCCCTTTATTGAATTTTCAAAATCATTAAAATATGTTGTATGACAATCAATATAAATACACAATCCATGCAATGTAAATGGTCTTTTTTTGGGTATCTGAACCTCATACGCATCCTTGCCTCTAAAGTCAGTTTCCATGATTGGATTATTTTCGCACCAATCAAAGTATTCACATGCAGCATCCCATAAAAGGTCAGGGGTGGCAAATAATCTATCTCTGCCATGCTTGCTGCGTAACTTCCAAAATTGATTTCCAATTAATTTATTTGACTTGTCTTTCATCCCTGCAAATTTACAATTAATTCCTTGAACTGCTCAAAGCTGCGGATGATGTGGTACTCGATGTGCTGCTTGTCGGCTTGTTTTTCAAACGCTTTCTGTTCGGGGCTTTGTCTGCCTTTTTCGGCTTTAAATTCAATGAATGCCACCTGCCCGTTGGTCAACATAAAGACCATATCGGGTGCGCCTTTTCGCCTGCCCATTGCTTTCATCCTTGCACCATTGACAGGGTTTCTCTGCCCTTCGTTTGGTATGGAAAACAGCCTTAGTTTTTCGTGCGGATACTGCAAATCATACCACCTCACGCATATTGTCTGCAACCTTGCTTCTTCGTTTTTCATTTTGACCACTCCGAAAGTTTAGACTTGACAACAAATTTCAGTTCATCAACCTTTGACAATGGACAGCGAAAAGCAATAGTTTTAGTTTGCTCAAAGTATTTAGGTTTAGCACCCGACCCTTCACGCTTACCGCCTTGCTTAATTATATCGGGTAAAATTTCGTATATAAAAGATTTTTGCTCTCTCAATGTATGCCTTTCCTTTTCATAACCATATCCACGGGTTTTAATCTTTTTTTCGGTATGGCAATAACTTGACTGGTTGTGCAGACCTTGTTCGGTATCTTTTATGTAAATCAATCCATCTTTAGTAAACCTAAATCTTTGACCTATTTTTACATCTGATAAACGGAGTTTGTTTAAAACATTCTCCGTTTCGTCTGTATTTATTGTTTCAATTAATTTTTTCATTATATAAATGCTTTATATCCTTGCTTAAAATCTTTTACTTCATTCGAATTACATAGCTTTTTGGCTTCTGTAAAAGTAAAGCAGGTGGCAATAGTTTCTTGTTGTTCAGTATCTTTAAAAACATGGTAAGGCGTTAGTATAGGGTGTATTTGCTTTTGTATAAAGCAACCTTTAAACCACCATTCATCGGCTTCTATTTGTATTGGTTTTTTAATTTCCATTTTTATAGGCTTTTATTTGGGTACGCAATAATTAAAAGGCAGTTATGAGTGTCACAACCATTTACTAATTCACCATAAAAATCAATACCGCTTTCAAGCAATTGTTTGGCTTCACTTTGATTTTTGCGACTTTTTGCGTTTACCAAATATCCATCAGCATCAAACGCTCTGTTTATTAAGTTGATTACTTGTTGATTTGTAGTTGTCGTTTTCATTTTTTATCTTGTTTGATAGGTCAAAAATACAACCTTATTTTGAAACTGCAAACTTTTTCAAAGATATTTTCAAATTATTTTCTAATGTGCTGATAATCAAAGAATAAAATAATCAATAACAGCAAAACAATTCGTTTTTCATCTGTCAAAAATATCCCTTTCAAATTCCTTGCAATCCTTAAAATAATCAATCAGCAGAACAAGTTTTGCCCTGCGGATGGTTTCCCTCTCTAATTCGCTTTCCTGCAATTCCCGTTCAATCTCAATTCTCTTTGCCGGGTCACGCTCAAACATTTTCTTTTCTTTTAATTCAAACACCAGCTTGTCCTTTTCGCTTGCCATCAGGCTGCGTTTGCGGTCTGCCGATGGGCTTAGATACCCATTTGAATTCAAATAATTGTAGGCAACGCTGCCAAAGTCGAATACTTTTTTGTCTGCTTTGAAATCCTCAAACTGCTGGCGTATGTTGTGAATAATTTTTAGCTGCTTTTGCTCCTGCGGAATGTCAATTTGCTTTTGCGGTGTGGCTGCTTTTAAATCGGCAATGTTTTTTAGCCGGGCTTCGCTGTACTTGTATGCGGTCAATAATTTCCCGATATATGCAGAGGACAGGATGCCATTGTAGAGCTTCAATTCAATGTTTGGCAATCTGCCAGCACATGCCATGTCAACTGCATCTTTGAATTCACCGATGGTGATGCTTCGGTAATTATCTCGCAGGAATGCATAAATCAAAACAAGTCCTTCATTGTCGGGAAGTGATTCAATGGTCATTCCTGTGCTTTTGGCAAGGTAGCGGATGCAGGTCAAAAGTTCATCAAGTGATGCCTCATGCATCTTGGGCAGCTGGAGCATGCCTTGCAATTTTTGCAAGTGTTCCGGAAGTGTTGGATTTTCTGTTTGGTTCATGTCGGCAAATTTCATTTTTTTATTTCAAATAAGCATGCAAAGATTTCAACATTTCATCCGGGTTTTGTTTTTCATCTGACCTCGTAAAATAATCAGATACGATTTCAGCCCTGTTTTCTTCGTTTTGGAATAGGGAACGCATTCTTTTGGCATGATAGTTCGCCCAATTGTAGAAGTATCGTCCTAAGTCATCAGGATTGTGTTTTTGCAATTCGCCTGTACTTTGCAGCATTTGCAGGAAAATCTCGGACATTTTTTTTGCGCTGCCTTTCGGAAGTTTATTCTGCATGTCAATCAATTCATGAGATGATGTGTTTTCGGTGACTGACATTTGAATAATTTCAGCAGGTTTCATTCTCGCTGGCAGGTTTGTTTTTTCTTTTTCCCCCACACCCCCTTTTTCTTTTTCAATTTCATTTTCATTGTCATTGTCATTGTCATTATCATAATCCTTAACTAAGTCTTTATTAACCCTTATTAAAGGGTTTAAATACTCATTTATTTTTTCGATAGTTATTCCATAAAAATTTAAAATTTTTAATGCACTATCTTGCGCTCTTACTTTGCTTTGCGGAAATTTTGGATATTGATGAATCAAAAATTTGGGACAAAAAAAAGTATCATTGGAAAGGGTTACTAAACGGTTTCCTAACTCTTTAATAACTCTTTCTATACTGTTAACTCCTGTTTGAAATTTTGCTAATCTTTTATTCAATTTTAAAATTCCAGCATGGTCGCATTTGGTGATGTAATAAATCCAAAAAATTTTTGCATCCTGAGAAAGTTCGCTATACCATTCATCATCGAATGTGTCAGTTGAGATAAATCTTTTTGCCATTACTCTTGATTTGCGTTGTTTTCTTCGCTAATAATCTTGGTAATTGCATCAAGAAGTAAGGTTACAAGAACACCTGCATCATCTTTATCAAGTGCTGCAAATGTTTCTTCTCCATGTGGATGTCGGTTATCATCAATCTTAATGACAACCCTGTTTTCGTTGTTTAAATAAACATCGATTTCACTTTCTAATTCATCAATGATGAATGTTTTTTTAACTATTGGCATAGTGCTGAAATAAATATGCCCCGATGGGTCAACTTCCGGCACGAAGTATTCCCAAAGGGGCAAAATGTTGTTTTATGTGTGAATTTTTCTTGCATCTGTGCCGAGATGATTTTCCTGCAAAATTAATTCTAATCTTTACAGGTTTTTTTAGAAGTTTTTGACATTCTAAGCCTGTGGCTTCTTGCCGACATAGTACACGCTGTACCTGCTTTTTCCTGTGCCTCGCTCGATGGATTTTACCTTCATCCCTCTGCGGTGCACAAGGTCGAAGATGACCGCAGATAGTCTTGTGATGCGGAATTTTGAGAATGCTTCCATGCTCGTGATGGTTTTACCTGATTTCAGGTGTGCAGCGATTTTGTCTCGCTGACTGGCTGTTTTTGTTGTGTTCATTTTGTTTGTTTTTATTGGTTTGTTTATTCTTCTTCTAAGTTGATGTTGTGTTCTGATAACCGCTGATGCATATCATCCCGAACAGCTTGCAAGGCTTGCCTAACTTCCTCAGGCATATCATCCTGCCATTTGATTTTGGAGCGCAAATCCTCATTGATTTCATTCAGAACGGATTTGAATTTCCATCCGTTGATTGCTGTGCGAAATTCCTGCGATTCTTCGGGCAGGTTGAATTCGAGCGTTGCCTTCATCGTGATATGCGTTTTTCAAAGATTTCCTGCATGAATTGACGAGCCTTGATGACTTTTGCCGGGATGCGTGCAATGTCATCATCATTACGCTCAACGCAATGTTTAAACACTCGGTACTCAATCGGCATATCATCGAAGGTGTGGTTCTTTTCTATCTGTGCAAGATGGTCTGTGATGTATGCGTTATGCTCTGATGGATTGCCGATGCTCCATAAGTATTTTCTTTTTTCACTTTCAATCATATCAAATGGTGCATTGACAAGAACAAAGGCAATCTCGAATCTCGGCTTATCGTAAAGCCAACAATAACCCTGCCCTTGCCAATAATAGTCTGAATCCAAAGGCTTCATCATACTTTGCAAAAATGTAGTGTTGCTCCATGATGATTTGATGTCAATTATCTTTATGCCATCGTTGTCATCAATGTCGCATTCCCCGGAAACAAACTCATTCTTCAATCGCTGTTCGTTTTTAACATAAAACCTGCCATCATACAGGGATAATGTGGTAATGCTCTCATCCTCCTGCTGTGTGCCTTTCTGCATGGGCTTGGAGAAGATGTCATCCATTCTTCCATCAACCATTCTGCTGTACTCTTTTATCAGTGCAGTTTTTGCGGTTGCAGAAAGATTTCCAGCTTCTTTGTCGGCTTTGAGTTGTGGTTCGGTCATCAACGCACCGATGGCAGAACATCGCATGCGGAATTCATTGAAATTTGGTGTTGTCATGTGTTTGATTTTTGGTTCTGTAAATATAGGGGATGTTTCCATCCCCGTGTTTTAATTGTTTAAAAGTTTTTTGCTTCTGCAATTTCATTGAAAAGGTCATGCATTTCAGCAGGTACTTGCGCCCGTATCTTCAAAAGGTCATCCGCTGATTTTGCGTTGTCAATCAATTTCTGCAACCTGTTACGCTGAATATCCTCTTTGGTCATCGGAATTTCCTCATGGTTGTCAATGTAGGTTACATCTGTGCCGCTGTCATTCATGATGATAGCTTGGTCGGCAACCGCTGCCTTCTCCATTTCAACAGACATTGGTGCATACTTTGCAAGGAGTAATTTCGTCACCGTTTTACATGCCATTTCATCAAAATTGTCCTTCCAAACGCCATAACCATTTTTGAATGATTGGCTGTACTTTCCTGCGTGTTTCTTCACATCATCCACACTCATGTAGAAGGTTTTTTCAAACCCCGTTACAAGCGAAAAAAATGCTGCATATCCCACCACCTTGTCCGATGTCTTTAATGCAAAATCAAATTTAAACCCTGTCAATGGATTCATCTCAACGATTTGCCCTTCATAGATTGGTGTGCTGGCAATCGTTTTGAATTGTCCTGAACGCTGGGCAAGCTGGATAAATCCCTTGTAGCCGATTTGAAATTGTGCAAGGCATTTACCGGCTTTCCGGTCATTGTACGGGATAATGTACGCGAAGCCAAGCGATGCATTAAGTGGCAGGTCAAGTGTTGCTGCCATTGCTGCTGCATTCAGTACTGAATGCGGTTCTGCTTTCGCCAGCAGGTCATTTGATGCTGTGATTTGCAGCACCGATGCAATGAATTGTGGCGCACGCTTGCCAAGTAATTCTTCAAACTTTTTGCGGACATTTTCCTGTGAAAATAGTCCTTTTGTGGTGAGGACTTTTGCGCCCTCGTAGATTGCTGGTGTTTCCATGTTGTTGTTATTGGTTTGTTTGTTGTTTGTTTTTTTCAATACTCCTGCTTAGGATTTCTTTTGCAACAGCAAGTCCATGCATCGTTGCAAGATGCTTGATTTGGCTCATGATGAAATCGGTATTGTCGTTGTTGATTAATACACGGAGCATTTCATTTTCCGATTCGCTGAATTCAAATTCAGGAAGATTGGCAAAGATGTTTTTGTCTGGCATGTTGTTTGATTTTTGGTGGTGCAATTTTACTGATTTAGTTTGATTTCTGCAAATTTTTTTCTGTTGACATCCAGCATGGCATTTGCCTCGGGCAATATCTCCTGCAGTAACCATTCAAACATGATGGCATACTTGTCATAATACCTATAAGAATGATGCAATGCGTTTTGAAACAACTTGCATCCGTGCAGGATTGTCGCATGGTTGCGTTGGTATTTTTTTGCGACCTTAATGCAACCAACGCCAAACAATTTATGCTCGATAAACATCATCATCTGCCGGGCAGATACTAATTCATCCAGCCTACTTTTGCCAATAATGTCATTCCATTCTGCATTGTACAGGATGCAGACCTTTCGCTCAATCTCGGCAATTATCTGCTCTGTGCGCTGTTTGGAATAGCATAAGGATATTGCATTCTTCAACTCCGGGAATTGCGTTGATACTGCCAGCAGGTCATTGTATTGGTCAATGATATGCTCCCATGCTTTTGATAGCTGTGGATGCATCTGTGAGCGAATCGTCATGAATGGCATACCTTGATAAAAATACTCCAGCACCGTGCCTGTGTTTTCACTTGTTACGACCTTTTTTTTGAGCAGGTTACCACGCTCTCTGTAATGTGTCATTGTTTTTGATTTTTGTTTGGTTTTTGTTATTGCTGTGTGTTGTGAATAATTCTTCGTCCATCAGGATATGCGGTGGACATCGCTCTTGGTTTTGGCTTGTCATTTTTTGGCTTGTCAGGAAAAATAAAATTCCAAAAGTCCTCCATCAGGGCTTCAATTTCCATGTCCATCTGCCGGGCAGCTTTGTACGCTTTTTTGGTGAAGCGGTTCAGCATTGTGATTGTTTTGCTTTTCATTGTTTTGATTTTTGTTTTGGTTTTTGCATTTTTTTAATACCCAAATTTCGGAAGGAGTTTTTACGCTCCTTCCTCCATTTAGAAAACAGAGAACCTTTCGTAAAGGGATTCAGAGATTCTTTTATGTACCCACAGAACTGTTTTATTTAGTAGTCAGGACAGGATTCGAACCTGTATGGGTTAGTTTTACTGTAGCACTCTTGCAAAGCACGTATTCCCTTATAACAGTATCTTGTATAGCGTCTACCAATTCCGCCACCTGACTATTTGTTTTAAAGTTCTTCTGCTGTGATTCCCATTCTATCAAGTTCGGCTTGCACCACATCATCCTCGTCAATGAATGATAAAATAAAGTGTGTAATGTTCTGCCCGTTGTAGTGGATGGTTTTAACCTCTGCCCAATCTCTTGTTGGTGGGGTTTCCCTATCGCCCGGACAGCCGGGGATGTGTTTCAGTTCAATTTGCAGTTCCTCAATCGGAATGAATAGTGATAAGTCGCTCATGGTGTTATGACCTTGTGTCGTAATCAATATCTTGACAGGTTTTGCATTTCGGTTCGTCGGTTACCGCTTGCATGGTTAGCGTGTAGCCTGTTTCCCTGTTTTCAGCGTGCCATGTGTGAAGAAAATCACATTTATCATGGTTAAGTTCGGCAACTAGCCATGTCATCCATGTTTTGAACTGACGATGTGCATCTTCGGAATTGCTGAATGTTGCGCTGCGTTCCTTTGCCCCAATGCTGGGGTTGGTGCTGGTGATTTTAACGAGGTATTTCATAATTAAACTTTGAACTTGTTTGAAAGGAACTTCACAAGAATGGCATCCTCGGTGTACAGGTTATTGCATGGTTCATCGGGTGCAATACATACCCATCCTTTACCGTTTGAGGACGGGCGATGATACGCTTTGTAGTCTATTCCGGTGCAATTGGTTCTGGATGATGTGGCGGTGGGGTTGAACTGCAATGTAAGGATGAACTGAAGTAATTCGGCACGATGTGCGTGGCTCATAGCAGGGTAGGTATTGTTGCGATACCTGCGAGCGCTGCGCTTTTTACCTGCCAATAGCAATTCAGTTTCTGTCATGTACTGAAGGGCTGCCTTAACTACTTTTCTACGCTTGTCGATTTTGTTTTCAAAGGCAAGTACTGAAACTGCTTTTTCGATTGTTGTGGTGATTGTTGTTGTCATGTGTTTGGTTTTTTGATTTGGTTTTTTTTGGTTAATGCAGTGTAGGATGCTGCGCCCCGGGTGAGTTATGCTTGTTTTTGGTTTTTGTAAAAGGTATAGCACTCATCCCACTTACTTGACTTCTTCAGATTGCTTTGTCTTTCTCCCATTGGCTTTGACATATCCCAGTCAAATGTTTGCTTTGCAATAATTCTGCAATTCAAATCTTTGATAGTTTGCAAGCCGCTGGGAGTTCCAACTACTCTGTGGCATCTTACATCAGTAAGCCAAAGGTCGTGTGAGATTTCATCAATAAATAACCCCTGTGCAAGCGCATAAGAATCAGATGCCTTTTGACCGCTTAAATTTTGGTCAGGTGCGTAAGTTACCATTTCTAAGTTTCCTTTTTCGTTGATAAGAAAGTACCCTGTGTGTTTTGCTGTTGTTGTCATGTTTTTGGTTTTTGATTGTTTGGTTTTTTTTGGTTTTGCAGTGTAGGATGCTGCGCCCCGTTGGTGGTTATGCGAATGTTGTTAGCTGCTCGTTGGTTTTGATTTTTTTGGTAATGCAATAGTTTTTCAAATGAATGTATCTTTTGTGGTCATTACCCCAGTTATGGTCATTAAATGCTTTTTGAATTTCTGCATCAATGTCAACTATCAATACTTCATTGTGATTGAAGTCGCAAGTGTCATATCTACCTTCACATATCTGCGATGGTATTTCAATGGCGAAAAATGATGAAAATACTTCTTTGACTTCAAATGTGTGACCATTTAGGTAAGAAAATCCTGAAGTCTTTTTTGTGTTGATGATTGCTTTCATGGTGTTGTTTTTTTTGGTTTTTGTTGAGACAAATATACAATCATACATTTGATTTCTGCATATATCAATCAAATATATATTGTAACTGCTTGATAATCAAATAGAATAATTTACTGAATAATCAAAGAAGCAGCCAAAAAACCGACACAAATGCCCCCAAAAAGATACCATCCTGACCGCTTCGTAGGTAATTTTTGAACGAATCCACGCTCATCTATCGTTCGAGTGTAAGGATTACCGTTAATGATGTGAATTTCGGCAATGTCTGGCGCAAACCACCTGCGTTTATTTTCAACTTGAATAGATAGGTCATTGAAAATTGTGAACCTCGTGTATATCGAATCTTTTCGGGCAATTATCCTGCCCTCTGACCATTCATCGCACCATGATTTTCTCATTTCGAAGGTGTCGCAGTTTGCCGATGCTATCACCGTGTCCGGCACGAATACCAACGAATCTCTTGTTACCATGCGAATCTTCACCGCTGCAATGGTATTCTTGTTCACCAACTTCTTTATGATGCTATCCTTGCCATGCATGACATCTTCCAGCGTACCTTTTGCAAGGGTAAGTTTTACTATTTCCCTGCCGAGTTCATCAATTTTTTTGTCTTTTGAAATAAGCAAGGAATCTGCAACCTCAACAGCGACAAATCCACGCACACTCTCGTAATGCCAATAAACTGAAATAACAATAAGCGATGCAATGACCGATAGGTATATCTTGTGAATAGTGTTCATAGCAAAACAAATTTACGCAAAAAAAACCCGGTGAGAATCACTTCACCGGGCGAACCAAAAACCAACAGCATGCAATGCACCTCTGTTAGATTGCAAAATTACTTTTTATTATTCTTTGCTTTCAGAATTATTTTCAACATTTTTTTTGCCTTGTATGGTGTTGAAACCAGCATATCCAAGCCAGCCTACCACGACTATCATCAAATCGCCGGCAGATAATTTTCCAGATGATATATTTTTGAAAAGAAACATTGCTGATGCAGAAAGCATTGTTGTAAAAACTGCAAATCTCTCAAATCGTTTGCTTGAAAACAGACTTTTTATATCGCTAAATGTTAGCAGGAATTCGTGCAGGAAATCATTCATAAGTCTTGTTTTTCGTGCTTAATGAATGAAAGAACCTGCTGAATGTTGGCATACATATGCTTGTCATCTCTTATCTTTTCATGTACAAATTGCTTTAATTGTTGCAGTTCTTCTTTTATCTGCTGAATCTGCAACATCAATATCTCAACTCTGTGTTTGTGTTCTTCCTCAATCTTTGTGATGCGATTTTCGTGCGCTTGAATCACTTTTGTGTTGCTCTTGTTATCAGAGTTCAGCCTGTTGTAAATAATCGCAATTAGCCCCACTATAATTGAAAATGTGGCTGAAAAAATGAAGATGACAAGTGTAAGTGGTATCATGCTGACATTATGTAGTTGTTCTTAATTGTAAGAGTAACCATCTGCTTTTCGTTTGCTTTTTTTACAAGGTCGAACATCTGCTGCACAATTCCAGCGCAGTTGTAGATTGCGTTATTTTTTTTATCTTGAATCTTTCCAATAAGTGGGCATCCTTCCGTGTCTGCAATGGTATTGCCTCCGTGTATGCGTATGCCACATGCATCTAATGACCTGCCGCCAAACTGAATCTTCCCTTGCGGCACATTCAGCACATGCATCATTTCTTTTTTGAACCTGTTGCTGAATGATGTCGTTATTCGATATTCTCCTTCGGG
>Ga0129333_10004858_pt1 | contig 12590 bp, 11 predicted proteins | sample CPB6_08_DNA_FD_94474 | JGI IMG/M metagenome (GOLD analysis project Ga0129333, IMG submission 94474) | Freshwater to marine salinity gradient microbial communities from Chesapeake Bay, USA - CPBay_Sum_0.6_0.8_DNA | ecosystem: Environmental > Aquatic > Marine > Coastal | place: USA: Chesapeake... | reverse complement strand
CTTAGGTTCTTATCCACGTGCAGATAAAGTTGCGCCTACCACCACTAAGTCAACTAGTGATCAAGCTTTTCAAAATTCAAATGAATGGTTATCTGAGGTAAGAAAGGGGCGTGCAACATGATCGATATCAAATTAATTCGCGAAAATCCGGAGCTAATTCGATCATCTCAGCGCGGCCGAGGAGAAGACGAAACCGTTGTAGATCGACTTTTAGAGTTAGATGCCAAACGTCGCGATGCTATTGCCAACTTCGAAGCGCTACGCGCAGAACAGAATCTGTTATCGAAATCGGTGGGCGCTGCCAAAGGTGATGAGAAAAATACCCTTTTAGAACAAGCCAAAACTCTGGCTGCAAAGGTAAAAGAAGCTGATAGCAAACGCGCAGAGATCGAAGCGCAGACTAACGAAGTTGCCAAACTGCTATCCAATTTATTGGATCCAGATACGCCAATTGGTGGCGAAGCAGATTTCAAAGTAATCGAGCATGTGGGAGAACCAAGAAAATTTGATTTCGAACCTAAAGACCATGTCGAACTCGGTAAATTACTGGGAGCAATCGATACCGAACGCGGTGCAAAGGTAGCCGGCGCTCGCAGTTATTACTTAACTGGTCCTGGTGCGATGTTAGAACTAGCGTTAGTTAATTACGCAATCACACAAGCAACCAAAGCTGGTTTTATTCCAGTCATCCCACCGGTGCTAGTAAATCCGCCAGCCATGGAAGGCACTGGTTTTTTGGGACAAGCAGCCGAGAATGTTTATCACATTGAAAAAGATGATGTTTATTTAGTCGGAACTTCGGAAGTACCACTTGCGGCGTATCACATGGATGAAACGCTGGACGCTTCCAAGTTGCCTCTTCGATACACCGGTTATTCACCTTGCTTTAGACGTGAAGCAGGTTCTTACGGAAAAGATACTCGTGGCATCATCCGAGTGCATCAATTTGAGAAGGTCGAAATGTTTATCTTCTGTAAGCCAGAAGATGCCAAAGAAGAACATAAGCGATTACTGCAATGGGAGAAAGACTTTCTCAATGCAATGGAACTTCCTTATCGCGTAATTGATATCGCATCTGGTGACTTAGGTTCATCTGCAAATCGCAAATTTGATTGCGAAGCTTGGATTCCAACTCAGAACGCCTATCGCGAAGTCACCAGCACCTCGAATTGCACCGAATTTCAGGCACGACGCCTAAATATCCGGTTGAAGGACGAGAATGGCACCCGCCCATTAGCGACATTAAATGGCACTTTAGTTGCAGCACCGCGCATGATTGTTGCGATTTTAGAGAACAACCAGAATGCTGATGGTTCAGTAAATGTGCCAAAGGCGTTGCAGCCTTACATCGGCAAAGAGAAATTTGAAGTAATTAAATGAGTTTAAAGTGAGTTATCGACCGAAACTTATTGCAACTGATCTAGACGGAACTATCTGTCCCCACGATAAACCAATCTCAAATCGAACTATCGACACTCTGACACGGGCACATGAGTCAGGAGTAAAGGTATTTTTCGTGACTGGGCGACCACCGCGTTGGATGAAGCAGATTAAAGAGGCTTTCTATTTTGGCCAAGCCATCTGTAGCAATGGTGCGATGCTGTGGGACATCCAGAGCGAGAAAGTAATCGAAGAGTGGCGAATTACCCCAGCAGATTTGAGGGAAACCGTTACTAGATTACGTAAAGCGCTCCCAGAAGTTCATTTTGCTTTTGAAAATCACGGAGATTTTCGCCGCGAAAAGAAATACATAGCTCGTTGGGATGTCGGTATTGACAATGAAGGCATGGATGACATTTTGGATTACATCGAAAACGGTGCAGTGAAACTATTAGTACGTGGTTCGGATAAATTATTTAATTCTGATGAATTACTTGAAGCCGCACATAAAGTGGTTGGTGATATTGTCACAGTTACCCATTCAAATCCATGGGAATCATTATTAGAGATCAGTGCACATGGTGTGACTAAAGGAGATACTTTGGCGACACTTTGTGAACGAATGCAAATTGATCGTGAAGATGTAGTGGCATTTGGCGACAATCCAAATGATTTTTCAATGCTGGAATTTGCGGGACGTTCATATGCAATGAGTGATGGACATCCTGATGCGATCAAATATGCAACTGCAACTGCGCCACCATGTGATGAAGATGGCGTTGCGCAGGTGGTTGAAGAGCTTTTGAATTTGCCTGTCCGTAGCTGACACATATAAATTACGCCACGGAGGGCTCGCATAGCGGCCGAGTGCACCGGTCTTGAAAACCGGCAGGTGAAAGCCTCGTGGGTTCAAATCCCACGCCCTCCGCCAATGCGTGACTAATTACACGCCTATTTACCATTTCTGGAATAGAAGTTATTTCTGCACAAGAGCAGACTTAGCCCCGTACTTATCCCTCACGGAGGCTAGTAAAAATGGCAGGAGTTTTAACCCCAGGTCGCGCCAAGATCGATGCAAAGACGCTGCGCACCGATCGTTGGTGGTTACAACCAACAATCACTGTTGCGGTCCTTGGTCTATTCGTCATTTATGCCACTTTTCGCGCTTTTGAAGGCAAACATTATTTTTACGAGCCACTGATTTCACCATTCTATTCACCATGTTTATCAACTAGTTGCGTTGAAGGTGCATCGCTATTTGGTCAACCATTTGGCACCATTGTTTTATTTGGAATGTCGGTTTCGCCAGCGCTATTTATTTTGATCTTCCCGCTTGGCTTTCGAATGACTTGCTATTACTACCGCAAGGCTTATTACAGATCTTTTTGGCAATCACCACCTGCATGCGCAGTCGCTGAGCCACACAAGTCATATAGTGGTGAAACTAAAGCACCATTGATTGTGCAGAATAGCCATCGCTACTTCTTCTTCATCGGAATGATTTTTAACATCATTCTTACTTATGATGCAATCTTGGCATTTAGAAACCACGAAAAAGAGTGGGGCCATATGTCAGTTGGAACCCTAGTCTTGGTAATGAATGCTCTGCTTCTCTGGGGTTATTCATTGTCTTGCCACTCCTGCCGACACACAGTTGGTGGTCGTCTTCGTAATTTCTCAAAACATCCACTTCGCTACAAAATGTGGACTTGGGTCTCAAAATTAAATGAGAAGCATCAAAATTTCGCATGGGTTTCGCTGTTTGGCGTAGCTTTTGCTGATTTTTACGTCCGCCTCGTTGCCAGTGGCACGATCAAAGATTTTTACTTCTTCTAATTTGAAAAAGGGTTCAAGATATGCAGCGATATAAATATGACGTGGTGATTATCGGCGCAGGTGGCGCTGGATTACGCGCCGCGGTTTCAGCTCGCGAAGCTGGACTTTCAGTTGCCGTTATCTGTAAATCCTTATTTGGCAAGGCACATACTGTTATGGCCGAAGGTGGCGCTGCTGCCGCTATGGGCAACGTGAACGATAAAGATAACTGGCAGGTGCACTTTCGCGACACTATGCGCGGCGGAAAATTCTTAAATCATTGGCGAATGGCAGAGCTCCACGCCAAAGAAGCGCCAGAGCGAATTTGGGAGCTGGAGTATTGGGGTGCGCTATTTGATCGCACCAAAGAGGGAAAGATTTCGCAACGTAACTTTGGTGGACACGAATATCCAAGACTTGCACATGTTGGTGATCGCACTGGCCTAGAACTTATTCGCACCATGCAGCAACGAATCGTTGCAATGCAGCAAGAAGATAAGAAAGAGTTCGGTGATTACGAGCATAAGATCAAAGTTTTCCAAGAGTTAACCATTACAGACATTTTGAAAGATAATGGAAGAGTTTCTGGTGCTTACGGTTACTGGCGCGAGTCTGGCGACGAAGTTCTATTCGAAGCTTCCGCAGTGGTACTCGCAACTGGTGGTATTGGTAAATCATTTAAAGTAACTTCTAATTCTTGGGAAGGCACCGGCGATGGTCATGCGCTTGCGCTAAAAGCTGGTGGCCGCTTGAAAGACATGGAGTTCGTGCAATTCCATCCCACCGGAATGGTTTGGCCACCGTCAGTAAGAGGTATTTTGGTTACCGAATCAGTCCGTGGTGATGGCGGCGTACTTCGCAATTCAAATGGCGAACGTTTCATGTTTAATTACATTCCAGAAGTATTCAAGAAGCAGTACGCAGACAATGAGGCAGAGGCAGATCGTTGGTATCAAGATCAAAATAACAACCGTCGCCCACCAGAGTTGTTACCACGCGACGAAGTAGCTCGCGCAATTAATACTGAGGTTAAGGCAGGCCGCGGCACACCACATGGTGGTGTTTATTTAGATGTCTCTACTCGTTTGCCAGCCGAAGAAATTAAGCGTCGCTTACCGTCCATGTGGCATCAGTTCTATGAATTAGCCGGTGTTGATATCACCAAAGAACCGATGGAAGTTGGACCAACTTGTCACTATGTAATGGGCGGTATTGATGTCGATCCAGATACTGGTGCAGCAGTTGGTGTGCCAGGTTTATTTGCCGCTGGCGAAGTTGCAGCTGGCCTGCATGGCTCAAATCGTCTGGGTGGGAATTCATTATCTGATCTTTTGGTGTTTGGCCGTCGCGCAGGCGATGGTGCGGCTGCATATGTAAAAGCAAACGGTGCGAATTCTCCATCCGATGCTTCAATTAAAAAAGCTTCTGATTATTTGAATTCACCATTTAAAAATAGCGCCGGAGAGAATCCATACACAATACATGCCGAGTTGCAGCAAGCGACCAATGATTTGGTCGGCATTATTAGAATAAAAGGTGAACTAGAAGAGTCGCTAGTAAAAGTCGCGGAACTTCGTAAGCGCGCCGTTAACTCTAAGGTAGATGGAGGACGGAGTTTTAATCCTGGTTTCCATCTCGCACTTGATTTAGACAACATGTTGTTAGTCTCTGAATCAATCGCTCGTAGCGCTTTACAAAGAGAAGAGTCGCGAGGTGGACATACTCGTGAAGACTTCCCAAAGATGGACCCTGCTTGGCGACAAGTAAATTCAATTACTACTTGGGATGGCAGTGCGGTAAAGGTCAATAAAGAGCCTTTGCCATCTATTCCACAAGAACTCGCAGCACTCTTCGAGTTAGATGAATTAAAGAAGTATTTAACTGAGGCAGAATTAAGCAACTACGGAGGTGCCAAGTGAGTCGCATAATGAATTTCCGCATCTGGCGTGGAGATAAAAACGATGGTGGCCTTAAAGAGGTACAGGTAGAGGTCAACGAAGGCGAAGTAGTGCTTGATGTAATCCATCGGGTACAAGCAACTCAAATGGGAGATTTAGCAGTTCGTTGGAATTGCAAAGCTGGTAAATGTGGATCGTGCTCCATGGAGATTAACGGTAAGCCAAGGCTTGCCTGTATGACTCGTATGAGTACTTTCGAAGATAGCGAAACTGTAACCGTAACGCCACTTCGCGCATTTCCAGTGATTCGAGATTTAGTAACTGACGTATCTTTTAATTATGAAAAAGCTCGTGAGATTCCTTCATTCACACCATCTGCTGATGCAAAACCTGGCGAGATGCGGATGCAGCAAGTAGATATCGAACGTAGCCAAGAGTTCCGCAAATGCATTGAATGCTATATGTGCCAGAACGTCTGCCACGTAATTCGCGACCACGAAGAGAATAAAAAATCTTTCGCAGGTCCACGTTATTTAATGCGGATGGCAGAGCTAGATATGCATCCACTTGATCAACGTCGCGACCGTAAAGATTTAGCGCAAGAGGAGCACGGCCTAGGCTTCTGTAACATCACCAAATGTTGCACCGAAGTTTGTCCAGAGCACATCAAGATCACAGATAACGCGCTGATTCCTCTTAAAGAGCGCGTAGTTGATATGAAGTATGACCCAATCCGTTGGTTGGGCTCAAAGATTTTGAAACGCGAAGATATTAAGCAGAATTAACCCATGACACTTTTGATTCGTTGGGTAACTCTAACTGCGGCTTTCTGGGTCGCTACTTTATTAGTAACTGGCATTCAAATTGATGGTGGCGTGAAAACTTATCTCTGGGTGGCGCTGTTATTTGGTTTGATTAATGCACTTTTGGGATCGATTATTAAGCTGATCACCTTGCCATTTACACTGCTTTCTTTTGGAGCATTTTTAGTAATTATCAATGCTGCGATGTTGCAATTAACTGATCGCTGGAGCGATAAGTTAAGTATCGATAATTTCTGGTCCGCCATTTTTGCTTCATTGATTATCAGCATCGTGAGCGGTGTGCTACGAAAGGTTCTACCTAACTAACTGCCATAATCCCGCTATGGCCCTAGTCGCACTTGGCGGAGTTCTAGGCTCTCTTTTTCGTTACTTATTAAATGAATTGTTTGGCTCAGACCAATATGGAATCCTGGCAGCAAATGTAATTGGAGTGGCTGCAGCTAGTTTTACCTTGGTGTATTGCACCAATCAAAATAACCCAAACCTCAAAAACTTTCTCTTGCCAGGTTTTTGTGGTGGTTTAACCACTTTCTCTTCGGCAATGTTACTTACTCACCAAATCGGATTCATCTATCTTCTCGAGACTTTGATTCTTAGCTTTATGGTAATAGCCGTCGCAATACCAATGGCGCAAAGAATATTTGAGAGCCAATTATGAGTATTCTTCTATTTTCAGTCGGCGCAGCGCTGGGCTCACCACTTAGATTCTGGTTAGATAATCTATTTCGTACCAAGTACAAATTTCCAGTCGGAATTCTGTTTGCAAATATTGTTGGATCTTTTTTAATTGGTTTGATTGCAGATAAGACGCTTACAAATACGGATTTCTTGTTATTAGGCTTTTGTGGAGCGCTCACTACGTGGTCCACATTCATTGTGGATATTTACCAAAATGTCAAGAATCGAGAACTCAAGATCGGCTTTAGTAATCTTTTTATCTCTTTGGTTTTAGGTTTCTTGGCGTTCTTACTTGGAAATTCCATTTCATAATTCTTGATTTGTCGTTGATTAACCACTACTTTCAGAGTATGAGCCAAAAACCAGTAAAACTCGCAGATTATGGATTAACTGAAGAATTTGGATATATGCAACATGTGGATCCAGTCAAACATTTGGGCGCAGAGAATGCAGCTTGGGATGAGATGGCGACCAATCTACCTAAACATTTGATGTGTGATGATTTCCGTGAGCGGGTAAAACAGTTGCCAGAATTTAAAGTTTCAGCTTTAAAAAGCGATGGCGAGATCCGTCGTGCATTTTTGGCAATTAGCTATATTGGAATGGCTTATCAGTGGTCCAGCAACGATGCTGCGCATACTCTTCCAGCAGTTCTTGCAAAACCTTGGTACGAAGTTGGGCAGCTAGTCGGTCGCCCACCAATTTTGAGCTACACCTCTTATTCGATTGATAATTGGTATCGCATTGATCCAAAAGGGCCGGTTGAGTGTGGAAATGTTGCTTTGTTGCAATGTTTCCTAGGTGGGCAAGATGAAGAGTGGTTCATCATCATTCATATTGATATCGAAGCAAAAGCTGGCCGTGCGTTAAAGGCAATCGAAGAGGCCCAACATGCAGTAGTAGCGAACGATCAAAGTGCGCTTCATCAAGCAATGATTAAGATGCGTGATGGAATAAAAGCGATGTATGACGTCTTAGCAAGAATGCCCGAGAAATGCGATCCATATATTTATTTCCATCGCGTACGTCCTTACATTTTTGGTTGGAAAAACAATCCATCACTGCCTAATGGTGTGGTGTACGAAGGTGTCTCCGAGTTAAAAGGTGAAGGCATGAAATATCGGGGCGAGACTGGAGCCCAAAGCGCAATCGTTCCTGCCCTAGACGGTGCTCTTGGTATCGAACACGAACGCGATGAATTGCGTGATTATTTGATGGAGATGCGCCAATACATGCCACCAAGGCACGTTGAATTTATAGAGGCAGTCGAAAATGGGCCCAGTATCCGTAAATATCTAATGGAAACAGATAACGAAGAAACCATCAAAGTATTTAACGAATGCGTACAACTGTTGGCTGATTTTCGCGCGCTGCACCTGGAATATGCTGGTCAATATATTCATGCTCAAGCGCAGAAGACCCCTGGTAATCCATCGGCAGTTGGCACCGGTGGCACGCCATTTATGATCTATCTGCGTAAACACCGTGATGAGACCCGTAATCAACCGGTAAATAGCTAGCGCACTTATAGCGTAAAGTTCTGCTACGTGCGATTTATTAATCAACCCACGTTTGACCTGACATATGACGATGTCTTCATGGTCCCAAGCAAGTCGGAGATCTCAAGTCGTTTAGAGGTAGACCTTCGAAGCACAGATAAGACCGGAACCACCATCCCATTAGTGGTCGCTAACATGACCGCAATAGCGGGTCGACGAATGGCAGAGACAGTGGCACGTCGCGGCGGTTTAGTAGTAATCCCACAAGATATTCCATTTGTAGTCGTTAAAGATGTGATTAATTGGGTTAAAAATCGCCATACTGTATTTGATACCCCAATAACTTTAAATCCAACTCAAACTGTGGCGGATGCCGCATCTCTTCTACACAAGAGATCACATGGTGCAATCGTGATTGTAGAGAACAATAGGCCAGTTGGAATTGTTACCGAAGATGATTTAAACAATGTAGATCGCTTTACTCAATTACAGCAAGTGATGAGCAAAGAGCTGACCACATTGCCAGATACCGCAAATCCACATCAAGCATTTGATTTCTTAACTGAAAATCGCCGAAGCCTAGCCCCGGTGGTAAGTAGCAATGGCGAATTAGTTGGCATCATCACCAAAACTGGCGCACTTCGCGCAACTTTGTATCAACCAGCAGTGGACAAAAACGGCAAACTATTAATTGCAACCGCAGTAGGTATCAATGGAGATGTTGCGCAGAAAACAGCAAAGTTAGTAGAAGCTGGCGCGGATGTAATCGTGGTAGATACCGCCCATGGCCACCAAAAGAAAATGCTTGAAGCGCTGCAGGCAATCAAAGAGTTGAAACTTGGGGTACCAATCGTGGCTGGCAATGTGGTTACCGCCGAAGGTGTAAGAGATTTGATTGCAGCAGGTGCGGATATCATCAAAGTTGGCGTTGGACCAGGCGCGATGTGTACAACTCGAATGCAAACAGGTGTTGGTCGCCCACAATTCTCTGCAGTTTACGAATGTGCAGCCGAAGCTAAAAAGTTAGGAAAGAGCATCTGGGCAGATGGCGGGGTTAGACATCCACGAGATGTAGCGCTCGCACTTGCCGCAGGCGCTTCACAAGTGATGATCGGTTCTTGGTTTGCTGGTACCTATGAATCACCAGGAGATTTAAAAACTGATTTAAACGGACGCACCTATAAAGAATCATTTGGCATGGCCTCTAAGCGCGCTGTCAATGCACGTACAAGCGCAGAAGATGCTTTCGAGCGAGCACGCAAGTCTCTATTCGAAGAAGGAATCTCATCTTCAAAGATGTATTTAGATCCAGCAAGACCAGGCGTGGAAGATTTGATTGATGAAATTATCTCTGGGCTACGTAGTTCATGTACCTATGCTGGGGCAAAAGATTTGGCAGAATTTTCTGAGCGTGCAGTAGTTGGTGTGCAATCAGCATCAGGATATGCCGAAGGGCGACCGCTAAATAGTTCTTGGAGCTAATTTCACTTCGTTAGCGAAGCCATCCAGCTTTCAATTTCATCTGGGTGGCGCGGTAACTTTTCGCTTAGATTAATACAGCCAGTTTCGGTAATCACCACATCGTCTTCGATTCGGATACCAATTCCGCGATATTCTGGTGGAAAAAGTTCATCATCAGGTTGAATATAAAGACCTGGCTCGATAGTAATTACCATGCCAGCCTTAAGCGGCCCCAAATAAACTTCGTGTCTTGCAAAAGCACAATCATGAACATCCATACCAAGCATGTGACTTACGCCGTGCAAAGTCCAGCGGCGGTGAAATCCATTCTGTGGTTCTAAAGATTCAGCTGCGCTAACAGGTAGCGCGCCAAGTTTTTCGAGTCCAACAGCTAATACTTCTTGACAGGCCCGGTTGATATCTGCAATTTTTGCTCCCGCTTTTGCTGCTGCAAATCCAGCTTTTTGTGCGTTATAAACCAACATGTATAACTCGCGCTGTGCGTGGGTGAATTTTCCATTTATTGGAAGAGTTCTGGTGATGTCGGCGGTGTAGTAAGAGTCCATCTCGATGCCAGCATCAATCAACATTAAATCGCCATTTGTTACTTTGCCATCGTTACGATTCCAATGAAGCACGCAGGCATGTGAACCAGATGCTGCGATGGTGTTATAGCCAAGGTCATTACCTTCAGCGCGGGCACGAGCATAGAAAGCGCCTTCAACAACGCGCTCACCACGTTCATGTTTTGTGGCCTCTTGAAAAATTTTGACCATATCTGCAAATCCACGACTCGTGGCATCTACAGCTCTTTGTAATTCACTAATCTCATAGTCATCTTTGACAAAACGCTGCGATGAGGTGAATTCGACTAATTCATCATCGCGATCATGCGCTGCAATTAATTGATCAATTTTTGGATCTTCTTCTCTAATGGTTACCGCCGGCTTCTTATCTGATAAGAACTTTTCTAACTCTTCGACACTTCTAGACTCAATTTGATAACGCTTGCTTGCATCTTCTGTCGTGTATCTGCGACCTACCCAAAGTTCTCCAAATTTCGCATCTCTGTAGAAGGCATCAGTATCTCTAGTTGAGCGTGGTCTAATAAATAGAATCGAATCGTGGCTATCACCATTTGGTTCTAGAACTAAGACTGCATCAGGGTTAGCCTCAACACCTTGAACGCCGCTGTAATATGCAAATGCAGAGTGGGGGCGGTATAAGTAAAAACAATCATTGCTTCGCACCTTATCTACACCTGATGGCAAAACTATTCGCAAACCTTTAAACGCTTCGCTCAAAATTTTCCGACGTTCAATGCAATTCTGGACGACAGGGCTAATACCAAGATCGGTTAGCGGAATATTGGCCCAGCCACCCTTCATGAAATTGGCATAAGCTTCAGATGGAGCAGTGTCGTGGACGCGCTTAGCTTTTTTGCTCATTTGATAAGAATACTTCTTATAATTACTTTCATGGAAGCCAATAATCAGATGCCATGTGATTTTTGTGATCGCCCATATGATCCAGTCGCAACGCGTTGGTTATGCCCACATTGCCACATGAAAAATAATTGTTGTGATGGTGCACCATGCCCAGTTCCGATGATAAAGACGATTAATTCAGGCGAAATCTCTGCCTAAATTCCTAAGGTAAACTTCCACCCACTGGAGACGTCGCATAGCCCGGTCTAGTGCGCCTCACTGCTAATGAGGTTGACCCCTAAAGGGTCTCGGAGGTTCAAATCCTCTCGTCTCCGCTGTGATGTTAGTGTTCTAGTTAAATCTTAAAGTTTTAACGAAGAGGGTGAGTTAGGGTGTTTAGAAAATCAAATAGACATCGTTGGCTAGCCTCTTATTTAGTGACCGTTTTATTTTTAGTTCCCGTGCCAAACAGCTCATTTGCAGTTGAAGAAAATGTGGTGATTGCCTACCAAGGTCCTCTATCCGGACCTGAAGCACAGGTCGGTATTGATGAATTAAATGGTGTCCGTTATGCAGTAAGTGTTTTTAATGAAAAATTTGCCGGAAAAATTAAAGTTGTTATTAAAGAGTTAGACGATCAAGGTGACCCTGGGGTCGCACCGAATGTGGCAAAACCTGCCGCTGCAGATGGAACAATATTAGGAATTGTGGGTCCGGCTTACTCAGGGGCTACGATAGCTTCACTTCCTTATTACAAACCAGCGAATATTCCAATAATTTCACCATCCGCATCAAGGATCACTTTAACTGATCCGACGCAAGCCCAGACCGGGTATCCTATTTTCCATCGTGTAGCTATGACGGATAAGTCTCAAGGACCTAGTTTATTTACCGTAGCAACCAGAGGCGTCACTAACCCAAAAGTCTTCCTAATAGATGATCAATCTGCATATGGTGTTGGGCTGATTCAGTATTTACGTCAAGGAAATCCATCGGCACTTATAACTGGAACTGATTCAGTCCCTGATTCAACTACAGACTGGGCGCCAACACTTGCAAAAATAAAAGCTGCAGGATCAAATGTGGTGATTTATGCAGGCTATTACGTGCAAACAGCGAGACTTGTAAAGCAGTTAAGAGATGCCGGATACATCGGAGTAATTGCGTCTGGTGATGGCTCAATGAGTACAGCAATTACCTCTTTGGCACCAATCTCTACACTGGATGGAGTGAGATTAACTTCTTCGACAGTCCCGATTGGAAATATTTCACCTCAACTCGAACTCGATTTCAAGAGTCGTATTGGTGTTTCTTCAGGTACTTTCACTTTGGAGAGTATAGATGCCACGAATATATTTCTTTATTGTATTGCAGGCGGTGCAAGAAGCAGACCTGCCATGTTAAATTGTGTTAAACAATTTAAAGGTATATCTATTTCCGGTCGAACTTTAGCTTTTGATGCGAATGGTGATTTATTGAACCCAATTTGGCATGAATTTTGGATCTCCAAAAATAGTGTTGGGAACACACCGTTTGTATTAATGAATGGAACATGGGGAAAAATACAGACTTTAGATGATGCCTGGCAGAACTTTGCTTGGTACTCGT
>Ga0129333_10004857_pt1 | contig 12590 bp, 10 predicted proteins | sample CPB6_08_DNA_FD_94474 | JGI IMG/M metagenome (GOLD analysis project Ga0129333, IMG submission 94474) | Freshwater to marine salinity gradient microbial communities from Chesapeake Bay, USA - CPBay_Sum_0.6_0.8_DNA | ecosystem: Environmental > Aquatic > Marine > Coastal | place: USA: Chesapeake... | reverse complement strand
TCTTTTGTCTTTACGTTGTACGCTGTGATTTTTACGTCTGACATGTTAAATGATTTTCGTGGTTAGGGTGTGAAGGTAAGCCTTCTGGTGCATAAGAAAAAAAACCTTCGTCAATGCCATTTTCCACGGGCATTTGCCCAAGACTGGCTGCATTTTAGTAGGGTCATCTATTTTTTTAATGTTCCAAAAATTTACCTATGAAAAAATACTATTTTCTGTTTTTTTGCATCGTTTTATCCTTAACGGGCTGGGCCCAGCCGGTCGCATTTGATTGTTTTCGCCAGGACCTCACACTTTCACAAACCACGGCCCGGTGGGCAGAGCAATTTGAAAAAATTAAATATTTGATTCAACAAGATGTCCAAGCTTTGATTTTGCAAGAGTCCATTACGCAGCAAAATGGTGTCCCTCAATTTCAAAACTTGCAATCGGTTGTACGAACTGCAGCCAGGCTGGCTATACAAGACAGCTTGTATGATGATTTTTTTGTGCGGGCTGCCACTGCTATTCAACAGGATTTTTTTCGAGGAAATAGTTGTTCTCTAGGCCTTATGCCAGCCGAGTTGCGCGAGCAATTGACAGATTATTTAGAAGAGGAGGTTTTTCGGATGGAAAATAGTTATGCAAGTAGTTTGTTTGCTACACAGGTTGGTTTTCGATCTGCTCTTCAACAAATTAATTTACAAACGGATAAATGGTTGGCTTCTTCCGGCGAAGAGCTGGATGACGTCGATGTGCAACTCCAACAACCAATATTAGAAGATCATTATTGGCGGGTGCTAAACGAAAATTGGGATATCGATATTATTAATCCCGAGCCTGAATTGATAAATGCAGCACATCGCTTTAATGGGGAGGGAGCGGATAAAAATTCAAAACTCAAAGACATCCTCCTTTTTATTTTTGATAATTGGAAGGATATAAAAGATATTCTTAACTGGCTCAACACTAATGTATTTTATGATTGCCATGCGGTGGCTCGTGCTTCATTTAAGGATAGGCTCCCGCTTGAAGTAGGCATGAGTCCGGGAACAAAAAGAAAAATTAACTACCAGGTCCTGCAGCGAGGAGTTTTACTTGATGGTCGTGAAACTAAAACACATCTCAAAGGGATTGCACGGGTGTATCGTAAAAAATGGATGGGCTGGGGTAGAGATCGACTAAATCGTGTCGGAATCAGCTATTGCACCCAGCAGTGGAATGCCTGCGAAAACATACCATGGCCTACGGATGGAAGCACTTATGTTCAATCGCCTAATTATCAAACATACAAGGCTCATTTAGCACAGTTTCATCCCTTTGCATTGATAATAAAAGACCGCTCCACCAACTTTTTAACCTTCGATCTCCATTATAATGAACAGTATCTTAAAACGGTTTATTTGTTTGGCAATCGGAATTGCTTCGGTAATTAATGCGAGTATCGATCATCATAGTAGCAGGAGTTTTACTAGGAATGCCGTTTCTATTTATTGAATCTGCACTTTATGCGCGAGAAATAAAACAGGATACGTCTATTAAAAAAGTAAATGTTCCCAAAACAGATTTTTTTAATGCTGGGTTTATTGATCTGATTAGTAGTGGTCAGGTTAGTGCCTCTGCTCGACTAATACGTTTGATGATTGGTGAGCCCGGCAAATTTGCCATTCCATTAACCGTGTATGGTGGCGTTAGTAATACTGCTTTTCAACAACAAGCAGTATTCTCCCTTAACCGTAGTAATGAACATTTGGTTACTCAGTTTATTACACCACTAAGTGGATTACTCAATTTGAGTGTCGATGGCATGCCTGTATTGTCAAAAGTTTCTCGGATCACCAAGTGGGGGTTGCTTTATCAAGTTGGTGAGCGAATGCTAACAGGTTATCGCGTGAATAGTGGTGTCAATTCTTTTGCAGGACGTTCGCATAATTTTCTAAATAGTTATGCGGTGGCTGGTATATTTTTTCAAACCGGAGCTTGGGAGCGTGAAAGAAGTGCACAAATGGGAATTTGCTGGTTAAGCCTGCGCTATCATCTTTGCTATACGAGTCCTACGCAATTGAATATTTTTTTAGATGGCCTCCGTACTAACGGACTATACAGTGGAATTTCGCTGGGCTTTGGAGTAGAGATTAACTATCTGGTCAATATTAAAGCAATCTACTACCGCTATACAAAGGCACCGGAGCCAGCCTATAGCCTACCGCTCTACCAGTTTAGTTTCAACTATGCGTTGCAAGGAAAAAATTAGATATCTAGCTTAGCGTACTTTGCGTGACTCTCAATAAATTCACGACGTGGTGCCACTTCGTCACCCATTAGCATACTGAATATGCGATCGGATTCAGCAGTACTTTCAATGGTAACACGCTTTAGGGTACGTGTAGCGGGGTTCATGGTGGTTTCCCATAATTGTTCGGCGTTCATTTCTCCCAAACCTTTGTAGCGTTGGATGGTAACAGAATCTTCTTTGCCGCCTCCTAATTTTTCAACCCATGCTTTGCGCTGCTGTTCATTATAAGCGTACTCCTGTTCTTTTCCTTTTTTAACTAAGTAAAGAGGAGGTTGTGCAATGTATACATAACCTTGCTCGATCATTTCTTTCATGTAACGATAGATGAAAGTCAAAATCAATGTAGCAATATGTGAACCATCCACATCGGCATCGGTCATGATGATCAGTTTGTGATAACGCAGCTTACTTAGATCTAAAGCCTTAGGATCTTCTGGTGTTCCAATTTTCACTCCTAAAGCTGTGAACATGTTGCGGATCTCTTCATTGTCGTAGATCTTATGTTCCATGGCTTTTTCTACGTTGAGGATTTTACCACGCAACGGAAGAATAGCTTGATAACTTCTATCTCTTCCTTGCTTGGCCGTTCCACCTGCTGAATCTCCCTCAACAAGGTATAATTCACATTTTTCAGGATTACGATCCGAACAGTCCGCTAATTTACCGGGTAGTCCGCCGCCACTAAGTACAGACTTACGTTGTACAAGTTCGCGTGCTTTACGCGCTGCTGCACGAGCTTGTGCGGCCAAAATAACTTTTGCAACAATATTCTTTGCTTCTTTTGGATTCTCCTCCAGATACGCTTCTAATACTTTGGAAACGGTGCTATCTACTACGCCCATCACCTCGTTGTTTCCCAATTTGGTTTTGGTTTGACCTTCAAACTGTGGTTCGGGAACTTTTACAGAAATGATGGCACTTAATCCCTCTCTGAAATCGTCTCCTTCAATTTCCACTTTTGCTTTTTCAAAAAGACCATTGCGGTCGCCGTAACTTTTGAAGACACGCGTTAGAGCGCGACGAAAACCAGAAACGTGAGTACCCCCCTCAATAGTGTTGATATTATTGACGTAGGAATAAATATGTTCGTTATAGCTATCGTTGTAGCTTAAGGCTACCTCAACAGCTACGTTAGTCGCTTCATCTTTTCCCTCAACTGCAATTACTTTAGGGATTAGTGGATTTCTTCCAGCATTATTGTCAAGCATTTCTACAAACTCAACAATACCCCCTTCGCTATAAAAACTCTTTTCGTAAGCTTGTCCATTTTCTACTTCGCGCAGATCTTTCAGATTGATACGAACACCGCGGTTCAAGTAAGCCAGCTCGCGTAAACGTCCTTCTAAAATATCCTTGTTGTATGTAGTAGTGATAAAAATGCTGCCATCGGGCCAAAAATGTACACGTGTTCCTGTCTTATCACTGGTTCCCACTTCTCGTACTGCATATTGGGGAACGCCGATCTTGTATTCCTGTTCAAATACTTTTCCTTCGCGCTGTACGGTAACGTGTAATTTGGTGCTGAGTGCATTGACGCAACTCACACCTACTCCGTGCAAACCTCCAGATACCTTGTATGAATCTTTGTCAAACTTACCACCGGCATGCAACACGGTCATGACAACTTCCAGTGCAGATCTTTTTTCTTTGGTGTGCATCGCAGTAGGAATGCCACGTCCATCGTCTTGCACGGAAATTGAATTATCCTCGTGGATAGTAACAGCAATATTTTTACAGTATCCAGCTAATGCCTCATCGATAGAATTATCGACCACCTCGTAAACTAAGTGATGGAGTCCTTTCACCCCGATGTCGCCGATGTACATCGCAGGGCGTTTACGCACGGCTTCTAGTCCTTCCAGGACCTGAATACTGTCCGCGCTATATTGGGGTTTTTCGGTGCTCATGGTTTGGTCGATTGGCTGTTTTTTTTGCTAAAAAAGCAAGGTGTGCAAATCTACTGAAACCCCTCTGGGAAACCCTGTTTTCTGACTTGTTTTTTGGCTGGTTTTTTCCCCATTTATCGCTTGACGATCTGGGCTACCAAAATGGCTTCCGTGCACACTTTTCCAGCTACGTAAATGGTACCGCGCATTTCACAGATTCCCCTGCGAATGGGGTTGATTAGTTCCATTTTTAGCAGTAGGGTGTCACCCGGACGCACCATCTGTTTGAACTTGCAATTATCGATCTTAAGGAAATACGTGTCGTACTGACCTTCCCCACTTAGGTTGATAGCAAGAATGCCTCCGCATTGTGCTAAGGCTTCTATTTGCAATACACCGGGCATTACCGGATTACCTGGAAAATGGCCTTGAAAATACCACTCGTTAAAAGTGACATTTTTTACGCCCACAATATGCGTGTCACTCAGCTCGATCACTTTATCAACCAGTGCGAAGGGAAATCGATGTGGTAGTGTTTTTTCTATGTACTGCTGATCGTATACAGGGGGCACAGCAGGATCGTAATAAGGCACATCTTTAGTGTGCTTATTTTTTTTAATGTACTGTTTGATTTTTTTGGCAAAGGCGATATTGCTACTATGACCAGGTCGGTTGGCAATGATGCGGGCTTTAATTGGATAACCAACAAGGGCTAAATCGCCTATTACATCTAACAACTTGTGACGTGCGGGTTCATTGGGAAAACGTAAGTCCAGGTTGTTGAGATAACCCTCGCTTTTTACCTCGATTTTTTCTTTCTTAAATATTTTTTTGAGACGATCTAGCTCTTGCTCATCTACGGGTTTATCAACAATGACAATGGCATTATTGATGTCTCCTCCTTTTATCAAATTATTCTCCAACAACATTTCTAGTTCATGTAAAAAACAAAATGTTCTACAGGAGGAGATCTCAGCTTTGAAGTTGCTGATTTTTTTTAGTCCTGCGTGTTGAGTTCCCAATACAGGCGAATTAAAATCGATGAGTGTAGTAATTTGATAGTCGAGTGCAGGCATTGCTACCATTTCTACGCGCTTGCCTTCGTCATAATGGAAAATGTTCTCGTCTATGCTATACCAGTTTTTGGTAGCGTCTTGTTCAACTACTCCTGCTTTTTCAATCAACTCTACAAAAGGGGCAGAGCTCCCATCCATAATTGGAATTTCTGGACCGTTCACATCAATCAAACAATTGTCAACACCCATTCCAACAAGCGCTGCCAGAACATGCTCAACGGTGCTGATTTTTGCGCCATTGAATTCTAGCGTGGTGCCACGGCTGGTGTCGGTAACCAGATCGCAATCTGCTTTGATAACAGGCTGATCAGGCAAATCCGTTCTTTTGAATTGGATCCCATAGCCTGGATTGGCAGCATGTAAGGTCAGATCAGCTAAAATACCAGTGTGGAGTCCTGTACCGGAAATAGTTACAGAAGAGCCAATAGTATGTTGTTTATCGGGGTTGAAAGGGGTAGCCATGAACGGGTTTTGGTCCTGCAAAGATAACAAATGCAGAAGCGTCGTCAACTATCGCTTCTAACTATATGATTGTAAATCTTTTATGATTTTTTCAAGTTCCAGGATCCGCTTCTCCAGCTCAGGGAGTCTTCTGACCACCGCCTGGCTTCTGAGCGCCTGGGTGTAGTCGGATGCGGGTGTACCCGTAACTGCTTTTCCAGGCTCCAAGGATTTACTAACTCCGCTTTGTGCGTTAACTTTTGCACCGTCTCCCAGTGTGATATGTCCAACAATTCCGGCTTGCCCTCCGATCATTACTCCCTTTCCAATTTTAGTACTTCCACTGATGCCAGTTTGTGCCGCGATCACAGTGCTGTTGCCTATTTCCACGTTATGTGCAACCTGAATCAGGTTATCGAGTTTAGCCCCCTTGCGAATGAGTGTAGAGCCAATAGTAGCTCTATCGATTGTTGTGTTGGATCCAATTTCTACTCCTTCTTCAATAACAACATTTCCTATCTGTGGTACTTTTTGTAAACTGCCATCGGCCTGTGGCGCAAAACCAAAACCATCACTTCCAATGACGGTACCTGCGTGAATGATCACTTTGTCGCCCAACACACATTGATGATAAATTTTTACACCGGGATGAATGACACAGTTGCGGCCAATTTTTACATCTTCTCCAATAAAGCAGTTGGGATAAATTTTTGTTCCTTCTCCCACGCTGGCTTTTTCTCCGATATAACTAAACGCTCCAATATAGGTGCCCGTTGCAATAGTTGCAGAGGGGGCAATAAAACTCGGTTGTTCAATTCCAATTAACTGTTGCGTGCGTAATTCTTGATATTTAGTAAGCAGTGTTGCAAATGCAGAATAAGCATCGGGTACACGAATTAGTGTAGAATTTACTTTTTCGCGAGGCTGAAATTGATCGCTCACAATAACTACACTTGCCTGCGTGCGGTAAAGATGTTCTTCGTATTTGGGGTTGGCTAAAAAGGAGAGTTGTCCAACAACAGCTTCTTCAATTTTACCAAATGCATGTACCACCGACCCGGGGTCTCCTTCTACTTTTCCCTGAATAAGCTGTGCGATTTGTGTGGCGGTAAACTGCATCATACTAGTGGTGTTGATTCAATTATTTCCGGGTTGACAAATGAAATGTTTTTTTATTTCTCCATATGCTTTGCTACTGCCATGATTGATCAGTGCGTTATCAACTTCAGAAATATCTTTTACATCTCCGTTTTTAAATAAAATATGGATTCGTTCGTCGTTGGGATTGTAGGTAGTATTGCAGGCCTCTCCGGTAAAAACAAAATAGGCTGCTTCTTCTTCGGATATTCCCAACCGTGATGCGGTTTCTTTACGTAACGTGTTTATAGTTGAGGAAACAACAGCTTGTTTGGTAAAACGAATTTTTAATAATTGACGATTCACAATCAAGCGGCTTAATTCTGATAATACAGGGTCAGGATGTTGACACCAGTTTTTTATGCTGGCCATGACATCGTGATCATCAAGACGGCAAAACAGGTCCAAATGCTGCTTGATGTTGGCGGCGGCTGCTTTGTTTTGTAAAAAAAAGTTGAGCGCCGTGGTGGCAGCTTCAACGGTTTGGCCTGCTGCAATTAATTGATGAGCTCTGCGAAGCGCATGGACCAAAGTCATTTCTGCGCTTACAACCGTTTTATGTAAGTAGACCTGCCAGTACATAAGTCGACGGCTGATCAAAAATTTCTCAATAGAAAAAATAGCTTTCTCCTCCACCATGAGTTGTTCTTGGTGGACCGTTAACATTTTTAAAATCCGGTCATATCCAATGACCCCTTCGGCTACTCCTGTAAAAAAGCTATCCCGATTCAAATAGTCCATTCGGTCCACATCCAGTTGACCTGAAATAAGTTGATGAAGGAATTTTTTTGGGTACCGGTTTGTAAAAATCTCAATTGCCGTGGTGAGTTTTCCCTGGAATTCTTCATTTAATTTCTCCATGATCAACAGCGATAGCTGTTCATGATGTACGCCCGGGATTAATTCTTTTTCTAGTGCATGCGAAAAAGGGCCATGTCCACAATCGTGAAGCAAAATGGCAAGTCGAGCTCCTAATTCCTCTTCTTCGCTGATGGCGACCCCTTTACTTTTGAGTTCGGATAGTGCAATTCCCATCAAATGGTAGGCGCCCAGCGAATGGTGTAAACGTGAATGCATTGCGCCTGGATAAACCAGGTGTGCAAATGCCATTTGGTGAATATTTCGAAGTCGCTGATAGTATGGGTGTGAAATTATAGCCAGCACCGTTGGGTGGTCTATGGTAATAAATCCATAAACAGGATCGTTGATGATTTTGCGGGTGGCCGATTTTGCGTTCATATTGTTAAAGCTAACAAGTGAGCCTGTAAAAATACGAAGGCCATCTTTAAAAAGCTAAATTTGGTCTATGGCAATGGCAAAAATCATATGGGTAGATGACGAAATAGAGAGTTTGCGCTCCCAGCAGCTTTTTTTGGAAAACAAGGGTTATTCGGTTCAAACCTTCACCAACGGATTTGAAGCAATCGATTATGTGCGTGAAAATTCGGTGGATGTAGTGCTGATTGATGAGAGTATGCCTGGGATAACTGGCTTGGAAACGCTTGCGAAAATCAAAGAGATCAACCGCTCTATTCCGGTGGTGCTGATTACAAAAAATGAAACAGAGAACTTGATGGATGATGCCATCGGTTCGCAAATCAGCGATTACTTGATCAAGCCGGTAAACCCGAATCAGGTGTGGCTGAGTTTGAAAAAAATCATTGATAATAAACGCTTGGTCGCAGAAAAAACTACATCGGCTTATCAACAACAGTTCCGTCATCTTTTTACCGCACTTAATAGCGATCCGGATCACAAAGAATGGCGAGACATTTATAAAAAACTTGTTTATTGGGAATTAGAAATGCAGCGAACGGACAGTCCGGAAATGGAAGAAGTTTTGCAGACCCAAAAATCAGAAGCCAATACAGAGTTCTTCAAGTTTATTTCAAAAAATTATTCGTCTTGGTTAGTGGGTGACAGATCCAAGGCACCCGTGATGAGTCAAACTTTGCTGCAAACAAAAGTGTTTCCGCTATTAAAAAAAGGAACACCATTGTTTTTTGTATTGATCGATAATCTTCGATTTGATCAATGGAAGGCGATAGAGCCAGTGCTGTCAGAAAGTTTTCGATTAACAGAGGAGGATAGTTTCTATAGCATTCTTCCTACGGCTACGCAATATGCCCGCAATGCCATTTTCTCAGGATTGTCACCAGTAGAGATGGAAAAAGCCTACCCTGATCTTTGGAAAAATGATGAGGAAGAGGGGGGTAAAAATCTGCACGAAGAAGAATTGCTTCGTCAGCAACTAAAGAAAGCCGGATTGGGAGATCTTCGGTTTTCTTATACCAAGGTTTTGAATAATCAGTCTGGTCAAGCCTTGCAACAGGATATTCATAATTTATTAGGAAATGACCTGAATTTGATTGTCTACAATTTTGTGGATATGCTCAGTCATGCGCGCACGGAAATGGAAGTGTTGAAAGAACTGGCAGGGGATGAAAAGAGTTATCGAAGTGTGACCCGTTCTTGGTTTGAACATTCGCCACTGCATCAGGCACTACGCAAAATTGCAGACAAGCCGCTCACGTTGGTTTTAGCAACTGATCATGGGAGTGTCCGTGTAAAGACACCCTGTCGGGTGATAGGCGATAAACAAACTACCACTAATTTACGCTACAAGCATGGCAGAAATCTGCAATATGAACCACGAGATGTACTAGCCTACCGCGATCCCCGGCAGGCGGGTTTGCCCAGCCCCACTATCAATTCCTCTTTCATTTTTGCCAAGGGGGATCATTTTTTATGTTATCCGAACAATTATAACCACTACGCTAATTACTACAGAAACACCTTTCAGCATGGGGGTGTTAGTTTAGAAGAGATGATTGTGCCGGTGATTACTTTTCAGTCAAAATAATTGGTTTGCTAAACGCATTTTGAATGTTACATTCGCAACACCGATATGAAATATACCCAAACAACACTCGATAAATTAGAGGCCATTCCCGAACAAGCTGGTTATGTACTTCGCTATGAGCGAGGCACATTTCAAAGTGGTTATTGTATTTTGGAATCTAAAAAAGTAGTCGTACTCAATAAATTTTTAGCTACCGAGGGCCGCATTAACACACTTATTGATTTGATTCCTCAATTACAAATTGATCGTGGAATGCTCTCCGAAGAATCGGCTCGTTTGCACCAAGAAGTGCTGGCGCGTTTAGCGAGCTCCGAAAAAGCAGAGTAAATTTTATGCTTTGTCCACCACTTCAAATTACTTTTTTGGGGACAGGAACCAGTGGTGGTGTGCCAATGATTGGTTGCGATTGTGTAGTCTGTCTTTCTCAAAACTCACTTGACAAAAGGCTTCGCTCCAGTATAATGGTTGAGTCTGCTACCACGCGATTAGTGGTTGACACCGGACCTGATTTCAGATATCAAATGCTACGACAAAAAGTAAAACAGTTGGACGCTGTCATTTTTACGCATCCGCATAAAGATCACTTGGCCGGATTGGATGATATTCGGGCATTTAATTATTTCAGTAAAAAACCAATGGCTGTCTATGCCGATTCACTCACCGAAGAGGCGCTTCGTCGTGATTTTTATTATGCATTCTCCGATACACGCTACCCAGGTATTCCTGAATTAAACCTTCATACTATCACCGAAGAAATTTTTTGGGTGGGGGATATACCTGTTCAACCCATTCAGGTTTGGCATCATCGTATGCCCGTGTTGGGTTTTCGTTTTGGAAGCTTTACTTATATCACCGACGCTAACCGCATTGACGAGGATCAGCAACAAAAAATTAGGGGAAGCAAGGTGTTGGTGTTAAACGCACTTCGAAAGCAAGAGCATCTTTCTCATTTTACATTAGAGCAGGCGCTCGAGATGATCGATCAATTAAAAGTGCCCACTGGGTATTTAACACATATCTCCCACCAATTGGGCCTTCATGCTGAAGTGGAGTCCGAACTGCCAGAGCATATTCATCTGGCTTGGGATGGGTTGGTGTTGCGTGCCGAATAAGTCAAAAAAATTACACTAACAAGTGTTAGTTTTATAAATTTCCTCCCTAACTTAGCATCGGCCTCTGGCAATTGCTTGATAGTATATAAAGAATGCCACTCTGATTAGGGTGGCATCTCTATTAAAAAAAACGCATATGAATTTTGAGCAGAACGATTTAACTAAACAAGTGGCTGAAGCAGCTCGTGAATTTGCAAAAACACAGATCACACCCTATTTAATGGAATGGGACGAAAAACAATTTTTTCCCAAGCAAACCCTTCAAGAATTAGGCAAGCTGGGGATGATGGGTGTATTAGTACCTGAACAATACGGTGGCGCTGGATTGACGTATGCCGAATACAAAGTTGTGGTAGAAGAAATTTCAAAAGTGTGTGGTGCATTTGGATTGAGCGTAGCTGCTCATAATTCACTATGTACAGGGCATCTACTTGGATTTGGAAATGAAGAGCAAAAAAAGAAGTGGTTGCCTAAATTGGCCAGTGGAGAATGGATCGGGGCTTGGGGATTGACCGAAGCAAATACAGGCAGTGATGCTGGTAATATGCAATGCACCGCGACCAAAAATGCTGCAGGAAATTGGGTATTGAATGGCACCAAAAACTGGATCACGCATGGGATATCAGCAGAAATTGCTGTTGTGCTTTGTCGCACGGGAGAGCCGCGTGCGAAAAATAATGCAACTGCATTTATCGTAGAGAGAAATGCCAAAGGATTTTCGGCGGGTAAAAAAGAAAATAAACTCGGTATGCGTGCCAGTGAAACGGCCGAATTGATTTTTGAAAATTGTGAAATTTCAGATGCTAACCGCTTAGGTGAAGTGGGTGACGGATTTAAACAAGCAATGAAAATACTGGATGGAGGGCGTATCTCTATTGCTGCACTTTCACTAGGAATTGCAAAAGGAGCCTACGAAGCCGCAAAAAAATATGCCCAGGAAAGACAACAGTTTGATAAACCGATTGCTAGTTTTCAGGCTATTGCATTTAAGTTGGCCGATATGGCAACTGAAATTGAGGCTGCAGAACTGTTGATTGATCAAGCTTGTTACCTAAAAGACCAGCATTTGTCAATGACAAAAGAAGCGGCCATGGCTAAGTATTATGCCAGTGAGGTAGCTGTTCGTGTGGCTACTGATGCTATTCAGATTTTTGGGGGTTACGGATATACAAAAGATTTTCCGGTAGAGAAGTTTTATCGTGATGCTAAGTTGTGTACGATTGGGGAGGGAACCAGTGAAATTCAAAAATTGGTGATTGCCCGCGAGGCACTGCGTATGCATTAACGAACTTCCTGAAGTTCCACTAGTTTTTTATAGAAGCCATTTTGCGCAATGAGTTCTTCGTGTCTTCCTCTTTCAACGATACAACCTTTTTGAAGCACGATGATTTCATCTGCATGACGTATCGTAGACAAACGGTGTGCAATCACTAAGCTGGTCCGCTGTTGCATCATATTGTTGATTGCCTCTTGCACCAGACGCTCACTTTCTGTATCTAGTGAAGAAGTGGCTTCGTCTAAAATTAGAATAGGCGGATTTTTTAGTACGGCCCTTGCAATCGTCAATCGTTGTCTCTCGCCTCCACTTAGTTTACTACCTCTGTCTCCGATATTAGTAGTATAACCATCTTCTTTTCGTAAAATAAATTCATGCGCATTTGCAGTGCGCGCTGCTTTCTCAATCGCTTCGTTGCTGGTAGCAGGTGCTGCCATCGCAATATTACCTGCGATTGTATCATTAAAAAGAATAGGCTCTTGTGTAACAATACTCATCTGCTTGCGAACCGAAGCGAGGGTATA
>Ga0129333_10004856_pt1 | contig 12591 bp, 18 predicted proteins | sample CPB6_08_DNA_FD_94474 | JGI IMG/M metagenome (GOLD analysis project Ga0129333, IMG submission 94474) | Freshwater to marine salinity gradient microbial communities from Chesapeake Bay, USA - CPBay_Sum_0.6_0.8_DNA | ecosystem: Environmental > Aquatic > Marine > Coastal | place: USA: Chesapeake... | reverse complement strand
GGCCTACCCCCCCCCGTCCCGACGGGGCGCCCCTGAGGGCCCCCGCTGGCGGGGTCGCCTGTTGGTAGCTTCCCCCCCCCCCAACAATCAGGAGTCGGCGTAATGTCAACAATCGAATACTGTCTGAGGCTCGAAGCTCTCCGCGAGGACGCGGAGGCCGCCGAGGCGCGGTTGCTCACGATGATGTCTTCCGGAACGCCGGAAGATGTCCAGTGGGCCGAATGTTTGTATGCAGCGGCGATCGATCGCTTCCATCGCGACGAGTTCTAGGAGGACACATGGATATTGACGCTGAAATGCTCCGGGTGTTTCACGAGGCGCTGGCTCCCCGGATAGACGAGGGCGAACGCGTCCGCGTCCGGGTCCAGATCGGACGCCCGACCGGGCTACGGGTTGGCGGCGCTGAACTGGTCGAGGGGTTGCACGTCGCGACCTACGACTCGGTGTCGTGCCGGGAGGAGGCCGAGGTCCGGGCGCTTGCCTACCTGTGGCTGGAGGGTCTGGTCAACGAGCCCACGGTGGCTCTGTCGGAGGTGATTGCGTGAAGCGCGGATATATCGCCCAACTTCGGGCGCGGCGGGATCGGATCGACGACCGGTTCGAGTTGTGGTTCCTGCTCGCCAACATCTTGTTGTGCTGGTGCGCGGTTGGCTACGTCGAGGGCGGCAACGACCTCTCGTGGCAGTTCTGGGCGGGGTTGGGGTGTTACATCCCCTGCGTCCTGTTGATTATGAGGAGGCTCGAACGTGGTTGAGACAACCGTCGAGGCGGCGCTGGCCGCCGTCGAACAGGAGTGGCGTCGCCTCAAGGTCGAGGCTGCTGGCCTGCCTGTTGTTGACATTGCAATAACGTCGCGTCTGGGGGTGCTGGCCAATGCGTCGGCTGCCCTCGTCATCATCAAGGGGTGGCTTGAAGATGTCTAACAACCCGTCAGAGTGGTGGGCGCCCAGCCTCAAAAATTTGGAGGCTGCTTTCCCGAGTCACACTCGGGAGGACCTGAAGAAAATGCGCCAGCACATGAAGAATGGCTGCAAGCTCGCGGCGGCGGACATCTTCAGTCCGAATGACCCCGCCGCCCTCATCCCGCTGTGGCGGGAGGGGGACCAATACGACCCTTCCGCCATTCCGTGGGGATGGATCTTCAACGCCGGCGATAGCTATGCGTTGACGCTGTACCGCCGCGCCACGTCGATTCGGTGGCGCATCACCACGTTAGGCGATGTGGTGGAAGCCGCCGAAAAGCGCGGCGTCCGGATTTACTAGCTGCGTAGGAGGCAGCATCATATGCACGAACACGAACACCCCCCTGAGTCTGAACCTAAGCTCACGTTCCCCGCTCGGGATCGTGAGCTTGATATCTTCTTTGGCGACAGACTCATCGGCGATGCCGCTGGCGACGGCGGTGAGTTCATCCGGCAATACGACCCCGGTACGGTGGCGCGGCTGTTCGACATCGCCCGCGACACCAAAGCGCATCTGGCGCGGCGGCTCGGCCTCGATGCCGACGGTCGCCGCTGGATCACGTTGCAACGGCCCAACCTGCGTGCGGTCCGCAACGATCACACCACGTTCAAGGACGGCACCCCGCGCAACAAGGCGCTGGCGCAGTTGACCCGCGTGGTCAGCGACATCGTCGAGCGCTGGTACGACGCCGCCACCCTGAGGGACGGCGGGTACCAAGGCCCGTACACCAAGGAGCAGCACATGCTGCTGCGCGACTTCGGCCACCCGTACGATCGCACCTTCCTCGGCCAGTCCCTAGCCGCCCTCAAGGATACGCTGATGTACCCGCCTAACGCCGACGACGACGCCGCCGACCGTCTGGCGTTGTTGTCGATGCTGCCTGCCGACGACGCAGGCAAGCGCAGCCTGCGCACGGCCAAGGTGCTGTCAAAGTATTACGACGCCGAGCGCCTCGGCCTTGGCGATATCAGCATCAACACCCTGCTCGCCCGCATCTGTGATGCGCTGGCGCAGCAGCGGTCGCACCTGTGTATCAGCGTCAACCCGCTGGACTTCCTGCTGTCCGCCACCCGTGGCGCGTGCGACTTCAGCTCGTGTCACAGCCTTGACGGCTGTCACAGCGTAGGCAACAGCGCTTACGTTCGTGACCCGCAGACCGTCTTGGTCTTCTCTGTCAGCCCTGACCGCACCGAGTTCCCGTTCTTCAAGACGGGCAGGGCGTGGTTGTACATCGGCGAGGACGACCAGATTTGTATGGGCCGACTGTACGGTCGCGGCCTGTCGCCCATCTATGTCAACTACATCGTACGTCAGGTCGAGTTGCTGCTGCGGCCCGAGGGCGGCTTGTGGCGCGTAGCCAACAATGTCCACATCGACTTCGACCGCATCGAGAACATCGGCCACACCGAGAACAACCACTGGCCGTATGCGGGCTACCACGATGACCACTACGCCCGGGTCGCCATGCCCAAGTCCCACTTGGCCTCGCTGTCGTCGCCGTCTACATTATCGCCCGACGAGGAGGACGACGACGCCGTGCCCCGCGTCTCCACCGCCCTGCCGTACTTCGAGTTCTTCCCCGGACTCTGTCTGGCGTGCGGCTGCGATGTCGGCTACGAGGAAAAGCCGCACCAGCAGGGTATGTGCAAGCCCTGCGCCCAGATGTGGACCTGTAAGGGGTGCAGCGAGCGCACCAACAGCAATCGCTACTACGTACCTGACGTGGGCGACATGTGCTACGACTGCTACCGTGGGAACTACGCCGAGTGCAACCGGTGCAGCAGCGTCGTAACGCAGGATCGTACACAGTCCGTGGCGACGGTCTTGACCCGGTGGGGCGAGTATCGCATCGAGCATCAGACGTGGTGCGACACCTGCCGAGGTAACACTGACAACGAGATTGTTCACTGTGAGTCTTGCGACGAGTCGGTAGCCCATCCATCACACAGCCCCGTGACGCTCGACGATGGCACCGTCTTGTGCGCAATGCACGCTGCCACCGAAACCACACGTTGCAACGAGTGCGACAGCCGCACTTGGAACGGGTATGACGAGTGCCCGTGCTGCGCTAACGACGACGACGACACCCCTGCTGAACCTGCCGCCTCGGAGGCCACCAATGCTTGACAAGACCCTGTTCTACCGGGTGTTCCACTACAGCGCCCACGAGTTGTTCTTCTACGCTGAACACCTGCTCACCAGCTACGGCTACACCGTGCAGAAGTCGCACGACGATGCCGAGCCGGACTGGCTCGTTGCTGCCCCGCCCGACGATGCCGCCCACAACGGCATATGCCTCGTCGCCCATTGCGACACCATCATCCGCAAGGACGGTGTCGATCTGGTCTTCGAGGGTCCCATCGTACGTAACCGCTTCGGCGTCCTCGGTGCCGACGACCGCGCCGGTGTCTACACCATCTTGTCCACGGTGATGAACAGCGAGCATCGCCCGCCCATCATCCTGACCAACCACGAAGAATCCGGCGGCCTCGGCGTCAAGGAGTTGTGCCGTGTCACCAACTTCGACAAGTGGCTCGCCAACCGCAACATCAAGCTGTTCGTCGAGCTTGACCGCGCCAACGCCGACGACTACGTCTACTACAGCTACTCGCTGCCCGAGCGTGTGCAATCGTGGATCGAGTCCTTCGGCTTCAAGGAGTCGCACGGCAGCTATTCCGACGTGGCTGACTTGACCCGGTTCAGCAGCATCCCGCACGTCAACCTCAGCATCGGCTACAAGAATCAGCACGGCAAGAATGAGCTACTCAACGTGCCCGATATGCTGTGGACGCAGGCCAAGCTGTGGCATATGCTGCACGACCTCGACGTGCCGCAGGGTCTGCTCACCAAGGACGAGATTGACGGCCCGGCGTACACCTACACCCGCACGCTTGGCTACGGCGGCTGGAGCAGCAAGGGCGCGTACAGCAGCTACTCCAACTACAAGCAGCAGTCGCGGCACTTTCCGCCTGTCTACGACATTCCGCACGGCAACTACAACACCCCCGGCTCCTGCTACGTCTGCTACGCCTACGGTTACATGCACGACGAGTGGCTGGTCTGTGAGACGTGCCTCGATGCCGAAGACGAAAAGGTGGCAGCCGCCGTCAACCCGCCCGAAGAAGAGGAGGAAGAAACACTTGCCCGATACAACGCAGAATGGGCTGCGGACTGGCACACAGCGCTTCAGACCAGTGGAGGCTCTCGGTGGCAGCTATAGAATCTATCCGAAACCTCTTGACGCCGACCTTGTCGGCAAGCTATAGATATAGAGCACGGACACGGAGGACAGAGATGGCTGAGAAGCGAAAAGGACGGCCTGCCAAACCCCACATGATGTACTTTGGCGCACGTATGGATAGGTCAATAGTTGACTTCATTCGTTCGTACTGTAAGACACACAAGGTTCCGGTAGGATCGTTTCTGAAACAGGCGGTGATGGCCTACATGGTAGGAAGGAGTAAGACTCGTGATGCAGGTTAATGTGGATAAGGTGCGTCAGTGGTTGGAACTGCGGGAGCAGGCCGACAAGCTGGAAGCCGAGTTGTTCGGTCACATCCGGCCCGCTGCTGAAATCAAGCCGCCCAAACCGGCGTTGAAGCCAGCAGTCAAGGGGGACAAGACGATTTCGGACATCATTCGTGAAACGCTCAAGACGTTTGGGCCTACATCTTTGACTGACCTGAGTGTCGTTATCAATCGCAGCCGTACCAACACGCTCGGGTGCATGGCGTACATGACCCGTACTGGCGAAATCGTTCGTCTGAATGGGGATATCTATGCACTCGCAAAGTGACCCCAACAAGACTCACTTCTATGTGCTTGTTGGTGATAACGGCGGTGCAATGAGTGCGTGCGGGCATCTCATGTCACGTATAGATGAGTTGGATCTGAAAGAACTCGACCCATTCATGACTACGTGCGCGGGATGCCTGCGCTCCCGACACTACAAGCGGGCATTGAAACAAGCTGAGTCCGCAACATGTTGACATGTCCCACACAAGAAAGGAGGGCCACCATTCTACCCAGTCCCTTGACTTACTGGAATCGGTCATGTTAGGGTCAAGCATGCCTAAGCCAACACCTGAGATTTCTTGGGTGTTATCTGACCCCGAAACCGACGGACAGTATCTGTGCGGTTTCGCTGTACGACCCGGCGACGGTAGCCTGTTCAAGCGCATAATGGTTGCGGTATGTAGACGTGAGTCTGTAGACCGTGACACGTATTCGCTTGAAGGCGACGTAATCCTTGACGGTATGTTACGTATGACAGACCTCAAGTTCATCCCAAAGAAAGAAAGGTAAGCATGGCGACCTACGCCAACATCCAGTCCGAACTCAAGTCCCCCATCCCCGCTGACATGCTGCGTCAGCGGCAGCAGGGCGGTCAGACGTTGACCTTCCTGCCGTGGTACAACTGCGCCGCGCTTGCGGACGAACGCGCCCCCGGCTGGTCCGGGGAAGCCAAGGTGCAGGACCTCGGCGATGCGGTGGCTGTCGTGTATCGCATCATCGTGCCGACTGATGACGGCCCGGTGGCCCGCGAGGCGATTGGCTACGAGAAGAAGAGCCTGAACAGCTACGGCGATCCTACGTCCAATGCGGAGGCAATGGCCTTCCGTCGGGCGTGGGCCAAGCATGGGCTGGGTGCCAGCCTGTACGGCGGCGATGCTGCGGTCGGTGCAACGGGCGGTAACTACACGCCTGCGGCGTCCACTGGCGGCGGTGCCGGTAGCTGGAACGGCATGCTGTGGTACGGCAGCGTCAAGGGCAAGCACTACACGGACCCGAGCGTTGACGTTCGCTCCCTTGAATGGGGCGCGGCCAATGCGAAGAACCGGGATGGTAGTCCCAACGAAGTGCAGCGGCAGGCTATCCGCGACGAGATCGCTCGTCGTCAGGGCGGCACGACGGCACCTGTGGCTACTGTGGCAGCGGCGGCTCCGGCTCCTGTGGTTGCCGACAAGATCGGCACCGCTGAGCTTCAGGCCCTGATGAAGGCGGCGAAGGATGCAGGCAAGAACTGGGCTGAGGTCAAGCAGACCGCGCAACTCAGCTTCAGCAAAGACCCTGCGGCGCTGACCCGCGATGAGTACGACCTGCTGCTGATGGAAGTCGGCAGCGACGCTCCGTATTCGTTCTGATGACCCTCGGTGGGCGGGGCTTCGGCCCCGCCTGCCCACCCGGAAAGGATTTCTATGAGCCTCACCGCTCTGTCCCCCTCGGAAGCGCACACGCTGCTCAAGCAGTACGTCGGTCAGCGCATCACCCTTGCCAGCGATTACATGACCCAGAAAGCCGGGTCTGAGTGGTCCATCAAGTCCGTCAATATGCTGGGCGGTACTTGCGTGGTCGCGGTCAACCCGGCTGACGGGCCGGGCAAGGGCTTCTTCGCCCCGTACAAGCAGTTCCACATCAACATGGATCAGGCTCCGCCCGAGCCTGTTATTTCTTCACCCGAGCCGCAACCGATCGCGGTCGATCCATTGGCTCCACGCAACGAGTTCACCATCGACGGCTTCGACGACGGCGACCCGGTGTACGAGTTCTTCGTAGCGGTCGCGCCCGATACCGATTCGGCCCGGGAACTGTTCATGACGTACGTCACCGAACACAGCGAGTACGACACGGAACCGCTGGATGATCTGATGCGGTCCGCTAACGTCCGCAAGGGCGCACACTGGACCGACACCAACGTCACCCAGATGTTGATGCTGCTGTCCGAGACGCAGGACCCTGTAGACAATGACATCGAGTCGCCCGAAGAAGCGCCCGGTGTGGACGAGCCGCAGCAGGACGAGCCGCCTGCCATGCCTGCTGTCTACATTCACCCTGACGTGAAGCCGCTTAACGGCCCTGACCCTGCGCCCCCGAAGCGTCGTGGTCGTCCGCCCGGAAGCAAGAACAAGGTGGACCCGGGCGTCACGGTCGTGGACCTTGGCCACTTCCCCGATCCTGAGCCCCAACCTGCCATCCGCACAATGCCTGCTGCTGTGCTGACCGCAGCGTTGGACAATGTGCCGGTGGTGTCCGAGGTTCGGGAAGTGTTGCCTGTGCCGCAGGCGGGTCCGATTGCGGTGCCGTCGCCCGTCGGTATCGATCTGGCGTGCCGCATCCTGCCCGAGATTGCTGCGGACGACAACCCGGAGTTCCTGCTTGAGCAGGTCGTCGGTGTCATCCGGCGAGCGCTGTTGCTGGACGACTAGTCCAGTCGGGTGCGCCTCGTGGCAGGTCTGGGGTAAAGGCGCAAGGTGGTGATGGTAGACCGTAGGCTTTCATGTTCGCCGCTCCTAGCCATCACCCGCCCGAAGCACAGAGGCGGGGACAAGACCATGGAGTAATCTTGTCCCCGCCAAGTGCTAAAGCAGTCAACCCCCGGGAGGCCAGCCGACCCGGATGTTTCACCGAGAAGGCTGCGAGTTGGATTAGGAGCAACTCGGACGAGACAGGGGCGGTAACCCCCGCGCTTCAGACCTCCTTAGTATAACCCCTTCCTAACCTCTGTCAAGGAGCCGCCATTGAAATTCGTAATCGCCGACTACCCCGGCTTCCCATTTATGCCGCCGTCCGTCATCGAGGAGCACGAGGGCACGGAAGAAGACGCCCGACGTGTACTCAGCCAGTGGATGAACGACGACGACACCATCTGGCGACAGGAAATAGAGGGCTTGGTAATCCTGCACATCATGGAGGACGGTGAAATCGCGTCCGACATTGTAGCTGTATTCAAGAGTGGGGCAGCCTGATGTTGACCTTGCAAGTCGATCACCTATGGACCACGGTATCCCCGCTACCTTGGAAGAGTCCGATACGCGAGACACTGACGGCGTTGCTGTCTTACCAGCCCGCCGAAAGTTCCAATCTCGTGCGCCTGCTGGAGCCTGTCAGTCCTGACGTGTGGCGCTTCCCGTCCGGGCTGGCTCCCCGGGTCATCGCCGCTCTTGAGGGCGGCAATGTTCCGCACGTGGTCCAACGCGCCCGCGTTTCTATTCGTGCGGCGGACGTGGCTCCGCGCCTGTTTCCGATCCGGCCCTATCAAGCCAGTGCCGTCATCGCCCTGACCAAGGGCCTGAGCATTGGCGGTGTGCTGCAAGCGGCCACGGGCGCAGGCAAGACCGCCATGGCTGCCAAGATTATCCAGCTTCTCAAGACCGACACGCTATTCTGCGTCCACACCAAGGACCTGATGAAGCAGGCACAAGACGCCTTCAGCAACTTCTTGGGTATCGAGGTCGGACAGATTGGCTCCGGCAAGAGCAACATCAAGACTGTCAATGTTGCCACGATTCAGACGCTGGCCAAGGGCAAGCACGACGACTACCTCAAGACCGTGCAGCTTGCCATCTTCGACGAGTGTCATCACGTCGCCGCCCCCACCATTTATTCCGTCCGCCACAAGATGATCAACGCGCCTGTCGCCATCGGACTGTCAGCATCCCCGTGGCGCGACGACGGTCACGACATGCTTATCGAAGCTGCATGCGGCCCGGTCAAGTACGTCATCACGGCCAGCGATCTGATTGATCAAGGCTTCCTTGTGCCGCCCAGCATCCATGTGTACCGTCGCCAGTTGCCCCATGCCTTGAAGTTCGGCTTTCTTGGTGGAGGCAAGTTCCACGAGGCATACCGCAATATCGTGGCCGAAGACCCCCGACGACACGACTTCACGACGCACCTTGTACACGAACAACTCAAGCTGGGCAGACGGGTACTGGTGCTGGTCAAGTACATCGAGCACGGCGTTCAGCTTGCCTTGCGTATCCCAGACAGCGTGTTCATCGAGGGCAGCAACAGCGCGTCCTCTCGCGCAGAAGCCTTCGATGCGTTTCGTGACGGAAGACTTCGTTGTTTGATTGGCACTAGCCTGTGTGACGAGGGTGTTGATATTCCCGCCGCAGATGCACTTATACTTGCGGGCGCTGGGGCCTCGTCTACCCGTGCCCTTCAGCGAATCGGGCGCGTTCTTCGTCCAGCCGAGGGCAAGACTTCAGCTTATGTTGCTGACATTGTAGACGAGCATCCCACGTTCCGACGACAGTTTTATTCCCGCCATCGTATCTACAAGACTGAGCGGCTGTTCCAAGTGCAAGAGATACAGGTGCCGCTTGACACCGTGATTCCCACTTATTAAACTAAGGGCCGGAGGTTCTTATGACTGAAACTGCCCTGAAGCGTACGCGCCGTTCTGTTGCACAGCTTCTGTCTGACTACCAGACTGAACTGGAAAAGTTCGATGAGGCCACGGCAAAGCGTCGTGAAAAGCTCGTTGCCAAGATTGAGCGTCTTTCGGCCCGGCATGAACTGATTGCCATTGGTCGCGCTGCTCTTGGTGACAAGACGCCCGAGGAGGCGCAGGCCGAACTCGACGCGATGCTGGATGATATCCGTCTCAAGCGTCGGGCCATTCGAAAGCTCGCCAAGTCCGCCTGATTGCGCGGGTAAGGGGCCGCTGGTCTTCGGACTGGCGGCCTCTTGCTTTGTCTTCTGAAAGGAGCTATACTGTACCTATGAACAATATTCACTACACCAACGACTTCATGTTCTTTGACAGTCTGTTTGATGTGCATGGTGAATGGGTAGGTAAACCGTTTAGTGGTCTTGACATTGAAACCGAAGTCAATGACCTTGGCGAGGGTCGCCGGTCCGGCATCAACCCGCACGACGGTCCCATCGCCACAGTGCAAGTCGAGAACAACGGCGTGGTCTGGGTTGTCCACGTTCCTTATGGCGGCTACCTTGCCGGTATTCCGGGCGCGTCGATGTTCCGGCGTTACCTTGAGTGCCCGAACGTAACCAAGATCATTCACAACGCAATCTTCGAGCATTCGCATCTGATCCACGCTTTCCGATTCGAGACCCCGCTGCGAATGGCACCCGTGTGGGACACCCAGATTGCGGAGTACGACTTGGCGCAGGGGCGCACCATCAACCCTGACGGCAGCTACAGCGTGCCCGATCCGGGGGCACGGCCCGTTGCCAAGCTGTCGCTTGGTGACACGATGCTGCGGCGGTTCGGCATCGAGATGGACAAAGACCCAGCCGTTCGGTTGTCCTTCAAGTGTGGCGGCACTTTGACGCCCCGGCAGATCAACTACGCCGCCTTCGATGTTCTGTATGCGACCCGGCTGGTCGAAGCGCAGCGTGCCCAGATGGACGACAAGATGCTTCGGCTGTTCCAGATGGATTGCGCCCACACCGAGGCCGTTGCCCGGATGATGCTGGCCGGGATGCCGTTCGATGTGAACTACTGCCACAACCTCAAGTCGGAGTGGATGCAGGAACTGGAGTTTCTGAAGGACTGCATCCGCACATCGTTGTACGAGCCGGGCGACGACGAGCCGATACTGACGGCAACTGGTCGGGTCAAGATGACCAAGGGCGAGGCGGTCATTCAGGACGTACCGTTCAACAGTAACGACAAGATGGTCGATCGGCTGAACAATATCGGCATCCCGACGACCAGCTACAAGTCCGAGGACCTGAAGCTGTACCGCGACATGCACCCCGTCATCGACGCCCTTATCAGCTACAAGAAGTTGACCAAGCTGCTCAACACCTACGTCGAGGGGCTGCCGGGCTTCATCAATCGGGCAACCGGGCGCATCCACTGCGATTACAAGGTTACGTCCACGACCACGGGCCGCGCCTCGGTCGAGCGTCCAGCCTTGCAGCAGATTCCTTCCCGGTCGGCGCAAGGCCGTCGCATCCGCGAGTGCTTCCGGGCAGAGCGGGGCAAGACGCTGGTCATCGCAGACTACTCCATCATCGAGCTTCGGCTGGTGTCCGAATACTTCGGCGAGCAGACGATGATGCGGGCGTTCCAAGAGGGGCTGGACCTGCATCTGCTGACTGCTGCGATGATCCGATTCAACGTGATGGACTCGTCGTGGGGCACGTTGATGCCCGCCTACGAGAAGGCTCAAGCCCTACTGGCAGCGGGCGACGCCGAGATGAAGAAGGGCAGGCAGGACGCCAAGGCCCTGAACTTCGGGCTGGCCTACGGTGCAGGACCACAGAAGCTGCAAGAGCTTGCGTGGCGGGACTACGACATCAAGTGGACGCTGGAGGAAGCGGCAGCCAAGCGGACGATGTGGATGACGCTGTACGCCGGCATCGCCGGGTACCACCGCGAGATGGGCGTGCGCCTCAAGGTGGAGGGCGACAACGGCCTGCTGGTCGAAACAGCAGAGGGCCGGGGCCGCTGGGTTCGTGGATATTCGGAAGCCCTGAACCACCGCATCCAAGGCACCAGCGCAGACATGACCAAGCGTGCGCAGATTGCCCTGTGCCGCGAGATGCCCCTGCTGCTGGGTGTTCACGACGAACTGATTGCCGAGGTGAAGAAAGAGGATGCGGAGGTCTGTGCAGACGTGATGAGGCAGCGGATGATTGAGGCTGGGCAGCAGTACCTGCGGCACGTTCCGGTCGAGGTCGATGTCAAGATAGCGGAGAGTTGGAAGAAGTGAAGTCCTTCAGTCATTCGGCGTTGGAAATGTACGGCCAGTGCGGTGAGAAGTACCGACTCTGGTATATCGTTGACCCGGACAACCGGCCCGACAACAGCAACTACCACACGTTGGTCGGCGTCCACACGCACGCCATCCTTGAGCGTTTCTACAAGGCCCCGGGCGCGGTGCTGGAGCAGGTCTGCAACGATTACTGGTTCAACTTCCTTGAGGATGCCAAGCTCGGCTTCGTCCGCAAGCTGCTGGACGAGTACCGCCGTGACTACGCCCAACTCAAGTTCCGGGCCAGCAAGGATTACCGTGGCCCTGACGCCATTCGCACGGCGTCGGGCGAAGTCCCGAAGAATCTCGGGATGACGGCAAGCTGGCAGCAGGCGCTCGGCGCGTCTGGCCTGCCGAAGCGCAAGGAGACGCTCGACAAGTCGGCACACCGGATGGGCGATATCTGGAAGTCCGTCAGCTTCGTCGAGGTCTACATCGACGTGTGCGAGATTATTGCCAGCCACACCAAGCCGCTGCTGATCAAGGACGTGGTGGAAGTCGAGTACGCCTTCGAGGTCGAGATGTTCGGCACCCCGTTCAAGGGCTTCCTCGATCTGGTCGCCCGCACCATCGACGGCAAGCTGGTGATCATCGACTGGAAGACCAACAGCCGCACGCACAAGGACAGCTACAAGGTGGCGCACCACCCGCAGCTTCTGATGTACGGCTGGATGTACGAGCATCTGACGGGCGTCCGCCCGGACCAGATTGCCATCGGCTTCCTGCGTGCCAACGACCTCGTGGTGGCCGACTTCGATGCTGACTTGGCCATCGAGACTATGGCACGGCGCGACCGTCTCATCGACGGTATCAACAAGGACGTGTTCCCTATGGCATCGCCCGTGCAGTTCAACAGCCCGTGCCACAACGGGAAGATTGTCTGCCCGTACCTTGAGCGGTGTCATCCCAAGTATGCGGCAGCGGTGCCGGAGGCAGCCAAGTGAGTACCCTGAACGCTGACGTGCCTGTGTTTCAGGCGTTCATCCGGGCCGAGTTCCTGTACGACCTTGTGCGCGAGAAGGGCGAGCATATCCCCTGCATCGTGTTCGGCGTCGCCAGCATCCAAGGCCGGGCGCTGGGCTTCCACGTCCTGACCGAGGACGGTGCCCAGATTGCGCGG
>Ga0129333_10004855_pt1 | contig 12593 bp, 13 predicted proteins | sample CPB6_08_DNA_FD_94474 | JGI IMG/M metagenome (GOLD analysis project Ga0129333, IMG submission 94474) | Freshwater to marine salinity gradient microbial communities from Chesapeake Bay, USA - CPBay_Sum_0.6_0.8_DNA | ecosystem: Environmental > Aquatic > Marine > Coastal | place: USA: Chesapeake... | reverse complement strand
TGAGCTCCTCGGTGAAGGGGCGTAAAGGTTGAGGCGCAATCACACGATCGCCGATGCCTGGGCCGTACGTTGCATCCAGAAGTGCCGCACAATCTCGAACCGAGCGAGTGACGACGTGTTCCACGCCGAGGTTCGTTTCGTCACGGTTCGGCGCGGCGGTGATTCGCCCTTGGCTGACCTTCAGTCCGACGAGCCCGCAACATGCTGCGGGAACCCGAATGGATCCGCCACCGTCACTTGCGTGAGCTGCGGGCACGATACCTGCCGCGACGGCAGCCGCACTGCCGCCACTCGAACCGCCTGCGGTGCGGGAGAAATCCCACGGGTTCCTGGTTGGCCCCCACGCTTCGGGTTCGGTAGTGGGAGTGGCGCCGAACTCGGGGCTGTTTCCTCGGCCAAAGATGAGGAGTCCTGCGTCTAGATAACGCTGGACGAGCGTGGTCGTGTGGTCGCAGATGTACTCGGCCTGTTTCATCGCCCGATTGCCGTTGGACATCCGTGTACCGACGAGTGCGGCATGAAGATCCTTCAAGATGAATGGCACACCGCGGAGTGGCTGCCCAGATTCAGGGAGGGTTCGTGCTTCTTCGCGAGCGCGATCGAACCACGTCCATGTCAGCGCATTGATCGAGGGATTGATCCGCTCGGCACGATCGAGCGCTGCTTCAAGGAGTTCAAGGGGAGTGATCTGATTGCTGCTCACCAACTTGGCTTGATTGGTGGCATCCAACCACCTCGTTTCTTCTGCCAACGACCCCATGGTTCCCCCTTGCGCCATGATTCCGCTCGGTAATGTCGTTCACCTGTGAGCGATGATCTGACGGGACGCCAACTTACCGCCCGCGAAGTACTGCGTTCGACACCTGCTCGGCGGCTGTTGACGAGCAGTCTCCTCTTCTACATCGGAGTGATGTTGCAGGCCGCGACACTCGGTAAGCACATCTACGACATCACTGGTAGAGAGATCGACATTGGTCTGCTTGGACTTGCAGAATTCCTACCTATCGCCGCTTTCGTGTTGGTGACGGGAAGCGTGGCAGACCGATTCAACCGAAAAGTCGTGGCGATCATCGCCCTGGTTGGCGAATTGGCGTGCGCCGTCACCTTGATGGTGTACTCGCTCACCGAGCCGACGGCGGTGTGGCCGTTCTTTGTGATCGGGTTTTTCTTCGGTACTAGCCGCGCTTTTTTGTCACCCGCAATTCGTCCGATGTATCCCATGGTTGCGCCGGAGGGCGGGCTGCCATCACTGATTGCGATGTCCTCTGCCGTATGGACCTCGGCGATGATCGTCGGTCCTGCAGTCTCTGGTTTTCTCTACACCATTCATCCATCGATGTCCTACGGCGCCACCGCGACAATGGTGTCGATCGGCATCCTTTCGCTTCTGCGAGTTCGGTTTCTCCACCCTTCGGCACCGCGTGATCCGGACGAGAAGGTTTCCTTGCGCTCGGCGATGGAGGGCCTGTATTTCATTCGACGAACACCGATTCTATTGGCCGCGATTTCACTCGACCTGTTTGCGGTGTTGTTCGGCGGTGCAGTGGCGTTGCTCCCCGTGATTGCTGAGGAACGACTTGGCGTGGGGGATGTGGCATATGGGTGGTTACGCGCCGCGGGAGGCATTGGAGCTGCACTGATGGCGATGTTCCTCGCCGTTCGACCATTGCGTCGTCATGTTGGCCGCTCTCTTTTGATTGCAGTCGCCATCTTTGGTGTCGGCACCATCGTGCTCGGAACTACCCGCACGTATTGGATCGCATTCGTTGCAGTGCTGATTTTGAGTGGAGCTGACATGGTGAGTGTCTTTGTCAGAGCGTCAATTGTCCCTCTCGTCACACCAGATTCGAAGCGCGGTCGTGTGTCGGCCGTAGAGAACGTGTTCATTGGCGCAACGAATGAACTCGGTGCCTTCGAATCAGGTGTTGCTTCACAATTGGTCGGTGTTCCCGCAACCGTCGTTGGTGGAGGTGTGGCGACCCTCGGTGTCGTGGGACTGTGGTGGAAACTGTTTCCCTCACTACGCAAGATCGATCGTTTCAGTGACCTCGAAGCACCGGAGAACCCGTCGCGATAAATCGTGCTTGATGAACTAGTTTCATCATGGTGGAAGAGCCACAAAACAAGCGCAAAATCGTCCAGGAATTCAAGACCTTCATCAACCGCGGCAGTGTGGTCGATGTCTCGGTCGCATTCGTGATGGGTGCCGCCTTCAAGACGATGATCGACGCATTCGCCGGTGATGGCAAGGACAACTCGGGGATTCTCGGTGGAATACTGGGCGCCGTTTTCGGTGGATCGCAGCCCAACTTCAATGAAGTCGGGGTCACACTGAACGGGAGCTTCATCCCGGTTGGCGCATTCCTCACTGCCGCACTCAATTTTCTTTTGGTGGGTCTGGTTCTGTTCTTCGTGGTCAAGGCATACTCACGATTTCGCAAAAGCCAGCCAGTAGAAACGACCAATGAATTGCTCGCCTCGATCCGCGACGAACTGCGCCAGAACCGCAAGTAATTCGATGCGTCGCCTTGCTGTCGTTGCGATTTTTTCTCTCTTGTTGACGTCCTGTGGGCTGATCGACGCCCTGAGCGGTGGTGATGACTATGTTGACGGAGTTGGACGAATTCCCGGAGGTGACGTTGGCACCTTGATCACCGTTCCAGAAGGCGTCGATGTGGACTTTCCGGAACTCGACGGGAAGCCACTTGGTTCGATGGTTGAAGGTGCTCGATTGCTGATGATTGGCGACTCGATCTTTGCGAGCACCTCCAGCCGTTATGGCAACGAGATGTGTGAGGCGCTCACACAGTTGGGTTGGAAAGTTGCGATGGAGGCCGAGGCCGGAAGATTCGTGGATTTCGGTCAGAAAGTGTTGCGATCGCGATTCGATGAGGGTTGGGACGCCGTGGTCGTCTTCCTCGGGACAAACTATGACGGGAATTCCGAGAATTACGAAACGCGATTGCGAGAAATAGTTGAGACGGTATGGCCCACCAAAATGGTGCTACTGACCACTGCACTGTTTCGTGAAACTCAAGCAGAAGTGAACGATGTGGTGAAGAAGATGCGCGAGGAGTACGACAACATCACGGTGCTTGACTGGGGCTCCATCGCTGACTCTCCAGGAATTATTGGCCGTGACCGAGTGCATCTCACCGAAGATGGCCGCGCAGTTCTTGCGGCCGCCGTAGCGCGAGCCCTTGAGTTTGCGCCGGGGAGAGAAGAAGGGGAGTGTCTCGATTCGCAGTTCAGGGACGATTCTGAAGTTGCCAAGAATGAGATGGTGCTAGTCGATCCTGTGGATACGACTTTGAACAGTGGCACAGTGTTGTCGAGCATGACGTCGTCGAAGAGCTCAACTTCGACCACCTCCACCACCTCGACTACGTCGACAACTTCGACAACATCCACTACTTCAACAACATCGACGACCACCACGTCGATACCCACGACGACGACTACCCGAGTAGGTACGACCACGACGACGATCTCTGGAGGGACTTCGTCTTCCACATCCACAACGGCGAGCACCGTGTCGTCGGCTTCAAAAACTTCAACTACCACTACGACTCAGCCCTGAGCTGCTAGACGCCACTACCGTGGCGAGATGCCTATGAACATCGGAATTTTCTCGTCCACGCAGGACACCACCATCGACGGCTTCGTCGCAGAGGCTCGTCAGGCCGAGCGTGACGGCTTTCACTCGTATTGGATGTCACAGATCTTCGGGCCTGATGCACTGACTGCGCTTGCGGTGGTTGGCCGAGAAGTGCCCCGAATCGAGTTGGGCACGAGTGTTGTGCCTACGTATCCGCGCCACCCGATGATGCTGGCTCAACAGGCACTCACCACCAACGCGGCATCTGGAGGACGGTTGTGTCTCGGAATTGGCTTGAGCCACCAGGTGGTCATCGAGGGAATGCTCGGCATGTCGTTCGACAAGCCCGTCCGGCACATGCGCGAGTATCTCTCGATTCTGATGCCGCTAATCGAAGATCGTAAGGTCTCCTTTGCCGGAGAAACCCTCACCGCGCACGCGGGCATTCAGGTGTCGGGTGCAGAGAAATGCGGAGTAGTGGTGGCTGCACTTGGTGCGCAGATGTTGAAACTTGCCGCGGCAAAGACTGATGGGACTCTGACATGGTGCACCGGGCCACAAACCCTGCAAACACACATCGTTCCGACGATCAACGCCGCGGCTGACGAACTTGGCAGGCCAAAGCCTCGAGTGATTGCGGCACTGCCAGTGTGCGTGACGAAAGATGCATCGGGCGCTCGTGAACGTGCGGCGCAGGTCTTCGCCGTGTATGGACAGTTGCCCAGCTATCGAGCAATGCTCGATCACGAGGGTGTTGGTGGTCCTGCCGACATCGCCGTCGTGGGCTCGTCGAGCGAAGTGACGGAGAGAATCCGCGCGCTTGCCGACATTGGCGTTACCGATTTTGCCGCGGTGGAGTTTGGCGCCAATCCCGACGAGACGGCTGCCACAAGGGCAGCAGTGAAGGAATGTCTCAGCGCACGTTGATCGAGACGCCTGGTTGGGCGTTGACCATGTCGAAGAAATCGTTGCCCTTGTCGTCCACGACGATGAACGCCGGGAAGTTCTCGACGCGGATCTTCCATACGGCTTCCATCCCGAGTTCGGGATACTCAAGCACCTCAACACTCTTGATGCAGTCGAGTGCGAGTCGCGCTGCAGGACCACCGATTGAACCGAGGTAGAAGCCGCCGTAGGTCTTGCATGCTTCGGTGACTTGTCGGGAGCGATTGCCTTTGGCCAGCATCACGAAGCTGCCACCGGCTGCCTGAAAGTCGCCCACGTAGGCATCCATCCGACCTGCGGTGGTGGGACCGAACGAGCCACTGGCGTAACCCTCGGGAGTCTTTGCCGGGCCTGCGTAATACACGCAGAAGTCCTTCATGTATTGAGGTAGGCCTTCTCCGCGATCGAGGCGTTCGCGAATCTTGGCATGTGCAATGTCACGAGCCACCACCATGTCGCCGCTCAGCATCACGCGAGTCTTGACGGGATATTTGGAGAGCGTGGCGCGGATTTCGTCCATCGGACGCGAGAGATCGATGTCCACCACATCATTGCTGAGGTCCTGTTCGGTGACCTCGGGTAGGAACCTTGCGGGATCCGTCTCCAACTTCTCCAAGTAGATGCCGTTTTTGGTGATCTTGCCCAATGCCTGACGGTCGGCGCTGCACGAAACGGCCATGGCAACGGGGCAGCTTGCGCCGTGGCGAGGAAGGCGAATGACGCGCACATCGTGGCAGAAGTACTTGCCACCGAATTGCGCGCCAATACCAGTCTGTTGAGCCAGCTTGAGCACCTTCTGTTCGAGATCAACATCGCGGAAGGCATGACCCAGGTTGGATCCGCTGGTAGGCAGCGAGTCGAGGTAGCGAGTGCTGGCAAGTTTGGCGGTCTCCACCGCGTGTTCGGCAGATGTTCCACCAATCACCACTGCCAGGTGGTACGGCGGACATGCTGCAGTGCCGAGCGTCTTCATCTTCTCGAACAACCAGGGCAACAGGGTCTTTTCGTTAAGCAGTGCCTTGGTTTCTTGGAACAGATAACTCTTGTTCGCAGATCCGCCACCCTTGGCGATGAACAAGAACTTGTACTCGTCACCGTCCACCGCTTGGATTTTGATTTCAGCAGGCAAGTTGGTGTTGGTGTTCACCTCGTCGTACATCGTGATTGGTGCCAACTGGCTGTAGCGAAGGTTGCTGGTTTGGTACGTGTTGTAGATACCGCGCGAAATTGCTTCCTCATCCCCACCACCGGTGAAGACGAATTGACCCTTCTTCGCCTTGACGATTGCAGTACCCGTGTCTTGGCACATGGGGAGGACGCCCCCTGCAGCGATGCTCGCATTCTTCAGTAAATCCAAGGCGACGAAGCGATCATTGGCGCTCGCTTCGGGATCTTTCAGGATGTCGGCGAGCTGTTGGAGATGACCTGATCGAAGCAGGTGAGCGATGTCTCGCATGGCTACTTCGGTAAGTCGCGTGATTGCGTCTGGCGACACACGAAGGAAAGTGCCAGCGCTTGTTTCGAATTGCTCGACACCCTCAGTCGAGATCAGTCGATATTCAGTTTCGTCCGGTCCGATCGGGAGCAATTCGCTGTAAGAAAATGGCTCTTGCCGGACTTCAGGCATAGCTTCAGGTTACGGCGACCGGGGTAGTCGAGTTCAGCCGAGCGCTGGGCTGCCGGCAAAGTAGCCAGGGTCGCCCGCAGAAGGAATGTGCGGTGCCGACCATTGCACGGTTTCAGCGATGTGTGTTGCTACCGCTTTCCACTCAGAAGCGTTCCAGCCTTCTGCAGATGCGGGCACGCTGCCATCGCCCTGGATGAAGACGAACGCCGGAAGTGACTTGAGTCCCAACTGACGCACCATCACGCGATCGGGATCGACATATGTGAGGAACTCCTTGGCCAATGGGCCGAGGAACTGTTTAGTCTCCGCGGGGCCGGCTGTGACGATGAAATTGACGCGAGTCGCCGCTCCACCGAAGTGGCGCAGAATGCGAGCCGCAGTCTGCAAAATCCACGCGCTTTCGTTGGTGTAGGGATCGATCACGATCGAGGCGAGATGAAACGTGGTGGTCCACTCCTTCAGCGGTCTTGTCTCGCCGTCGAGGGTGGTGAGGGAGGTATCGAGTGCTGCTGCCACGGAGAAAGACCGTAGCAAGTCCCTACTAGCGTTTTCATCATGCATCCCATCGAATACCTGCGCCATGTGGCGCGGGCGAGTGGTGCTGATCCCTCGATGTTGGTTACCGAAACGGCCTCTGCGCTGAGCGCAATGCGCCTTGACCAACCGGGGTTCGTTCTCGCTACGCGACGGATCGTGGACAAACATCCCACGTGTGCACCGTTGTGGTGGCTCTGTGCAGGAGCATTGACTGCGCTCGATCCAGTAGAACGGCTGCGTGATCTTGCCAGGGAGTTCGAGCGTGATCCCAGCGCCGAAAATTTGATGGCGTCTGGTCATGATGATGCACTCGTGGTTGAAGCCATGGCGATGGGTAACGACAACTCAGTCGAAGTGCTGATCGGGGCGAGTGACGTTGAGGATCTCGAGTGGGCTCGAGAAGTTGGTCGCACAGCAATCCTGGTTGCGCGCAGGGGCACCAGGTTGCCTCTCGAGATGTGGCGAGAAATGAAGCGTCGATCCACATCGACCGATAATCCGTGGACGTTGGATGTGCGCGTGATCAGCCTTGCCGAGTTCGACATGGTGGTGGACCCCCTCGGAATTCATGCCGCATCCGACATCGTCTTTTCAGCCGAGTGCGCTCCGTGCCCTGAACTGCTCGTTGGCGGCGGCTTGTAGCCTGAGCCCATGTCTGCACGCTCGCGCAATCTGCCCCGTCGATCCTGTCTTTCAATTCCTGGTTCCTCGGAGAAGATGCTCACCAAAGGTCCCGGCATTCCCGCGGACATGGTGTTTCTCGACTTAGAAGATGCCGTTGCTCCTAAGGAGAAGGAAGCGTCTAGAGCAAAAGTTGCTGCGGCAATTCGTGATCAGGAGTGGGGCGACAAGGTGCTGTGTGTTCGCGTCAACGACTGGAGCACCAAGTGGACGGCGTTCGACATCATCGAGGTCGTAGGCAATGCTGGTCCGCGTCTCGACGAGATCATGCTCCCAAGGTGGAATCGGCTGCTCAGATCGTGGCAACCGACATGTTGCTGCGCCAGGTAGAGATCGCGAGTGGTCTGCCGATCGGTCACATCGGTATCGAGGCGCAAATTGAAACAGCTCGTGGACTCATCAACGTAGAGGAGATCTGCGCCGCGAGCCCCCGTATCGAGACCATCATCTTCGGACCTGCCGACTTCGCGGCAAGCATGGAGATGCCGGTGCTCACGGGTGGCGTGCCAATCGATGAGTATCCGGGAGATCATTTCCACTATGTGTTCAACAAGATCCTCATGGCTGGAAGGGCGAACTCGCTGCAGGTGATCGATGGGCCATTCCTCCACGTGCGCGACTCCGAAGGGCTGCGCAACTACTCGATGCGTGCCCGCACACTCGGATTCGACGGCAAGTGGGCATTGCATCCCGATCAGGTGACGGTGTTGAACGAGGTCTTTTCACCGACTCAGGAGCAATTCGACAAAGCCTGGGAAATCATCGACGCGTATAAGGCAGCGACCGAAGTCGAGGGCAAGGGTGCCGTGATGTTTGGCAACGAGATGATCGACGAAGCAAGTCGCAAAATGGCGCTCAAGTTCATCTCTCGTGGTGAGCGCGCGGGCCGCACGCGATCACCGAAGAACTGACCGTATTTCCGCACAGTCGTGACCAAACAGTTCGACGCGTTGTTGTTCGACGCCGGAGGCATCTTCGTGGTGCCGGATCCGACCACGATCGGCATGGTCGTCGAAAGTTTTGGTGGTCAGGGAGACGTCGCCTCCATGGTTCGCGCGCACTATGCGGGAATGGCGGCACTTGATCACTTGGCTTTGGAGCGTGAAAGTGGGTCCATTGACAAGGTCAGCTGGGATACGTATCGGCGAGCAGTGGCGATGGTTTCCGGAATCTCAGCAGAGCGCGGCGACGAGGCGGTGATTCGTCTCCGCGACATGTATTCACCGATGCTGTGGCGGTGGCCAATTCTGGAGTCGACTTCCGCACTATGGCGTCTTCACTTGAAGGGCGTACCTATCGGGGTGGTATCCAACGCAAGTGGACAAATCGAAGCAACCTTGGCGAATCAATGCATCCTGCAAGTGGGGCCCGGCGCGGGAGTCCCGGTGTTGATCGTCACCGACTCACACGTCGTTGGATACTCCAAACCAGATCCTCGGATTTTCGACGACGCCATTGCTGCACTCGAAGCAAATGGCATCGAGCGATCCCGAATCGGATATGTGGGTGACTCCTACGTGAATGACGTGGGAGCGGCCCGCAACGCCGGCATGGTGGGTGTCTTGCTCGATCCGTATGACGATCGGATCAACTTCGATTGCATCCGTATTCGTTCGTTACACGAACTTGCAGAGATGGTGTAGCGCCTTAGGCGGCGTTTAGGACTTCGACTCCTCGACGAGACGTCGAGCGATCACTTTAAGACAGAGCGTTTCATCGGCGCCCTCGAAGATCGACAACACGCGAGCATCGACGAACAGGCGGCTTACCGAGTACTCCTCGGCATAGCCGTAACCACCGTGTATCTGCATCGCTTCACGGGTTACCCATTCCGCTGCCTTGCACACGTAAGCCTTGACCATGCTGGCTTCCATTGCGCCTTCACCCTTGCCCATCAACTTGGCCACTGCGTAGCTGAACTGGCGGGAGGCTTGCACGATCGCCGCCATTCTTCCGAGCTTGGCGCGAGTGAGTTGATAGTCGACGATGTCGTGTCCGAACACCTTGCGATTCTTGGCGTACTCAAGCGCCGATTCGTACGCGGCCTGCATCACGCCCACAGCTCGGGCGGCGGTTTGAAGGCGACCGTTCTCGAATCCCTCCATCTGGAAGTAGAAGCCCTTGCCAAGACCGGATTCTTCACCGATCAAGTGATCGGCGGGAACCCACCAGTTTTCGATCGCGATCTCATAAGAATGCATTCCGCGGTAACCGATGGTGTCAATCGGTCGGCCTTCCATTCGTCCTCCGCCCGGCTGTGTGAAGACGAATCCGTGTGCCTCGCCGATCGGCTTGGGCACGATGAACACGCTGAGACCCTTGTGAGCCTTTGAGCGATCCGGGTCGGTGCGGGCGAGCAACATCAACACGTTGGCTCGAGCACCGAACGTGCACCAGGTCTTCACGCCGTTGATTACCCAACCATCTGCGCCATCGGAGGACTTGCCTCGCGTAGCCGTGGTCTTGAGACTGGCAACGTCGCTTCCGTAGTCGGGTTCGGTGACGGCAACTGCAGCCATCACCTCGGTAGTGGCGAGCTTCGGCAGCCAGTGGTGCTTCTGCGCTTCCGTCCCTCCGCGCACAAGTGCGCGGGTGAGGATCTCGGGGCGCGTGATCAACGAGCCACCAATTCCCAGTGATGCGCGCGACAACTCTTCGGTGGCGATGCAACTGGCCATGTACTCGCCGTCACCGCCTTCGCTGAATCCGCCGTATTCGCTCGGGACAGACAATCCGAATGCGCCAATTTCAGCGAGCCCCGAGATGATCTCTTCCGGAACATCGGCATTGTGACGGTGCACGTGTTCGGCGCGCGGAGCGATTTCCTTGACTGCGAAACTGCGGAACGTGTCTTGAACCATTTCGTATTCGTCGTCGAGATGACGAGGGCCAGCCACTTCGGCGAGGTCAGCGAGGACTTCGGGGTTTCGCCACATGGCGATGAACGACGTGTTCGCTGCAAGCGCGTTGGAATCGACGCCCCACATCGACTCGCGACCCAAGAGGCGAGTGGCTACTTCGTGGGCCATGTCGGCAACGAAGACGCAGGTCAATCGGGCTTCGTCGTTACCCTTCGCGCCATAGTCGAGCATTGAACGGGCGGTGTGCAACGCAGCTGATGCGTGAGCAATGTCGTAGGCAAGTACTTGATGGGTATCAGGGCCACCAAGCGCTGCGAGATTTCTTGTTCCTTTGCCAACGACTCGGGAGACAACTTCGATGACTCCTGCTGCTGTGGTGAGGTCGGGTGTAGGCGACATTCTCGAAACGCTAGTGAGCAAAGGATTGCGATGCCCTACCCACGTTCGGATTGGCGACCTACGATGAAGTAGTGGCGGGAACAAGCGGCTTGAAGTCGGCGCTGACCACCCTGAAATGGGTGATTTTCGGTCTGGTGGTCTATTTCTTCGTGATCCCACTGGTCCCCGGCTTTCGACGGGCGGTTACCGAATTGTCCTTGGTCGACCCGATGCTGTTGACCATCGGTCTTGGTCTGCAGATGCTTGCCCTGTTCAGTTACTCGCTGCTTACGCACGCTGCATTGGGGGAGAACCACATTTCCATCTGGCGCCTGTTTCGTATTCAGTTGAGCACCAAGTCGGTGGGCAACATTCTTCCCGGGGGTAGCGCTGCTTCGAGCGCGCTCGGGTATCGCCTATTACGCCTCTCTGGCGTTCAGGGCCCCGATGCCGGCTTCGCGCTCGCCACGGCAGGTCTGGGTTCGGCAGTGGTGCTGAATCTGATCCTGTGGGTGGGTCTCATCGCATCGATTCCCGGTCGGGGAGTAAACGCCGCATATGGCACGGCTGCAATCATCGGCGTGATCGTGATGGTGGTTGCTGCGGCATTGATTTTCGGAATCATCGACGGTCAAGGACGTGCGGAGCGAGCGCTGCGATGGTTCGCATCACGACTTCGTTTCAACGAAGATCGCGCTGCATCGGTTTTGACACATTTGGGCACACGTCTGCAGGGTCTTGCCACCGAACCTCGGTTGCTCGTGCGCGTATTGGTGTGGGCTGCGGTCAACTGGTTGCTGGACGCCGCATCGCTATGGGTGTTCCTTCGGGCATTCGGGGCATCAATGCCACCCGACGCCTTGATCGTTGCGTTTGGGCTGGCCAACATCATGGCCGTCGTGCCGATCACGCCGGGAGGACTCGGCATCGTCGAAAGCGTCTACATCCCCACCCTGGTGGGCTTCGGAGCAACACGGGGAGAAGCGACGCTCGGCGTGCTCTCGTATCGCATCTCACAGTTCTGGATTCCGATCCTTATCGGTGCAATTGCGTACCTCTCGCTACGGGTCGGCCCGTTTGCCATCGAACGTCGAGCCAAGCTGCAACCTTGGCGTCGACTTGCCCTGGATGCAGCGGAGCATCCAACGAGCAGGATCGAGTTCTTGGAGCATTACGCACCGCGTGACCGCACCGGACAGTTTCCGATGCCCGACTTCCGTGGCGTCTATGCGCTCGACCAAGAAGTCGATGACGAGCCAGACGAGTCAACGAAACGTCCATCGGCAAGTAGCGACTAGCGTCTGACTCGTGACTGTGCATGAACGCCCCTTTGGTAGGTGTCTCGAAGACTTCGTCGTGGGAGACGTCTACCGTCATTGGCCGGGCAAGACGATCACGGAAGCAGACGACCATCTCTTCTGCATGATCACGATGAACCATCACCCGCTGCACACCAACGATTGGTTTGCATCAAAAAGTGTGCAAGGGAGAAACGTCGTCGTGGGAAATCTCGTGTACTCGCTCGTGTTGGGTATGAGCGTGCCCGATGTGAGTGGTGCGGCGATCGCCAATCTTGAAGTGGAGACGCTGCAGCACAAGCATCCCACTTTTCACGGCGACACCATTCACGCCGAGACCAGGGTGCTCGAGGTGCAGGAGTCGAAGTCGAAGTCCGATCGCGGTGTGGTCACGGTGGAAACGAAGGGCTTCAATCAGGACGGCAAAGAAGTGTGTTACTTCCGCCGACGAGTGATGGTGTGGAAGCGATCAGCGCTGCCGAAGCGAGATCGTCCGTACGACGGTCAAGACGTCTGGGGCAACTAGAAGCGATCGTAGACCCCGTTTTGGAATGGGGTTCACAACGTCTACGTGATCTGCCGTGGCGGCGCACGCGTGATCGTTGGTACGTGCTCGTGAGCGAGGTGATGCTGCAGCAAACCCAGGTGCATCGTGTGCTGCCGAAGTT
>Ga0129333_10004854_pt1 | contig 12595 bp, 13 predicted proteins | sample CPB6_08_DNA_FD_94474 | JGI IMG/M metagenome (GOLD analysis project Ga0129333, IMG submission 94474) | Freshwater to marine salinity gradient microbial communities from Chesapeake Bay, USA - CPBay_Sum_0.6_0.8_DNA | ecosystem: Environmental > Aquatic > Marine > Coastal | place: USA: Chesapeake... | reverse complement strand
TTAAGTATACTTTGTTTAACAGCATCTTCATTTTCAGCTAACTGAACATCTCTAGTATCAACATTAAACATAGCTGAAGTAAAAATATCGGTATATAATATTTGTTTTTTAATATTAGGTGAAGCTTTATCAGCTCTTGCTACTATGGCCATTTATCCTCCAGCAAATACGTTACTTGACCCACTATCAGGATGACCACAGGAGGCCGCATCTCCTGCCCTACACACCCCTATACCATTCACAAAAACAGTACTAGAACTACCTACCATAACTGGTCCAGCATGTAATCCTATACCGTGAGGTGCAACAGCATCACCTTTTCTTACTGCTCCTGCACCATTAACAAATACATTACCTGATCCTCCAATGTTAGTACCACCTGCTGCATCAACCCCTTTACGTGCAATTCCTGGCATTTTAATTTAAATCTATTTTTGGTGCTGTAAATGTCATATTACCACCAGAATTTACCGTATATGTACCTGATACTTGTGCATTAAAATTTCCACCTACTGTTAGGTCAACATTACCATCTACGGTAATATCAGCATTGCCATCAATCTTAACTGTAGAATTACCTAGTATATGTATCGTATCGTTGCCTAAAATAATTTCAAAATGATCATTTACTACCTTATCTACTTGTCTACCATCTTTATTAATTTCAGTGTAAGTTCCTGATTTATGATAAACATGAATTCGTTCGGCACCAGGTGTGTCATCTATTTCAATGACATGACCTCGTTCGGTAGTAAGTACTTTATTGAAAGGATATTTTGAAGCATAAGCTGAACTAGGTTCGTATGAATCATATTCTTTTTCTATACTGTTTGTTTCTCTTGCAAGCAAAGTCACATCATGATTATTAATATTGTTTCCAGGTATACCATGTAGTGTACCTAATATAATAGGCTGGTTTGCATCATTACCATCTAAAAACATTCCAATTACAGTAACACCTTTTTGTATACCAGTAGGTGCTATACCTATTTGCTGATAGCTAGAACTGTTTACACTCATTAATACAGGCGCCCATGGTAGTTCTTCTGTGGGCATGAGAGATTTATTGGTAGTGTGGTAATTTAATACTCTCACGCGTATACGTCCTAATTTTTTAGGATCATCTCTATCTTCAACAGTACCTATAAACCAAGAAACGCCTTCTCGTCCTAAACTTCTTCCAGTCATTTGTAGCCTATCCTCACACAATCAAAAGAACAATAGTGCTTAGGCTTGTTACCTTCTTCTATAGTAATTTGATGACGTAACTTAGTTATTAAATAATTTCCTGAATTTAAACGATCACTGGTCTTTTTTTCTGTTGTACCCGAAGTTTCTGGCAACTTAATTTCAACTACATCACCAACTGAAAGATAATTATCACCATAAACTAATGCTCTAAGACCATTTTGATTTAAAAAATTAGCGTAAATAGATTTCAATCCTATAGTAGCATCTATAAAGTCATTACCTTTAGATGTATCTTTAGTCATAATAACTCTACTAGGACTAGATTTCTCTAACCTATTAATAAATTGATTAGAATTAGGTAACTTACTCTTATTTTCAGTAGAAGTAAATAATCTTGCTGATTCAGATAATTTGTAAGTTTCTAATTGTACATCTTTAGTTAAAAGATCGAAAGATTCAACTTCCGTACTTAAAGATCCACTTTGTATTTTATCTATAGTATCGAACTTATTTAAATGCACATAGTTAAGTAAATTTCTAAATGCATAATTTTGTCTAGATTTATCTAAGCCGGTTCCAGGATAATAAGTAAATTTTTTTGAATCGATTGATGTTTTACCATCTTTTAATAATCCTTCTATACTTCTAAATTGTATTCCGTACTGATTTTCAAAAAATACAAAAGCACCACCAGAAGGAAACTCTGCACTTACTGCTTTTTGTCTTAAAAAGTCTACAGCCTCAAAAGGAGCAAGACTTGGAATAAGTACAGGAACCATACCTTTAGTTTTTTCTACAAAAGTTCTTAAATTTTTCTTTTCTGTATTACCGGCCGCTGTTTTAAGAATATCTTCTACCATTTCACTTATAATAGTATTGTACGTTTTTTCTATTACACCAAAAGCGTTAAAGAGGTGAATAGGAGATACTGCTTTAATAAAATACATAGATGATCTGGAAGTAGGAGATACATCGGTACCTTCTATACTAAACACATTAAATGAAAGTCTTGTAGGATTTTCTCTAGCAGGTGTAACATAAGTAATATTAATTATTTCTTCACCTACAATTGGAAAATCTTGAGCTAAATTAACTGAATCATTAATCATAGCCTCAAGCATCATGCTTGGTTCTTCTATATCCTCAAAAATAGCTAGATATGCAATTTGACCTCTAATATCTACTTTGGCTCCTGTCTGAGGATTTAGCAATTCTATTTTTAGAATTTTTATATCGCCAGGTTCGTATGTACTATTCATTAAGACAATAATTCTAAAATTTGATCTTCTACTTGATCAATATACTGTCTGTCCAGTAATTGAATATTTTTTCTAGATTCATTAAATTCATTTTCATAGTCATAAGCTGTGACTGCTTCCCAGTAACTCAACTCCGTTGCTGGTATTGGTGTACTAATAATGGTAACAGTACTTACACTCTTAGAAGCACTTCCAGAATTATTAGTGATGCTACCAACAGATCCAGCAGTAACAGCAAATGCACCTGTTATATTTTTTAACACTATTGAATTTGTTTTAATAGCACCTATAAAACCAGTAGCCGATACTGCACCTGATGTTCTTTGAGTAATTTTCTCATTAACAGACAACCCAGTAACATTACTAAGTGTCAACTCTACTACTTGGTTTGTTTCTAGAACATAATCTACTTGTTTTCTTTCATAGGAAGTAATTGCATTAGAATACCCAATAATTGGTGACCAGTATTTTTTAAGTGTAGATATTAATGCACTATAAGCCGATATAGAAATAATACTATCATCACCATACCAGTTATTTCTATAAAATTCTATTTTTTCTAATGCAGCCTCTACTGATCCATATTTTTTAATAATAAATGACTGGAATTCATTTGTACTTAAAGGCCATTCAAAATATGGATCTACAATTTTGTTTGAAAGATATATTACCCAAGTATATCTGCTATCGCCATAATAATGCTCGGCAATTAAATCAGGTCTTTCATATTCTTCAATAGTGTAAGGATAAAATATAAAATTATTTTTTTCTACTACATCTTTAAATCTAATAGACGTAATAATATTATTTACAATATCGCCGTTGTAACTAACAGTACCTAGTTTTTTAAAGTAGTTGTACATGGACATAATTGTACCTATGTTCCGTAATTTACAGAACTACTGTTTTCTAATTTAAAATCATCACGCATAATAGGTACTGTTTCTTTAAACGATAAAGATATTTCTATTTCTACTGGTTGATTAGTACCTGCAAAAAATGCCGGTTGACCGGCAGGTGCATAATTTACAGTCATTGAATCTAAAAAACAAGCCTCTTTAAAAAAATAAGGGCTTTCTTTGTTACCAAATTTAATATCGCATACATCTGGGAATTGTAATATTAGACCATCTTTAGTTGGATGCATTCTACGTTTAAATTCCATAATTATTTTACGTAGTGTCTCAGACTCTTGTTTTGAATTAGGAGAAAACCTATAAGTAAACTGATGTGATCTTAAATTTACACCTTGAAATACCATGGCTTGGAAAGGATTCAGAGCTACTCCAGTAGCAAGATCTACTGCTGCACCTAAACTATCGCTGAGCCCGGCTAAAGTCCTACCAACATAATACGCAGTACCTGGTTTTGTAATTTCACCTCTTAATTGTTCACCTGCTTTTTGAAATGATTCTTTAGAACCACCACCTTCTAATGCTGTTCCTACTACATCACTTAATAATCCAGCAACACCTAACTGCTTTTCTGTAACCTGCATACTAAATTGTTCTTGTAAATTATTAGGTATAGGTAAGTTAATAACTGCTGTAGGTAGCGATACAGGGTTGCCTATAGGTAATTTTCTATCATACTTTTTCCAAGTAAATACAATAAAGTAATCACCAATATCATTAGGAAAAGTGTAATTACCTACAGGACCTGGTCTTGAAGCTTCAGGTCTTAAACTATCTATTTTAGAAGGAGGTACAAAATTATCTTTAAATTTAGAATAATTGCCTAACGATCCTAGTTGATTGAGTGCTGCAGTAACAGAATTACCAGCGCCCATTCCTATAGAATTAAACTTACTGGCAAACGAATTTACATTATTTAATAAATCGCCCACCCCTCCCTGGGCAGCCTTCACAGTCCCGCTTAACGCACTACCAAAATCTTTAATAGACGATGATAGTGATTTATTAATTTGAGAAGAAACGGTGTTATTCTCGATAAAGGCGTCTGGTTCTACCATAAATATGTGATGAGCTATAAAGGATTGTTTAAACCTAGGAATCCAGGTAAGTATAAAGGTGACCCTAGTAATATTATTTATCGTAGCAGCTGGGAACTAAAGCTAATGAGTTATTTAGATGCACACCCAGACGTATTGCTATGGGCAAGTGAGGAATTTTTTATACCGTATAAATCACCTGTAGATAGTAAAATTCATAGATATTATCCGGATTTTTATATAAAAAGAAAAAATACATCCGGTATAGTAGAGACGTTAATAGTTGAAGTCAAACCTAAATCTCAAACCACTCCACCAAAAAAGCAATCTAAAGTCACTAAAAAATATATTAACGAAGTAACTACTTTTGGTATTAATAGTGCTAAATGGAAAGCAGCAGAAGATTACTGTCATGACAGAAAATGGAAATTTATGTTAATGACTGAAAAAGAATTAGGTATAGTATGAGATTTTTTAATAGGTTTATTACTGCTACTGATATACCAGAGAAAGAAGAACAGGCACGTCAATGGTACAGAGAAAAAGCTAATGAAGTTGAACGGCTTAATTCGCTGCAAGTAATAAGGCAGGCTATAAGGCTTGCTGATACAAGATTTAGATTAGGCCATGTATATGTTTATAAGTATGATCCTAAACATAAAGCTACATTACCTTACTATGATAGATTTCCAGTAGTTATACCTTTTTCACCTGCAAGAGATGGATTTAAAGCACTCAATCTTCATTACTTGCCTATTGATTTACGTGCTCGCCTTTTAGATGAATTGTATAGTTATGTTGTAGGTGAGGAAGATCTTGCTAGATTTAGAATAACATATAGAATTCTATCTTCAGCAGCAGCATTAAGATTTTATAAACCATGTATAAAACACTATCTAAATAACTATATTCAGACTAGATTTATACATGTGGACGTGTCTGACTGGGATATTGCCATGTTTTTACCATTACAAAGTTTTGCAAAGGCAAGAGAGTCTAAGGTACACCAGGATAGTATTAAGAAAATAAGGAATCCTTAATGGCAATTTCTGATTCAATAAATGGTCTTATATCAAAGACTAGGGATGTTGCAGGTACGGCTAACGCACTAGTCAATCTGCCTGGTATTCCCGACTCAATTAGAAATAGCGTATCGTCTTTATTTGGTACTGGTACTGGTGTAAGACCTTCTTCTAATCGAAGAGATTTAAGTAATTTTATAGCTACTACTTCTAAACTTAATGGCTTTACAAGACCAGCATATTATTATGTTGAAATTGCTCCTCCTAAAATGTTAAGAGGTGAGTCACAAAATGCGCGAACACTTGCATTTTTAACTGAATCTACTAACTTACCTGGTGTATCTCTCAACACATCTGATATAAGACGTTATGGTTACGGGCCTACAGAGCGAAAGCCTTATGCACCTACATTTGTAGATTTAAGTATGTCGTTTTACGTAGATGCAGCAGGACTAGTTCAAAGCTTTTTTTATAAATGGATGAATGGTATTGTACGGTTTGAAAGTACAATGAATGGCAGTCAAGCTATAGTTAATAATACAGCTATGAGACCATTTGAAGTAAATTATAAAGATGAATATGAATCAGATATTATTATTACTACAGTAGATGAAGCAAATAATGATATTATTAATGTAAGATTAACAAAAGCATTTCCAATTTTTTTCGGGGATATTTCATTAGGATGGAGTGACTCTGATAGTATTTCTAGACTACCAATTACTTTTTCTTACTATAACTGGAAGATAGAAAAAATCAATTTACTTCAAATTCAAGAAAATAGACAACCTGGATTAGTACAAAGTCTATTAAAAGCAGGTACTGCACTTCAGACCTTAGCAAGTATAAGAAAGCCAACTGGAGTGGCAGATATTATTAACGTTGTAAACAATACAAGTTTAGCCATAGGAAGATTATTTTAAGGATATATTATGCCATTACCAAAGATTGAGCATCCTACTTTTGATTTGACACTGCCAGCATCAAAACAAGTAGTTAAATTAAGACCGTTTTTAGTAAAAGAAGAAAAAATACTATTAATGGCTATACAGAGTGATGAAAACGCAGAGATGGTTTCTGCTATTAAACAAGTTATTAATAATTGTATTATGGAGGGTGATGTTGATGTTGAAACATTACCTACAATAGATCTAGAATACATGTTTATTAAACTGCGTGCAAGATCGGTTAATAATATTATTAAATTAACATACAGAGATTTAGAAGACGATAAAAAATATAACGTAGAAGTAAATTTAGATGAAGTAGAAGTACGACATAATCCCGAACATACTACAAAACTAATTATTAATAAAAAGCTTACTATTGAAATGAGATATCCAAGGGTATCAATTACTAATGAGCTGGCTTCTATTAATACTAGTACAGATTTTTTCTTTAATGTGCTTAAGAGTTGTATTGATAAAATTAACTACGATAAGAATACTTATTTAGTAAGTGAAAGTACAGTTGAAGAATTAGATGAATTTTTAAATAGTTTAGATGTAAACGCTTTTGAAAAGTTACAGAAGTTTTTTACTACAATGCCTAAACTACATTATGAAGTTAAATATACAAATAGTTTAGGTAACGAAAGAGTAATTGTTTTAAGTTCACTAACTGATTTTTTTACATTGGGCTGAGTCATAATTCTTTAAGTAACTATTATCAAGTTATTTTTGGTTTGGCTCAGCACCACAAGTGGTCTGTTTCTGATATAGAAAACTTAATACCTTTTGAGAGGGACTTGTACGTTGAGATGTTATTAGATTATCTAGAAAGAGAGAAAGAACGATTAGAAAAACGACATGGCAGATAATCAACAACAGATTCAACAAACAGCAGAAACTGCATTAAATAATATTAGCGGTATTTTTATTCCAGATGCAGCTGCAAGACTGTTAGTACAACTAACTGATAAATCAGCCCAGGACATGGGGCAGGTAGTTGTATTAACTGCAGAATTATTTCAGATTACACCTAATTTAGAGCAACCTCAACCACAAGCAGTTAGAGAGGCTGCTCCTTCTATTGCTGGAAGCACCTCTAACATGTTAGGACGAGGAATAGATATAGCATTACTAGGTTCTTTAATTGCATTGTTAGTAAACAAGGAAGCTAGAGAATATCTAGCATCTTTTCTTTCTGGTCTATTAGGCAAAGATTTGTTTGAAAATATCCTATCTGCTTTAAAGCTAGTAGGAATAGCTTTAGCAGGTGTATTTGCTGTTAAAGTATTTAAACAAGTATCTGATACTATAGCTACATTTATAAGATTAAGCAAATTAGTAGGGATATTGTTTGGGCTTACTAACGATCAATCAGAAGCTACCATCGAAGAAAAAGAAAAGATGGATAAGCGTAAACAAAAAGAAAAAGAAAATAGAAAGACAAGAAATCAAAATAGAAAAAAAAGAATAGAAAGACTTAAAAAATTAAAAGGTCTTTCTAATTTTTTAAAAAAAGGCTTAGCAGTAACTGGTGTTGGTTTGGTAGCTGGTATAGTAGTAGGAACTATACTGGATTATATGATAAACCAGTCTACTGAACCTGATGAGCCAGAAGACATAGACGAAGAATCAGATGATGTACCAGCAATTAAAGAAGAAAGTGATGAAGTTAATATATCTGAAATAGGCAAACTAATTGTAGATAATGTTATTAGTACAGTATCTTTTGGATTATTAGATACTGGAAAAATTAAGGGTGCATGGAACGCACTTACAGGTAATAAAAAAGAACAAGAAAAAAATCGTGCTGCTATTTCTGGTATGTCATCTTCTGGTACAACAGAACAGGATACAGCGTTTTTATCAGCAACTAATGAAAGTAAACCATCACCAGCTGCTACTTCTACTAAAACTAGCAAAGAGGTATCTGAAGATAAAAGTAAAAGTACTGCTAGCATAGCCGCAACCACTGTAGGAGGTGCACCGACTGTAACAATGGCTGTACAAAGTTCTGGAGGAAGTTCACCGGCTGGAGCAATGACTACCGAATCTTCAAGTGAAAGTACTTCTACACCCTTATCTAGTAGTACAACTGAATCTATTCAACCCCCTGCAGAAAATATACAAGCTACCCCTTCTACAGGATCACTAATGAATGCCTCTTCTGAACAAGTGGCTGGGGAAAAGAAAGATGCTGCTATGGATCAGACTGTTGTTATAGCTAATGTAGATAATAGAAAAGTAATAGCTTCATCGGCAGAAGCAAGTCCTCCATCACAAACAATGACATATTCTGTGTCTGTAGGAAGATAATATGGCACGTAAAAGAGTAAGAATAAAAAAAGAACTTAAAAACGTATCATATCAACTTCAACAAGCACAGGAACGTACTGGGTCGCAAGAAGATCAACTATTAAAAATACAATCACAATTAAGCAGTACAATTTCTGAAAATGTTAAGTTATTACAATTAGTAAATAGTAATACGAGTAGGATTCAAAACATAGAAGAAGATTTAACAGCTGCTGAAAATAGAATAGCTGAAACTGAAAAGATTAGTAGTGGGGATATATCGCCACTAATTAGTAATATAGAATTACTTACAAATAATATTGGACAACTAAGAAATATACTTGAAAAAGCAGTAGAGCAAAAACAATCTGAAGCTTATTTTGCTGAAGAAAAAGCGATGGAAACCAGACAGGCAATACCTGTCAAACAACAGACAGCAGTTAGGGAAGAAGGTTCTTCTTTTAGTACACTCTTAAAAGCTTTTTTTACTAACCCTGCAGTTATAGCAGCTGTATCTGGTATAGTGTACGCTTTCTTACCTAAAGATGTTAAAGAAAAAATAACTGCTTTCTTTACCGGTTTTATGACCGGAAGTGAAAATACTTCTAAGGAACTTAGTAATTTTGAAAAAGCTTTAATGGTAGCCGGATCAGGCTTAGCTTTATACTTAGGTGCTAAAGTTCTACAGAGTATAGGTGAAGCTTTAGAGACTGTTATGAGTCTAATAGCTAAGGCAAAAGGAACTTTAGGTAAATTAAAAAAAGTAGATAAGAAAAAAGCTGCTGTAGTAGGTGCTGTAGCTGTTGCTGGTGCTGGTGCAGCCGCTGTTGCTATGACCGGAGGTGAAGAAAAACCAAAAGAAGAAAAACCTCAGCCAGAAAGTAAGCCTGCGCCTGTAAGTCAAGAAGTACCAGTAAAAAAAGAACAGCCTGCTCCTGCTAAAGAAGAAGTAAAACCTACTCCTAGTGCATATCAAGCTGATGTAAGAAGAGCTGAAAAGACCGAACCAGTACCTGTACCAACTAAACCTACTCCTAGTGCGTATCAAGCTGATGTAAGAAGAACTGAAAAGACCGAACCAGTACCTGTACCAACTAAACCTAAACCGGCTGCAACTGCTGCTCCATCAGCCCCGCCACCTGCAGGGGGCGGCACTGGTATTACACCAGGAGCAGCCCCAGGTGGTGGAATTACTCCAGGCGCTGCAGCTGGAGGAGGTATCAAACCAACTCTAACAACCATAACAGACAAACAATCTGGAGTTGATACTGAAGGTTTAAAAGCACCACTAACTGAAAGAGTTGCAGCAATGGCTGCTGACTTTAAACAAAAAACTGGTAAAAAATTAGTAATTACTTCTGGATTCAGATCTAATGAAAAACAAAAAGAACTATGGGATGCTGAAGTAGCAAGAGTAGGCGATCCAGCTATAGCTAAAAAGAAAGTAGCTGAACCCGGACCTCCACTTGGTAAAGGAAGAGGTTCTCTACACTCTTCTGGACTTGCTATAGATATTAATTCTAAAGGGGCCGGGGGGTTAAACGTACTTGCCGGTTCAAGAGAAAATTCTACTGGTTGGTTAGAATCATTTGGTCTAATTAGACCTATACCTGGTGAAGATTGGCATGTACAATTAGCTAAAACTCCCCCGTCACCTGATAACCCTACTAATCCAGGTGCACCTATTTTAGTACCTAAAGAAAAAGGCAGCGGGGCTACTAATATTGCATCAGGTAAATCTGAATCTGTAAAATCAGCTAAACAAGAAACAGCCGGGAATGTAGTTTCTTCTGAAGGTAGTGCTGTATTGGATTCTTCTGGGGAGCAAGTTAGATCAGGTGCTAGTATATCTTCAGCTTCAGAATCTGTTGAGGCACAAAGTACAACTCCTTCATCTACCACTTCTAGTGTAAACTTAGGTGGTGTTCAAGGCGCTGGAGGTGCCAAGGGACAGCAACCTCCACCTACTATACCTTCACCAATGGCTAATAGAGGATCTCTAAGCAATGGAACTAGACATTCCACTGCTTATGCCTCTTAAGCCTCTTCGGCTAGCTTTTTAAAGAAGTCAATATCCTCATCATCAGGTAAATTCTGTGATGAAAGTTGCTTCATTGGCTTAGGTGCTAACATACCCGGTTCACTTTCCCACTGATTAGATTCAGCGGTAGTTTGAGTGCGAGGTGTACCAGTTAAACCAAGTACTCGATTTAGCTTAGCTTTAAGCTCATCATAGCTCTTAAAATTAGTTGGATCTGTAAACTCTGAAAGGTTATATTGTTTCTTCCAAACTTGCTCTAGTTTACCATCATCTTCAAAAAGCGGGGCTGACTTGTCAAACTCAGATTTATCATAGTTACGATAACCTTCAACATTACGAATCTTAAGTTTAAAGTTAGCACCTTCCCATAGATCAAACGGGTTTAGTGGTGCTTCATCTTCAAACTCAGGGTTCATAGCTGCATTAAGCTTTTCAAAAATCTTCTTACCATACTTAAATAAGAATACTTTACCTTCGTTTTCTGGGTTTGCTTTATCGCTAATAACATAAATGTTACTAAAATAGCTTAACCGGCGCTTTTGCTTACGAACAGTCTCTTTGTTAGCTTCAATGCCTGAATTCCAGAGTTCAGTATTATACTCCGATACTGGATCTTTTTGACCTAAAGTAGTCAACGACTTCTCGATATACCAACCTCCAGGGCCTTGGAACCCGTGATCCCATACACGTACAAAAGGTACGTCCTCACCAGCTGGTGCCGGTAGAAATCGAATAATAGCAAATCCGTTACCGGACTTATCTACTTCTGGTTTCCAAAATCGGTTATCTTCTGAGGTGGGTGTTGAATTGAGTTTGCTCATCTCTTGATTGAGATTATCAAACATTGACTTGCGATTGGCTTTCATAGAACTAAAATCTACCATCATCATCTCCTTGTGTGCGTAATATACGTAATATGAAGTTTTGTGTTAGTTGCCTAACACTATATTTAGCTGTTGCTAAATCGTTCAAGTACTATATTTTTGTACTTGTTAAGATCAATTGTAAAGAAAGGTCTGTATTTTTTCAACTTTAAGTGTGTTGTTGGCCAGATAATAGTATCCGTTATTCTTCGGTTCCATAAAGTGAAAAACGGTGTAATATCGTTAAGAATAAGTATAGTCTCTGGTGCAATCTCTTTACGAAGATGCTTAACTAACAATACTGGGTGTCCTCCATCAATCACTTTTAAATTACCATTGTAACAATTACCTAGTCTATCAATATCATTACGAAAAATATACGATAAGCTTTCCACTCGCTTTTTCCATTCACGGTAATTCTTTTCAGCTGATTCTTCATTAACTAAATCACCGACCCAAGATGTACCGTTATGTAAAAAATTAGCTACTAAAAAATTAATAATATCCTTATGGTTAGCTAACTTAGTAAAAAAATACTTATCATGGCGTTGCTCAAACGATTTAAGACTTGCACGAGAACGCCCGTTATATTTAAAATAATCGTAATAACTATTGCTAAAATGTGATTTAAGAGCTAGGTACGTTTTATAAGCACCAAATCCATCCATATTACCACAATCTATTTCTAAACAAAAACCCTTGTTGACGAATATAACGCTCTTTCATAGTAGAAGCATGTCTCATCTCATTAGTCTCATCTACCATGAGCTCAAAATTAATAGCTTCCATAACTCCAAACCAATATTCTTGAGGCATACAATTTACATGGTGATGTCCTGGTTGCCCAGGAAGTGCATGCGTCATTATAACGTAGTGACACACTTTGAATGTTTCTAGAAAATTTGGCATATAAGGCTTATCAACATGCTCTACAAACTCTACTGACCAACCTAGATCAAATCTTGATGGTATGTACGGACCAATAGAATAATCATGCTTATAAAATCTATCTATAATCTTATCACT
>Ga0129333_10004853_pt1 | contig 12595 bp, 2 predicted proteins | sample CPB6_08_DNA_FD_94474 | JGI IMG/M metagenome (GOLD analysis project Ga0129333, IMG submission 94474) | Freshwater to marine salinity gradient microbial communities from Chesapeake Bay, USA - CPBay_Sum_0.6_0.8_DNA | ecosystem: Environmental > Aquatic > Marine > Coastal | place: USA: Chesapeake Bay... | reverse complement strand
TTATATAGGTACATTAAAAAATCAAGGCCAACTTGCTTTGGCTAAAGAGCAAGCTGAAGAAGCTTATGATAATATGATGCGTCAACAAGCTGCTCAATCTATGTATGGTCAAGAACCAATGATAGATTATCCAACTGAAGACGGCTCATTAGATGAAGCTCAGTTTGGTGGATTCTTCCGCAGAAGAAGAATGAATGATATGAATGTTGATCAAAGAGGAATGTTTGGTAGACAACCTAGAATACCAAGAGGTTTTAATTATGGTTATCCACCTATTGAATCAATAGACGTTAGAAGAAGTGGATGGTTGGGTAGACCAAAAGAATATACTGTTAATTTTGGCCGTATGCCTTCAGTTATGCCAGGATATGGTATGCCAGGATATGGTCCAGGATTTTATGGATATGGTTATAAAACAACTAAGAAAACTCCAGGTAGAAAAATTGTAGAAGACCAAGCTGTTTATGTTAATAGTCAATCTAATAAAGATGTAGCAGCAGTTACTCCAGGTAATGAAGCTACAAATAAAGAAGGTAAGGTTGAAGAAAAGAAAACAGAAACAGTAACTACTGCAACTACACCAGGAGGAACTACAACTACAGATGCTACAACTACAACAACTCCATCTGGAACAACTACAACAACTACTACAGAAAAGAAAGAACCAACAGTTCAAAACAGTTCAACAACTGCAAAAGAAAAACAGGTTAAAAAAGAAGTAGTTCAACAAAAGAAAACTGCAAATGTTGTTAAGCCAAAAGGTGCAACACCTGAAGCACCAAAAGCTCCAGTATCATTTGCACCACAGTATAGACCAGATTTAGTACGTGATAATACAAGAGTAGTATCAAGAGTTCCTGCTGTTAATATTCCAAAGGTTAATTTAACTAAAACAAAGCCTACCTCAAATAACATAATGAATATGCTGAACTCTCAAAAGATAAATCCTTTAGCATATGCACAGGCTTTAAAAATTAATGATCCTGCACAGAGACAAGCGGCTATAAATAAAATTATGTTTCCTTTTGGATTTAAGGAAGAGGGTGGTATAGTTGATAATCCTTTTACTGATGAATATGGAACACTACAAAGATTTGTTTATGGTGGAAATGAAGATCCATCATTAGCTTATATTGATCAGTCTGATATTGATTATACTAATTCTACAGATACAACAGATCCTTATTTCCAAGATGGAGGTTCTTCAATTAGAGCTGAAAATCCAACGGATGAAATAAATCCTAAGACTGGTAAAAAATGGACATGGGATGAATGGCATTCACCAGGTGGAAAAGGATATGAAGATATGCAGAAAAGAGAAACTGAATGGAAAACTAGAGAGGATGCTTTGAAAAAAAGAGAAGAAGAATTGAATAGAATAAATCAATCTCAACAAAGAAATCAAATAAACTATCCAGGTGGTTATCCAGGTTATCAAATACAATCTGGAAGAAGACCAGGTGTGTTTAATACTTTGTTCCCTGCAAATATATCTCCTTCATATTATACAAAATATATGGGAGCTAGAAATGCTCAAGGTCAAATGATTAATCCTATGATTGGTCCAAATTCATATATTAAATCTGTAGATGTTCATAAGACAGGTTGGTTAACTGGAAGACCTAAAAAGTATTCAATTACTTTTGGTCATGAAAGTTCTGATCCTACTAAGCAAAACATTATTACTTTAAATGAACCCGGTAAAGACAGTAAAGGGTCTAGCTCAACTCCAGGTAAAAAAGGTGAAAATCAATTAAGCCAAAAAGAAATAGCAAGAGGAGATAGACAAGCTGGAAGACAACGTCCTTGGTATTTAGGTAAAAAATGGGAAAATGACTTTGAAGAATATGAGTATACCCCAGAAGAACAAAAAAGGATTGATGAAAATGAAGCAAGACATAAAGCTAACAGAGAAACTGAACGTAAACAAAAAGCTGATGCTGAGGCATTAATCAATAAAGTATTTAATCCAAGTGCACAGACACCAGGAATGAATGCTAATCAAACAGAACAGTTTCAGCAAATGATTACTAATCCATCTGGTATTCCATCATACTCTGATGGTATTCAAAGTTTACCTGGTGGCAACCGTAGTGGAGCACCAGCATCACCTGTAATTGCTACAGGATCTTATGTTGCACCCGGAACATCATCTCCAGGAACTTATGACTATAGTAATAAGTCTGAAGCAGAAATACGGGCAGATTATATGAGTGGCAAAATACCACAATCTGAAGCAAGTAGAGATGGAATTACAATTATTAAATCTTCTGGTGAACCAATTACTGATGAAGATTTTGAAAGATATAAAAAAGAAAATGCTGAAGGATATGCTTATGGTGGGGCTTTAAGAAACTTTCTTCATAGAGCTCAGCTTGGAGGAACAAATCCAGTAGTTTATACTAATAATCCTGCAATGGATGGAATAAGTGAAGTTGATTTAGTTTCTCTTAACCCTGGTATTCAAGGTTTACAAGGAGGAATGGACTGGAGTATGATGTCAAGCCCAGGAGAAAATATGCCTACAAGAGACACATCAAATGATCCTAAGCAATATACTGTAGATCCTAATCAAGCTCAGAGACATCAAATTGATCAAACTTATGAGCCAGAGGGTGATGTTACTTTAGACTTTAAAGAAAAACAACAATGGGATAATGCATCTGTACAAGGCGCATTATTAACAGGTAATGCTCTTCTAAAAAGCGGTGTAGGTTTTCTTGATAGAATGAAGAACAAAAAAAGAGAAAAAGAAATGTATAAAAATCTAACTTCAGATAATCTTTATGCATCTGATCCAAGTAGAGACCGTGGAGATTGGGAAACTAATTCTGGTTTAAAAGGTGATATGGGAAGTACATGGAACAGTAGATCTAAACAGTTTGGTGGTGAAAACGCTTATCTTAATGAAGATCCAGATTATGTAGAAGGAGATGAAGTATACATGACAGATGAAGAAATAGCACAATACCTTGCAAACGGAGGTCAAATAGAATACTTATAAATTATACTATGTTAAGAAGAGTAAGAATCAAAGCTGTACCAAAAGCACGTACTGGATATCAAGTTCAAGGTGCTTTGGCAAATGATGTACCTGCCTTTGGAGGAAGAGACTACAATGCTTACATTGGTGAAAAACCAAGTGAAGTTAAAAAAACTCTTACTGCTGTTCCGCGTGATAAAGCTAATCTAGAAGCTGAAGGTGGAGAAACTGTAATAGGTAATATTGATGGTAGTATGATGCCATCTTTTTATACTATTAAAGGCCCGCGCCATAGTAGTGGAGGTGTTCCATTAAATCTTCCAGATGACAGTTTTATTTTCAGTGATACAAGATCTATGAAAATAACTGATCAAACTATCTTGAAGATGTTTAATGCTAAACCAAAGAAAGGTGGTTATACTCCAGCAGAACTTTCTAAGAAGTATGACATTAATAAATATAGAAAAATACTTCAGGATCCTAACTCAGATAAGATGGATAGGAAAACTGCTGAGATGATGATTAAGAATTACACCATGAAACTTGGTGCTTTAGCATTAGCTCAAGAATCTAAGAAAGGATTTCCACAAGGAGTGCCAGAATTAGCTAAACCATATTTGGAAGCAAATGGAATTTCTGAAGAAGATTTACTTCCACAAAAAGAACAGCCTCAAGATCAAATGCAACAAATGCAACAAATGCAAGAGATGCCTGAAGGTCAAGAGCAAATGCAAGGAGCTCCACCAACAGAAATGCCAAACGGGGAACCAATAGCTCAGCCTCAATCTATGGAGCAGGAAATGCCTGATGACCAAATGATGATGCAACAACCTCCAATGGCTTATGGGGGTGTTCCATTTTTTCCTTATTATCCAAGTGAAATGGCTTACGGTGGTTATTTACCAGAAGCTCAAGATGGTAAAGTTGTTAATCAGAAAAAAAGATCTTATACAAAAGAAGAACTTTCTGGTAGAGTACCAAAAGATGTAAAGAAAGGAAAAAGAGAAGGAGAAGGTTGGATAGATCTAGGTAATGGTATATATGGTAGAGGTAGTATATCTGGTAGAGAGTGGACAGGAGGAGGAGGAGGCGGAGGAAAATTCCGTGGTACTCAAGAACAGTATTTAAATGCCATTTGTAATAGAATGAAAAATGGTAATTTAAAAGGTTTAACACTAGATCAGGTTATCAATGATGCTAAAGCTGTTGTAGATACACCAGCAATAAGAGCTAAACTTGCACCATGTGTAACAATTGAAGAAGAAATAGAATATATCCAAGAAGAAGCTCCATCAAAAGAATGTCCATGTCTTGATGATAAAGGTGTTGCAATTCCAGGAAAGTTTGCTCAGAAAGATCCAACTACTGGTGAATGTAAACCTGAAACATGTAAGCCTAAAGAAAGATGTGAGTGTGAAAGAGCAGATGGTACTAAGTATGATCCAGGAATGAATGATGATGGAACATGTAAAGATTGTGAAGAAGAGGAAGAGATTCAAGAAGAAGGTGCAATGCAGCAACAAATAAATGAGCCTGAATGGTGGTTACAAGATACAGTAAATACTATGGGTGCATTTGGTGATCTTGCAAGTCTTAAAAAGTATATGCCATGGGAAGCAAGAGTTGATCTTGAAGAACCAAGACCTACATTCTTAGATCCTACAAGAGAACTTGCTGCACAATCTGAACAAGCAAATATTGCTGCTCAAGCAGCATCATCATTTGCAGGACCACAAGCTTTAAATGCTAGACTTTCTCAAACACAAGGTCAAGCCGCAGCTCAAGCAGCAAATACTTTGTCTAACTATAATAATCAAAATGTTAATATAGCAAATCAATTTGAGGCAAATCAAGTTGGTGTTAGAAATCAAGAACAGATGTTGAACCAGCAAATGGCTAATAGAGTTTTTGATAAGAATGTAGTTGCTAATCAACAGTTTGATAATGCTAAAAGACAGGCTCTTGCAAATATCAGACAAGCTTATAATACTGCGGTTACTAATAAAGAAAAAACACATGCTCTTAATCAGATGTACCCTAACTATCAAACAAGACCAGGTGTTGGAGGTAGAGTAGTTTATACACCTACTGAAAAAGAAGTTGATCCAGGAGCTAAAACAGCTACATATGGTGAAAAACTAAAAGATCTTATGTCGCAAGGGTTTAGTAGAGAAACAGCAGAGAAAATGATAATGAATGAACATAAAGCAACATATTCTCAAAAGGGTGGAAGTACTCCAGGATATATTTATACAGACTGGCCAATCTTCCTATAAACTTTAGAAGTTTATTAAACTTAAAAAATGTTGATACTTTTATAAAGAATTAAATAATATGGCAACGTATTTACAAGGAGTCACAGATTATATACCACAGTTTCAGCCGTTTCAACCGGACCTGAACTTCTATGGAAATATAATGCAGACAAAGCAAACCCAGTATGATACAAACTGGAAAGCTTTAAATAAAATGTATGGTCAGTATTATCATGCTGATCTTACCCGTGATGGCAATATTGCTAAAAAAGACAATTATCTCAAGCAAATTGAATTTAATTTAAAAAGAGTATCTCAATTAGATTTATCATTAGAGCAAAATGTAACTCAAGCAACTCAAATATTTAAGCCTTTTATTGAAGATAAAAGCTTAATGAAAGATATGGCTTGGACTAAGAATTACAATAATCAAACTAACAGAGCTGAGATATTTAAAGTTTCTTCAGATGAAAAAGATAGAACTCAATATTGGGATACTGGTGTTAGAGAAATGCAGTATTTAAAAGATGAGTTTAAAACTGCTACTGAAGATGAAGCAATGAACTTTGCAAATGTTGAGTATACACCATATGTAAATGCAATTGAAAAAGCACAGAAGGTAGCAAAAGAAGCAGGCTTATCAATTGAGTCAGTTGACTTTAGTAAAGACGGTAGATGGATTGTAAAGACTAAGAATGGTCAACAACTTGTTGAACCTTTACAAAAGTTATTTGAAGCAAGACTTGGTAGTGATCCAGCTATTCAGGCTGTCTATAAAACGCAAGCTTATGTAAATAGAAAAGACTATGCTTATTCAAATGCTGCTCAATTTAAAGGAGACAAGAATGCTGCAGAGATGAAGTATCTTGAGGATAGTTTTAATATCCTTAAAGATAAAAGTACTGCTAGATACAAAGCACTTCAAGCAAATTCTAAACAGTATGATCAAAAGATTGCTGATATAGAAAAGCAAGTTAAAGAAGGAAAAGCTTCTCCAGATGCTCAGAAAGCATTGGAGCAGTATAAAATGAATAAAGAGATCAATGATAAGATTCTTGCTCGTGCAGAACAAGAACAAAAAGATCTTAATGGAGGTCAGTCAAGTACAGCAACTACATCTAATGGTTTTGTAAATCCATATGGAGATCTTAAATCTTTAAGATGGAAAGTTGATAGTGGTATGGCCAGTATGCTTATGCAAAAAGATTTAGATGAAGCAGCTAATATCTATGCATTTAAAGATGCTAAAACAGATATTGATGCTAACCCATATGCAGTACTTGCTGATAAACATAAGTACAGCATGCAACAAATTGCTTCTAGAAATGCGGGTCTTGCTAATGCGGCTAGAATCCGTAATGAAGGAGAAAGAAGAAACATGATTGATAAGGCTAGAATAGAAGCCGGAACACATTACTTTGATGAGCAAACAGGAGAAGTAAAATCTATTGAAGCTCTTAATGAAATGTATATTGAGCCTAATGATAAAGGTACAGCTACTGATAATATTAATCTAAGACAAACAAGTCAGCGTATTGCTAAAATGCAAACTGAACAAATTGCTATTCCTTATCTTAAAAATACAGTTGCTTTAATTGATAGACTTGTTAGTGAGGGTCAAATGTCTAAAGCAGAAGCTTCTAAGATTTTAAGTTACAGTAAAAATCCAAATGTTTCTGTAGATGGTTTTGCTGCAAAACTAAATAAAGGAGGTGACATGTGGGTTAGAGGAGAAGTTGGTAGAAATGACTTAGCTAAAATTAATCAGAAAATGCAAACTTGGCTTAGTCAAAATGGTCAGTTATCTGGATTGGATAGTCAAGAGTACAAGCAATACCGAAGTGCTTCTGTTCAATTTAATGATTATACAAAATACTTAGAAGCTGAAGATGGTTGGAGAAGAGATTCATCTAAAACAGTTGAAGGTGAATTAAGCAGATTAGGTTATAAGCATGCTGATTTCTTGTATGATGAAAATGGTAAGTTTAGATCTAAAGCAGAATACTTTGATGCTTTAGCCAAAGCAGGTAAAATAAGTAAGTCAGAAGCTAATACAGCCAAGACTTACAAGAAACAGGAAAGAACTTGGTTACAAAAACTTGGACCAGGTAACTGGCTTGATATGGCTATTGAAGCATGGAATGAACCAGATGTTGATTATGATGCAATGGTTGGAGCAGCAAATAAAGTTTACTCTAGCGGTAAAGTAAAAAAAGCTCCTCCAGGATTAGCACAGTTTGGTGAAATGAGTGGAGCTGGTAAGTTTACTCCTGGTATTACAACTACTTGGGTAAACCCTAAAGGGCATACAAAATCAAATGCATGGTTTGGTGAAGTTGTACAGGATATGAATAAGTTTGATTGGGGTGGTACAGATAAAAACAGAGTAAGTTTTAAAGGTACTAGCTTAACTGCATTTAATAATGTAGGCGGTAGTAAAAATGGAACTGGTAAAGCAATACTAGATCAGATTAGATCTGAAATGCTTATGCCAGGTAAAACTAAAATGGGTAACTTCCGTGTAGGAGTTTCTCCAATTGCAGCAGGTAGTATGGGTAAAGCAGCTGTTATTATCTATCCAGATGCTGCATGGTTGAAAAAACAAGTTTATACTACAGATCAAAAAGGTAATAGAACTTCTGCAGGTATTATTAGTACTACTGATTATGAAGATATTTTAAAGAACGGTGTTTCTTATATTACTGATTCAGGAAATATGTCTAATGCAATGTACAAAAGTGCATATCAAACTCCATTACAATCTTATGTAGATTACTATGGATCATATACTTATAAAGATCCTACCAATTCAAATTATACTTTCAAAATTGAAAAGAATAATATTGGAACAGGAGATTATAAAACTACTATGACATATCCAAGATGGAACCCTTCAAAAAATGCATATGATAATGTTATTATTTCAGATAACATGACTAACTATGGAGCAAACTTAGAAGTAGCTAGAGGTCAAGCATTTGATTTATTTGATCAGTATAAAGACTTTAACAAACAGATTTATAATGGCAACTACTAATGATGCACCATTTAATTCATTAGATCCTCTAGGACCTGAATATGGAAGAATAAATGCTCCTGTCATAGATACCAAAGGCTTAACAGCTTTTGAAGGTGATATGATTGATACTCCGCAAATAAACTTTCCAGAACCGGAAAAGTTTGTCCCTATTATGCCAAACATTGATAACTTGGATAATCCAACACAGCAGATTAGAAAAAATGTTGTTGGTATTCCTCCAGGTAAACAAGGCTTAAATAAAAAAGCACGCTATGATCAGTTAGCTAAGTCAATGGATTCTTATGCAAGAAATCTAATGAGAGCTAATCAGGATAAAAATCAATATGCCAAAATTTATTCATATGATGCTGGTCCTAATAGTAATGCTTTCTATAAAAGATACCATGCATACGGTCAAGAAAAATTTGATGAGATTGGTTTTTCTCCACTAAGAGATAATGAAGCTATCTTTAATGCTAGAACTACAAAGTGGGATGACTTTTCTAGAATGATGACTAACTCATTTATCCCGCTCTTTACAAGAGGATTTGTTTCTGCACCAAAGTCTTTAGGTAAAATGCTTACAGGAGATTTTACTGGAACAGATCTTGAAGATGCTGCAGCATATGAAGAAGCAGCAGCAATAGGTCAATCTACTAAAGGTGGTATAGGAGGGTTCTTGAATAATTCATTAATGAACTTTTCCTATTCAGCAGGTATAATCACTGAAGCAGTTGCTGAAGAAATTGGTTTAGCTATTGCTACTGTTGCAACAGAAGGAGCTGCATCACCAGCATTGTTTGCAAGAACAGCAATGAACTTAGGAAGAGTTGGTAAAGCATTAAAGGGTCTTGATCTTGCTAAAGATGGTATGAGAGCCATTAATAAAACATTAGATGCTGTTAATAGTGTAAAAGGAGCAAGACAATTTTGGAATGCTACAAAGGGTATTGCAACTAAAGTAAATCCTTTAAGTAATACATTTGATGCAATTAAAGTTGTAAACCAAGCAGATAACATTAGTGATCTAGCTAGGATGTCAAAGACAGCTGGTGGTTTCTACAGAGATGTAAGAAATGTAAATATGGCTTTATCTGAAGCAAGGCTTGAAGCAGGTATGGTTGAAAATCATATTTATGATAATCTATACAATGAGTATTATGCAAAATATGGTGAAGCACCAAGTGATGCCTTACAAGCAGATATGATAAAACAAGCTAAGAAAGGTTCAGTAAATACTCTTTATTGGAATGCTGGTCTTATCTATGCATCAAACTTAATCACATTTCCAAATATTGTTGGACCTAAAGGTGGTTTAAGAAACTTTACAAAATCAACAGTAAGAGAATTATCAGAAGTATCTGGAGGTAAGTTCGGTAACTTAGGTAAGATAGTATATGATAAAGCAACAAAAAAGTTTGGATTTGAAAAAAACAATTTACTGAATTGGGCCAAAGGATGGGCAAAAAATCCTATTCATAAATCAATTGGAAATACAGTTGGGTATTTTAAATCAAACTTTACTGAAGGTATTCAAGAAAACTTACAAGAAGTTATTGGCGGAGCCAATGAAAGATACTATACTGATACTTTTAAAAGTAAAGCATTGCAATCTCACTTTTATAGCAAGGCTGCTAGTCAAATGGATTACTTTGCGGATGAACTAGGAAAACAGTTTAGTGCTCAAGGATTTGAAACTTTTGCTTCAGGTTTTGTAATGGGAACATTTGCATCACCTTTAAATAAAGGTTTTGAATACATGGGAATTGGATTTAATAGAATGTTTGATAAACAAGCATATCAGGATCTAAAAAATAAAAAGCTTGAGATTACTAGAGACTTAGTAAATAATCTTAATGGTATTGATATTAAAGACTTCTTAAACTCTAGAGTATTTAATTATGGAAGACAAGATATAACTTCTAAAATTAAAGAAAACGGTAGTACTAAACAAGCCTTTGATGCAGATCATGAAGCTATGTTAGAGCAAATGGACATGCTCCTTAGAAATGGTTCATTTGATAGTTTTAAGGAAAAGCTTACAGACTTACAAGAGCTTACGCCTGAAGAGTTTGAAGATAATGTTCCTACTGTTCCAAAGGGAGAAGGTGCAAAGTATCAAGCTAAGATATCTGATACTCTTGAAAAAATGGACCGTATAAATAATAGGTACCAGACTTATAGAGAGAAATTTAAGAATCCTGTTGATCCGGAAAACTTACCACCAAAAGGTACTCCAGAATATGAAAATGCAGTATCATTGTACAACGCATGGGATGAGAGTATAAAAAATGCTGTATACTTCAATGAAACATTTGAAGATACAATGAAAAGAAAAAGAGACATTGTTCAAAAATTCAATGCACAGAAGCCTTTGGAGAAAATGTCTCAAAGAGATTCTGAAGTAATCTTTGATAATGATAAGTTGAGAAATGAGGTTGGTTTGTTAAAAAATGAGATTGATGCTCTTAAAGAATTAAAAGACCCAGCTTCAAAAGAAGAACTTAAAAAGAAAGAAAAGAAACTTGCTGCTTTAGAAAAACTTGGAGCATCAACCGTATCTTTTACAAACTTTTTTAATAGATATGAAAGAGCTGCAGAAATTAGAGCAGTTCTTCAAAAGGAAAAAGGAGATGAGCCTGTTACTGATGCTGAGGTAGAAGCTGTAATGGATGAATACTTTGGTGAGTTTACAGATGATAATAAAGTTAATGCTGCTTCAGAATATGAGACAGCTTTTAAAGAATATCTAAGAGCCGTTGCTGATGTCAATAATGATTATTTATTTGATGAGAAGATTGATGAAGCATTTCAGTTACTAGCTGACCATCATAAATTAGACTCTGAATCTAGGGCCCTTATAAAAGGTGTTAATCTATTACATGATCCAGGAGGTTTTCTTGATCTAGTACAAAGAAACCAGAAATGGATGAAAGATCTTTATGCTAAGAGAGGAGAGATTTATGAGAACATGATCAAAGAACAATTTGATATCATAGTTGATAATGCTCTCTTAAATGCATTAGCAAATAAAAGTATTTACATTAGCTTAGATGATTTTGCAGCATGGAAGAATGAAGGTATTCCGCCATCAGAATTTTATGATCATTCAAGAAAATTGATTATTCCAGAAGGAACTGAAGATTATGAAGTTTACTACATGTTGTTTGAACAAGCTTCTGAATTAAAATCACAGCAGTCTTCTACAATCCCTAGTGCATTAGATAAACAACTTGAGGAAGATCTTAAAAAGTTAGATCAACAAAAAGAAAATGAACTTAATAATGCACCAAAAGTTGAGACTAAAATTTCTCAAGGAAAGGTAGAACCAAATAAAACAGGTCAGGTAACAGCTAAGATGATTCAAGAACAAGTTCAGCCAGGCATGTATGCTGAAGCTAAAATAGGTGAAGAAGATAGTCTAATCTTTTTTGTTGATTCTGCAGGAGTATTAAGAGAAAATAATGCAGAAGGAGATGTTGTTGAAGTTGAGAAAGCTCCAATAAGTTTTACTGAAGTTGAAATATATACTATTGCAGAAAAACCGGATCCTGCCTATGCAGCTCAGATAGAACAAAAATTTGAGGATGCTAAGAATGAAAGAATCCAGCGTTATAATGAGCAGTTAGAAGACTTAGAAAAAAAGGAAAAGGAACAAGCTCAAACAACTATTGAACCTATTACTTCAGATACTTCTTTAGAAGATATTGCAAGAAGGTCTCCTGCTCTATATAATAAACTTAACAAAGAGTTTAATGATAAGGTCATTAAGAAGATGGATTCTGAAGAGTATGTAAACATGACTCCAGAACAAGAAAGAAATCTTTTTGAAAACTTCATTAAAGGAGATGCTACTGCAAAAGAACTAATTGATGCATACAATAAAGATCAAAAACTTCAAGAAGCCACGAAAGAAACTGGTGAGAAAGAAGAGTTTGAATTTATGTATCAAGGAAAGAATGTTAAGACTGCAGATCTTAGAACTCCTATTCTTGAAAAAATGAAGAGAAGGTTTGATAAGATGATCAAAGAAATTGCTGATAAGGAAGCTCCTACAACTGAGGATATGACAAACAAAGCTAAGTATAGTGTTATATCTAAAGATCTTGAAAAGCTTATTAATACTAGAAATAAAGCAGAAAATAAAGTTGAAGATGAAATTACTGCAGATGAGTATGATGATTTTATTGACAATGGTGTTGTAAAAACTGGTAGAATAACTAAGATTGCTGAGAAGATTAAGAATGGTACAGAACTTACTCCACAGGAAAAAGAAATGTTCCAAGATAAAACTTCTGAGATCAATGAAGAGCTCCGTAAGATGAGTGAGAAAGATGC